>SDBV01009182.1_pt1 | contig 13192 bp, 20 predicted proteins | sample 2277081 | NCBI WGS metagenome assembly SDBV01 (sample SAMN10402039, study PRJNA504765) | marine sediment metagenome | isolation source: marine sediment core GS10_PC15, 223 cmbsf | place: Arctic Ocean: Southern Knipovich Ridge | collected 2010
CTGGCTGGAGTATGTCAGTGCTATATGCCAGTGGCCACTCCGGGCCAGGTTGCGCTTCGCCCGGGATATTATTTTTCACGCCAAGAGATATAAAAACTTGGGCAGGAGGTTATGATGGACTGGAAAGAAACTGTAATGAAGTCAGTTGTGGTGAAACTTAATGGGGAAGATACTGAGTTGGAGATGGATATACTTGGTGTTAATTTGCCCGTATTTCTAAAGACACAAGCCGAAATCTCTTACAAAGCTGGCTACAAAGCCCATGAGGAATGGTATAAAGATGAGATAGAGATAGCCAAGAAAAAAGAGAGGGAGAGGCTGTTGGATTATTATGAATTAGCCCTACATACCCAACCATCAAACGCAGAATTTATTATCCACCAAGCCCTCAAAGGAATAGAAAAGGAGAGGAATAATGGATAAGTTAGTAGAAGAGATACAAGACCAAATTAAAGCTGCTTGCAAGAAAGCTGGTGGTATTCCCTGCGAGAGAGATATTGACTGTAAACCCAAGGCTTGTTGGTATCACGAAAGCGTAGCACTTTATAACTCAATCCAGAAGCAGACAGCCAGTGAGATAAAGAAGGGGTTGTCGAGTTTGATTGGTACAGCAATAGAACTCAGTCGCAATGATTACTCGGAAGAAGAATTAAGAACACGTCTTGAAAATATTATCAAAGCCTACTGGCAAGGGAGGGTAGAATGAAAGAGAAAAGGCTAACCAACAATATAGGGTGTATGAGCAAAAAGGAAATTGAGTCTTTTGCCGATATGGTCTTGAAAGAATGTGGTTATCCTTACACAATGAAGTGGACAACTGCAGGTGATATTATGATTGAGCCTTTTATTTACATAGACGAAAGTCATATCAATGAGTATCCATATATGGTTAAAGAGAGAGTTCTACACGAAGTGGCGCATATAGATACCCACCCCCAAGACGATAGGCATGGGGAGATATTCCATGCCAGACTTGCCGAACTAATCAATCAGTTCATGGCAAAGGGAGTGCTTAGTGAATTTGTCACTCGTACTCAGAGAGAGACAGCACAAGAGATTAAGAAGGAGTTGGAGCAATACGCTGACGATGTGGAAGTTCAAATTAAACTATCTGATTTGCAATCCTTTTTTGAGAAATATACTGGCAAGGGAGGGTAGGATGAAATTGTCCGAGGAAGATACAAGCAAGGTTTTCTGTAAGGATATGCCGGAAACTGAGGAATATTCTAGTGTAATACATGCTGCTCAGGACGCTGGCAGGTCTGTTGAAAAGGACTTTAAGAAAAGCCAAGAGGCAAGCGGTAAAGCGTGGCATGATATTTCCTATCTTATGGCAGCGTGTATTGCTAGGGGGATGAGATTGCAAAAGGAGAAGCCATGATACAGATACCACTGAAGTATTTAATCTTACTAGTCGCTATTGTATTATTTCTGTCAGGTTATATGGCTCGACAGGGTGAGATAAATACTTTAAAAGACAGTATAGCCTGGTATCAGAACGAACAAAACCAAACCTACGAATGGCTACATTATCAACTGTGGGAACTGGAACAGAATTATCTAATGTATAGGAGGAAATGATGGAGAAGGAAATAGAGAATATAATCGACCAGCTAATGGCGAGTGTAGCAATATTGTTCGTAGGTGACGATAAAGGAAAGATAGCATCTCTAAAAGATTGGTCACAGGCAAAGATAGATGCGAACTTCAGTAATAGAGAAAAAGCTATCAAGCTTCTGCTCTCTCTAATGCCCAAGCCCTCTACTGCTAACAGGGAAGCGGTGAGCCGTTTGCAGGGTAAGATACACGCAGTTTTACACAATTACAGAAGATGTCAAATTCTCAAATGGGGAAGAAATGAACAAGATGATGGTGCGCTTGACATCACACTAGAAGAAATAATGAACGATATATCCAAGTCTCTAATAGAGCCGAAGGTGCTGAGTGACGAGGAGATATGTAGAACTATCGGTTGTGGCATGATTGAATTTAGGGATACTACATGGGCTTCGTGGTGCAAAGAAGGTAAGTGCAGGAGCTTTGAGCTTGCCAAAGCCATATCCCAAGCCACAGTGGGAGAGTAGAGATGCCTGGAACATCAAACAAGACAGTCGTGGTACAGTTCCGAATACCGGTTGACCTGTATGATAAACTAACTATAAGGGTGGAGAAGAAGCCCGGCCGGTGGAAGAATGTGAATGTGTACGCGAAGGAACGATTTATCTATGACTCCCGGAGGAAGCATTAAGAAGGTGGCGCCATGACTGAAATATGGTGGTTGATTGACCAAGGCACAAGAGTAGGATTGGCGAACCTCCAGTGGAAGCGCCACAGAACCAAACTCGATGCAATAGATATGCCACTGCCTACGGTAGATAGCCATGACCCCGAGTTGGAACCCGAACCGGACCCGGAACTGGTCAGGGATATGGCGAAACCACCCCACTCGCCAAGGCAGGTAGGATGAAACCAAGATTATTGGATTTATTCTGTGGTGCTGGTGGCGCGGCGATGGGCTACCACCGAGCAGGCTTTGCCCCTTATGGTATTGACAACAAGTCTCAGAAGAATTACCCGTTCCCGTTCTTACAGATGGATGCGCTAGAGGCTATGGACAGGCTGCTCAGGGGTGAGGGCTTGACCTTCAGCAACGGGGAAACGCTTTGCTTGGAGGATTTTTCAGCCATTCATGCCAGCCCACCTTGCCAAGGATATGTAGATAGGAATTGTAATCGGGAAACAAAGCATCCCAAACTGATAGAACCTGTGAGGGATAGGTTCATACGAATTGGTAAACCTTTCGTTATAGAGAATGTTTACAAAGCACCCCTTAAAGCAACCTTGATGCTCTGCGGAACAATGTTCGGGTTGAAGGTTCTAAGGCACCGATATTTTGAGTTTAGTTTTACAGGTCCTATGTCTCCCTACACTTGCAATCATAATGGCACAGTAGCCAATGGGGATTTTATAGCTATTTATATTGGTGGTTATCATGCCCCTACCTTACCTGATGGCACACGGCCATTTAGCAGGGAAAACGAAAAGATAGATATATGGCTAGAAGCTATGGGCATTGACTGGATGAAAACCAAATTTGAAATAAAAGAAGCAATCCCGCCAGCCTATACAGAATACATCGGGAAGTATCTTTTGGAAGTGGTAAGACAATGAAGCCTTATTATCAAGATAATCATATCACTCAATACTGTATGGACTTCAGGGAGAATGACCTGCCAGATAACTCAGTGCAGATGTGTGTTACTAGCCCACCTTATTGGGGACTACGGAAGTATTCAGGTGAGCAGGACTTGATATGGGGCGGAGATAAGGATTGTGTGCATGAGTGGGGAGAACAATCACATTCCGACAAACGCAACCGGCACAGTGAATCAAAGGGAGAGTTCGCCAGACAGGGTAGGGTGCCTACTACTCTCCATCCGTCTACCGGCGCTTTTTGCCAAGTCTGCGGTGCGTGGCGTGGTGCTTTCGGCTTAGAGCCTACCCCTGAGATGTATGCCCAGCACACCATTGAGATATTGAGGGAGATACGGAGAGTGCTACGTAAAGACGGTGTGGTGTTCTGGAATATAGGGGATAGTTATAATTCTAAAGAGCTCTCAAATGGTCGTACATTCAGGAGAGATAGGGCAGAAGTGATGCCGGGTATTTCCCGAGGAAAGCGTATTCCTAGGGGAAGTGGCCGCTGGGGCGGTGGGAATAATTATGCAGCTAGTCTAAAGCCCAAAGACCTCTGCCTCATTCCTTTCAGGGTAGCAATCGCAGCCCAGGAAGATGGCTGGTGGGTCCGGTCAGATATTATCTGGTCGAAGCCTAACCCCATGCCGGAGTCAGTAACCGACAGACCAACCAATTCACACGAACACATCCTGATGCTTACCAAAAGCGCCAAGTATTATTGGGATGCTGACGCGGTGAGGGAAGATAGGAATGGCAATACACATAGTAGAGGCACTTTACGAAATCCACCAAGCGATTTTAACAGAGGATCACATAAAGACTGGGTAAAATATATGTCTGCAGATGATGAATTGACTGGCCGCAACCTCCGGTCAGTATGGACATTCCCAACACAGCCATATCCCGAGGCCCACTTTGCTGTATTCCCTGAGAAGTTACCTGAGACTTGTATCAAGGCAGCCACACCGGAAGTAGGGTGCTGTAGTAAGTGCGGTAGCCCTTGGGAGAGGATAACAGATCGAGAGAATATGGTTATAAGAAAAACAGACTGGGGAGAGAAGGCTGGCAATCGTACAGCAACGTCAGGAACTATGTTATCCCCAGCTCGAGCAGAAACACTCGGCTGGCAACCCACCTGTAAATGCAATGCCGGTAAAGTACCAAGCATAGTCCTGGACCCATTCGCTGGTGCCGGCACCACCCTGTGGGTGGCCAAGAAGCTCGGTAGGAAGGCGATAGGTTTTGATACTTCAGAGCAATACTGTGAGTTGAATAGAAAGCGAAATGAACAGCAGGCATTATTATGAAGCCAGAATACTATAAGCCGGGGCAGATTTTCTATTCAGAGCCACAGATTTTATGGCTGCTAAGGAATGTTCTCTTTCAAGATACTTGGCCAAGCGACCACAAAGAAACTGGATATACCTTTGCTCAGAACGAAAAAGGGATGACGCTTGGCCATCATGCCAATTATGAAACGATACGGATGATTATAGGGGAACTTTCGGCCCGGCTCAGGCTATGCGGCATCGCCGGGTTATACTTGGAATATCTTACGCTCATTGACTATGAGGATCGCGTGTTCCTGGAAGCAAGGCTGGCCGGTTATACCAAGGTGACACCGCGAGAAGTAAACCACCAAGCGAGAATGGCCTTGCGCTATTGCTGTGGTCACAAAAGGAAGCAGATGACATTCGAGAGATACTGCGTCAGAACGAAGTCGGATGATAAGGCTAAGAAAAGGAGGGAGGAATAGATATGGTTAAATATAAGTGTCCTATGTGTGGTGGAGAGGTTAGCGTGGAGTGTATCTTAACCAACCCACCGATTACTTGCTACCGATGCAAATGTGGATACCATAAGGATATTCGTCATTCTGAAGAAAATACTGTCAAAATCGCACCACTATAAGGAGATAACATGACAGCAGAAGAGAAGTTGGAGGAGTTATGATGAGTATAAGAAGTGATATATATTTAATGAGTCTTGATTATTTTGGGAAGTTCTATGCCGCCCTGTACGAAGGTGGGAAAGAATGCCCCACCCAATGTCTTGCAGATGAAATCATAGACTATCTCAAATCCCAAGGAGTAGTCCAGAAGGCAGAGGGGGAGTTGCCTGAGACAATGATGATAGAGGGCTATGGATATTTCACAGGTAAACTGGCAAGTGCGATAGCTTCAAAGGCAGGTTATACTTTAACTAAGGACTTGGAATGAGACTGCGCTAGACAACAAAAAAGAGGCGAGAGAGTTATCCCTCGCACTCTTAACCATCTATGGTGTAACACCTAGCTCAGTGGGTGTGGTGCTACCCCCTTATTGCCTTCCTAGCTAACCTTTTTAATCTCTTGTTCGACACCCTTCAACCTCTCATCCTGCCGTGCGCTTGTTTCCTGAAACTTGCCCACCCTTGCATCCAGACCGTTAAAAGCCATAGTAAGGGTGTCAACTTTATCGCCGTTGTTCTTGACCTCGGTTCTTAACTCGCCATACTTGACGGCCTGAGACCTGCCGTTCTTACTCCATGTGGCTATGAGCCCTACGGCAATAAGCACGTTACCTCCTATGGCTGCGGTGGCTAGTATTAAACTCGGTTCCATAAGAGCCTCCTAGAGTTTTACTCCGCTTAAGTCATTACCTAATATAGCTTGCTCAACAAAATAGCGCGGTCTTCTCAATGCGTCTGCTTCCCTGATAAATATTGTGTGTAGCCCCTGGCTTAGAACTGCTATCCTCTGAATTATGTCCTGAGCTATCCGTTGAGGTGACGAATGCCAATACGTTCCCAAAACACTTATGATAATCGAGTAATTTGGTAAGGTGAAGTCAGCTATAAGCCCACCGGCTTGAGTCCTTCCGCCTAAAAACGCCTGCTGAAACCGATATGCTATACCCAACCTGTCAAGTTCCTTACTCACGATTAGTTCTGGTAAGGTAGCGGGCTGGCCTTGAACGGTGGGCATTAGACTTCCACAGCCTGAAGCGCGATTTGTCCTAAGTAGTGTCTGCCCGTCTGTGTCTGCCCCTGATTGAGATACAAGATTACGTAGTGTGTTTCGGCTACATCCTCATCCCTGAAGACCAGTGGGATTAGAGTTGCTGATTTTATAGCAGACCAGAGACTATCGTATTGCCCTTTCCTTGTCTGCATATCCAGTTCTGCGTCAAGGTTGACAGTGAATGTCCACGCCCTGTTACCTGTGGCACCGGTTTTAAGCATGTAAGATGTGACTAGAGCTAGTAAGTCAGGGGAGTTGGTGTTGGTAGAACCACGCACCAAATCAAACCTGAATTGGATAGAGTCATAGGAAATCCCCGCACCGGAGGCTAACAAAGTTTCAACGTCACCATTCTCAGCGGTGGAGTTGAGTGCTACTAGGAAAGTCCAGCCCGAATCCCTGTCTTCGTTCTCGTGGTTGGTTCTGTATTTAATGACAATGGTATCAGTTGTGCTGAGGCTTCTGCAATAGGATGTTATCTTCTGCGCTAATTTGCTAAACGCTACCGTCCCCGCATCGAAGTTAGGACTAAGTAAAATACCATCAACCCCAAATTTCTGAGTACCTGATAACTGCCGGACGTTTTGTAGACCTCTGGGTAAGTCAATGTAGTAAACAAAACCTCCAGCATTAAAGTAGATAGCATAACCTGATTGTGCTGAGGATACTATCACATCGGTCATCGCCGCGTTATAATCCACCGCCTCCATGCGCTCAAGGTTTAATGTAAACGCCCCTTTGTCCACCACCATTTTAATACCCAGTGAGATGATTGACGTATCACTTGCAGCAGAGGCGAAAGCGCAGTCAACTCTAGTCCAAGTATCAGCGGAGATGGCTGGAATGTCTATGAGTTCAATCGGTGAGGCGCAGTTAGCGGTATCATCCATCAGGAATTTCAAGTCACCAGCATCTAAAGCCACGGAAGACTTTACCCACAATGACATCGTATCATATGCTGAGAAGTCTTTTGAACTTATCGCTTCTGTTGCAAGAATGTCCCCCGCACCAGCACCCGTAGCTACTACGAGTTTAACTGAACCTGTACCAAACAGGAAGTCAGATGTATCCTTTGTGCTGGTAACATCTCCGTCTACCAATTCATTCCAGGCATCCTCGCAATCTTCAGCCAGCGTTCTCGGTCCCACCCACCAGCACTCCCATGCTATTCCAGTCCAGATATAAAGCCCTGACTGTGAATCACCCGAAGTATTGGAGGCGTCTACCAGCGCAGCCATGAAATACTGAGAGTCGGCAGAGAACTTGACTATCTCACCGTTGTACTCAACAGGAATTCCACCCTCACGGTCTAACCCAACCTCAGATATTGAAGCGATATTACCCGTAACATACTTCTTTATTCCCAATCCATAGGAGAAGTAGTGAGCATCGTTCCAGTAGACTGCACCTTTACCACCATTAGGATGGTCTGGTAATCGTAAATCAGTCAGTAACCACAGGTCGTTGGTGGCATCATATATTTGGATGGTGGAGTTTGTAGCGCAATACACCACGAAGTTACCGTCTGCATCCCTGCCCCGGATTATACCCTCTATCTTATCGGAGTCCGTTGTAACATCTGCCAGATTGTTCCATGTAGGCGCACCACCATCAGGATCAGAACTGGAAGAGAATGTTCCAGTTGAGTTCATTTTATAAAGCAGTCCAGCGTTTTCAAGGCCATAAAAGAAAACAGACGAATTGGATTGGGTTAAGGTCTCAGCAGTATCCATCCAGAAATAATTAGAAGAATCACCTTGAGCTACATAGAGCCTTGAATTAAGGGATGGTATCAGTGCAGTGATCGTAGCAGGCAAATAGGCTATCAGTGTCCAACTTGTTCTACCAGAAGCAAGTTTACACAAGGCCCTCCCAAAGGCAACATAGAGTTCCCCGTTGTAATTAGCCATAGCCGAGAGTGTTCCTACAGTTATTGCTGTGGCTGTAATGGCAGCTTCATCAAACCACCAAGAACCAGCGGCATCAACCGCTTGGTGAATAATCCTCAGCCTAGTTGCTGCGGTAGAAATGGTTTTTGAAACAGTTCCTTGTACAAAAGCACCAGTAGGGACATCAGTGACACTGCCGAATGTAGTATTGATTCCATCATTTATCCCTAACTTAAAATCTCTACCTAATTCAGCGGGTCTTCCCCAAGAGGTAAAGGTGTATTGAACACCAGGGACAAAACCCGTCAGGTCTTGGTAAAAATTGTCACCACCTACTGTGCTAACTTCTCTCCAAGAATATGTGCCTGCCTTTTTTTGTAAGCCATTTCTTGCCCATGTTCCTTGCCCGTCAGTCCATCCCGAAGACTCTGTTTCCATATCTGCATTAACAATAGTCGGGACTGAAATAGTAACAGATAAAGCAGTTATGGAAGTAGCCAGTCTGGGTAAAGTTAAATGCCCATCGAAAGAAATTATACAGTCAGTCCACCACACCCTGTCCGAGTGAATAGACTCGTCCATCTCATTGATTAAAATACCACCACGCCTGTCCTTCTGTATCCAGTTAGATAAGAAGTTCTCCTGAGAGAATGAGTCCCCACCAAAATTGACCTTCCCGGGAAGTGGTGAGATATAGGTCTCAAGCAGTGGACTGGCTAACTTGTATTTCTTGCCATTTATAGCAATTTCACTCTTTTGTTCAATCGTAATAGCCATTAAGTAATAAACCTCGACCCGTCAGGGAAGTTGACTGAAATTCTCTTCTTTATATCCAGTGCTAGAGCTAAGTGTTTCTCACCTGCTTCCTTTCTATTCTCTACATCGAGTTGCCTAGATTTAGTGTTGTTCAGTAATATGTCAGCCATTACGAAGTGGAATACAAACTCAGGGTCAATCTCAGAAGTGTCCGAATCAGCGGTCATAATCGTTGGTAGTTGTAAACCTGACAATCTTATTTGTGTCGGGGTTTGAACCACTGTTAGCCCTGACTGTGTTAGCTTGAGATAGTTGGTGCTGTCTACACTCAACTCCCAGTGCATACCGTTTAACGGCAAGTATTCCTTCGAGCCGTTTTTAACAGCCCGTATGTTGTCTATGTAATATGTGGCTGCGCCAACATCTGAGGTCTGAATCAACCCTACACTTATAATCGCCGTATCTGTTTGAGGGTTGGCGAGCGCTACCGAATGCCTGTACCATGTGGCAGCATCCATAGCCGGTACGTCTATTTCCTCTATCGGTGAAGCGATAGCAGCAGTATTATCAAGGGCAATATCTATCTGACCTGCGGTTAAATCTACCGAGGAATACATATCAAACTCTAGTCTGTCACAATCGGAGATATCCAGGGAAGTGATAGTATCGTAGCCGAGTATGTCCCCTGCGCCTGAGTTACCATCTTCTACAAGTTTGGCAGAGGCAGACCCGAACCTCTTGAATGAAGTGTCTTTTGTCACGGTTACATTTGCCGAACCAGCCGTCCAAGCAGTCTCAGCGTCAGAAACCAACCTGTCTATCCCGACATTTCTGACATACTCTACTTTATGGATAGAAGCGAAACTTGATAGCCAGGCATATTCCAGCACATTTATTTCGGTCCACTGTGAACTGGTCTGTTTAACCCGCAACCCTTTACGGGCTAAATCCACAAAAGCTCTGTCAACGGCGTCTATAATATCATCCCTTATAAAAGGACGCGGATACATCTCATAGATGTCACCGTTAGCGATAGAACCCGATACCGCTGGTGCGACAGTGGCATCCTGATTCGTCCCATCGTAATCTGTAACCCATGTCTTATCGGTAGCTGTTACACCGGCGACCTTGCTCATGTAGACGAACTTACCGTTGTGTTCATCATCCCCACCCTGGAGACCGAAGGTATCTATCAAACTGGTGTTGTTCCCACCGCCGGTAGCAGTACCGACAATACCCCCCAGTGCCCTGAGGACAGACTGTATAATCTGTAAACGTGTTCTACTAATCTGAATGGTCATGTTTACTCCTTAGATAGAATGAAGCTCACCACATCCCTTTCCTTCATCGTGGTTACAGATATGCCAACTAGCGTTTACGGTGTTCTCTTCGTTGGGCTTACCCTCGTTTATCTTCTCGGCGTAATTTTTGCCTTGTTTTATTAAGGTTTTAAGCTCATTAAGTTTATCCTTGACAGTAGAGGACATGGGATTTTTGAAGGCTAAATCTATTCGTATTCTTGTGTAGCTCATGTAATCCTCCCCTTTGTTACTTCATATTTATGAAGCACCTCGGCAGCAGACAAAGCCCTATTGTAAATGTAGACTTCCCCTATAATGCCAGTATAAAAGTCGCCAACCCCCTCATTTGAAGCTATAAACAAATTATTATTATCAGTATCCATCGTTCCTCCAGACCCAGCATCCTTTGTGTCCTCTACCCCATCAAGGTAGATAAATAAGTCGGTTCCGTCATTCACTCCAATTACATGCACCCAGTTTCCAGTAGCAACAACTGAACTCTCTGTACCGATCACTACTCCACCAATATCAACTACCCATCTGATCCCACCACTGCCCGCATCGTTTGAACCCAATATCTGCAAGTTGTATGAAGTATTTGATTTTGCAACTGGGCGGGATGTGTTTGCGGTATCTGATGATTTCATCCAAAACTCAATTGAGATGGCAGCAGTTATATCGAGAGTAATGTGGTCAGGTATGGAAATATCGTCATCACCACCGCTTGTTGTAAACCCACTCCCATCCATCACCCCGCCTGTTCTGGTACAGGTATGACCAAAAGGGTCTATTGACTTAAATACGGGGCCATGACAAGCAGGGTTCCATAAAGGTGCATAGTAAACACACCCAAAAGGTATAGGGTTGTATGACCAGAGGCTTTTAGGGTATCTCGTAGCTAGATTAAGCATTCCTATCTCCTTTGAAGCAAGGCATCTGCCGGTTAGGGTTCCAAGGCTTCCAGCCCGACTTCATTATCAGCATAATCACCCTATCAAGAACATAGCGCCAGTTGGGTGAGTGTTCGTATTTATCTATTACTATCTTGAACAGGGCTAAAAACAACTCCTGCCTGCCAGAGAACTCCCAGTTATCCCTGAAGTCATCCCTTAAATCTATCAGTCTGTGAGAGTTGGGATGCCGACAGTTCTCCCTTGTTGGCTCTGGATATTTCTTGGCGTAAAAGATGATGCACTTGGCAAACAGGTTGTTGACCTTGATATAGTGTTCTCTGTCCTCACGGTTTATCAGTTTCCTTAAAAGCATTAGAGGTGGAATCCCCTCAAGGTTATTTCTATATCGTCTGTTGTTGACTGGGTGTAAGCTGTTAGGGTTATGAGTACACCGAACAGACTGGTGGAACCCGCAGCGCATTTGTATTCTATAGGTAAGTTCCCGACAGTAGACGGCCCCCCCTGAGTTTGAGAAGCAACTGTAGCACCATCAGCGATAGTGGACTTCCACTCTATCTCTCCCACCCACTTTGTCATATCGCCTTTTAGCGGGTTGTTGTTTGCGGAATTGTCAGCAAGCAACCCTGTTGGTGCAGCGTCAAACAGTCTTAGCATATACCGCACTGTCTGATTCTCTGTCTCGTTGAAAAGAGAGGCGAAATCAATCACACCAGCCCCACCATTTGAAGCAGCCATGCCGGTAAATTCCCAGTAGTTAGCAGTAGCAGTTGTGGTACAGGCATCATCACTGACAATATCTTTGGCCGTATAAGCACTACCACCCTCAATCTCCTGGGAAGTTGTTGACTTAAACGGAATAGGTGCGGAATTGAGCAGTAATTCCCTATTTGATGGCTGTATAACGATTATCTCACCATTGAGTGAAACATCGGCCAGATAAGCATCCTCAAACGTACCAGTGGAATACCAGCCCCATTCAAATGATATACGGTAGATAACCCAGCTAGAAAATCTGGGGTCGGATTGGAACTCGGTCCATTTGTATTGAGTCCCCGCGGTTAAATCAGAGTTGGTGTTCTCCCCATAGTAGAAGAACTGCGTGGTGTCCGTATTGAGTTCATGGGCATTCCATCCAGCACCCTTTTCTAAGGTAGCCCCGGATGGTGCTTGAGTTACCTCAGCTCTCTTATCAAAGTCAGTGGGGTCGTGCATCCAGATAACCATATTCATGCCGTAGGCTTCGGCATTGGTTTGATGCCATGACCACATTGCCTCATTGAACTCATTTAATACTAATTCGTTGACCGGAATATAGACTGCACCCCAGTCATCTCCCGACTGGTCGCCACTGTTGAGCCGAGCTAAAAAGCCCGAATGCCCTTTCTGGAATAGGGGGGATGCCTGACTGGATACCCAATCCGCAACTCCATTCCCGTCTGTTGCCAGAACGGGGTCACCGAATAACCAGGGTGGTAGAGGGGTTACCGCCCTTCCCTTGCTGTCGAATACTGCTTTATGGTCTACCATTTTGTCCTCCTATTTGTTTTACCTTATCTCCGTCAAGCTCACGCAGCCACACATATCCCGTGCGTTTGGAGCGCATCTCTAATAGCGTCTATGACACCATCGGTGGTTGCGTCTCCGCTGTTTATAGCATCATCAATTCTTGCATCTACTACCCTTGTTCCCACTACTTGAGCACTATTAACATCAAGAATAGAACCCACATTATCTATGTCTTGGGAGTTGGCATCTAAGGCACCACTCAGCACTATGCCCGTATGAGTACTATTTACCCATGCCCATACTGCAGTATCAACACCGCCGCTCAAGCCTAATCTTGCTCTATGGATATCGGAGGTGTCTCTTGACATAATGAGCCAAGCTGTGCCAGCATTTGCAGCAGTTAACATAGCCCAGATGATACCCGTGGCGGACTCAGTACCAATGTCTAAATCTAAGACATTGATTAAAGCTTTGGAAGCAAAATCAACCGCAGCCCCACTTGGAGTTATGGTCAAAACGCCATTAGTATCTACTGCAAAAATAACATTATCTGTTCCATCAAAAGATAGTTTTAATTGGTCACCTGCTTTCAATATCTCAAGTTTTGCTCCAGGATTATTCGTTCCA
>SDBV01009183.1_pt1 | contig 13192 bp, 8 predicted proteins | sample 2277081 | NCBI WGS metagenome assembly SDBV01 (sample SAMN10402039, study PRJNA504765) | marine sediment metagenome | isolation source: marine sediment core GS10_PC15, 223 cmbsf | place: Arctic Ocean: Southern Knipovich Ridge | collected 2010
AAATCCCATTTTTCACCCCCTCCCCCTAACCCCCTCCCGCCAGGGGAGGGGGAATAATAGTGCTCCTTTAAAGTCCCCTCCCCCTTGACGGGGGAGGGTTAGGGTGGGGGTGGTAACTTGATAATTGAAAGGCAAAAGAACAGGTACCCTTGTCTTCTTTAATAACCAAGGGTACCTGTTTTTCAGGCATTATTCTTTGTTCATCCTGTTCTTCCCTAATGTTATGCTACTTTCTTGCATGATTGCGCCTGTAGAATTCATCCGACGTATCCATCCAATACTTATCAAATCTAAACTGATAGAAAAACGCCCCGGTAGGCATCTCGTAGCCCTTTACGTATCTCCAGAGCGGCTGAGTAACGAGGTCGTTGTGCAAGAACAAACTGGGAACATCATCAACGATAAGCTCTTGGGCCTTTCCATAGTATTTGGATTGCTCTTCTAGCGAGGGGGCACCCTTGGCCTTCTCGATCAGTTTGGTCACCTCGGGATTCTCGTAGTAGATTCCGCCAGGCGGATATGCTGTTCCCCAACCTTCGGGAGTATAGAAAACCAGGAATTGTTGGGGATGTGGAATCTTCACCCCCTGGTAGAAGATTACCATATGAAAGGCCGTCTCAGGTTTGGCCTGGTGTTGACAGATATCTGCCCACCGCACCTCTCTCACCTTGACATTGAGACCGATCTCCTTGAAGTTGGCCGCTGCCAGGAGCCCGATATTCAAGAAATTCTGGTTTCCAGAACTGGAGGCATACTCTAATTGAAATTCCGATAATTGCCTTTTCGAGTACTTCGACTTCTTTATCAATTCCTTGGCCTTCTTAATGTCTCTCCGGTAAATCATCAGATCATCATTGTGACCAATTAACCTGTTCGGCACCGGCCCCTGTGAGCGCGTCCCGCCCAATAAGATATTCTTGATTACCGTCTCATAATCAAATGCGTAGGCCATGGCCTTTCTAACATTTATGTCATCAAGGGGGGGTTTCTTGTTGTTCAAAATGACATACCAAGGATTGTCAACGCCATCAAATTGAACGTTTACGCCTTCGGTTTTCTGGAGGTCCTTTATCACCTCGGCGGGCAGTCTAAAATCACACATATCCACCTCGCCTTTCTTCATCCTTGTAGCCATGGTAACGATTTCCGGCGTAATATAAATAACAATCCTGTCAAAGGAGTTGGGTTTCCACTCCCTGAGACGGTACTCCTTAAATTTCTCGAAGATCACGCGATCCCCGTGTACCCGCTTAATCAGCTTATAAGGACCTGATCCTGCGTCGTGCGTATCAATCCATTTAACCCCATAGTCTCCAAACTCCCCATATTGTCCCGGCCCTTTGTGCTTTAGTATTTGATCTTTGTTGAGCACCTTAAAGATAAAGAGCGACGCAAGAAAAGAAGGGTCCGGTTTCACCAGATGAAAGGCAACGGTATATCTGTCAACAACTTCTGAGTTTCCCGGCCTCACGGCCTTCATATAAGAGGACACCTGCCCGCCAAGTGTCTGCTGCCGGTCCATAGAAAAGGCCACATCTTCCGCTGTTACTTCCGAACCATCATGAAATTTCAAACCTTTTCTCAGGTGAAAGGTATAGGTCTTTGCATCACCTGAGACCTCCCACGATTCAGCAATCCAGGGGATACACAGGTTTTTTGGATTGGGGTCCGGATACACCAGACTATCATAGATATTATTGGCAACCACATATTCCCAGTTACTGGATTGGTTTATGGGGTCCAGTGAGGGAATGTGCATTCTCGGAGCCAAACGGAACTCGATTTCCCCTCCGCTGCTCAAGGGAACAGCCAGTGAAAACGACATCACGAGCCCGATTACCACAGATAAACTTATCACCCCATACATTTTAGCTTTTGACATGAGAAATTACCTCCTTTTTTGGTTTCACAAAAGAATCGTTAGATTGACTTCCTAACCGTTTAGCTCTTGACATGAAAAGTTACCTCCTTTCTTGATTTCACGAAAAAATTGTTAGATTGACTTCCTAACCGTCACCTCCTTTCCTGAGTAAGGTATTGCCAGCTTATCTCCGCTTGCCGCAGGATATGAGCACGTGCGGTGAGATGCTTACCCTATTCCGCTCCCTTACCAATAGTGCACTTCCCGCTATTGATCAACTATTCTATCCCGCGCACCTCTGTGTGAGTCCTTGCCCTTGAGTGAACAGGCAGCAGACCTATGCTCTGGTGGCCTGTAAATCGCGCCTTGGGAAAAGCTCAGCTCCTCCAGCACACCGCTTCCTTATAGTTTCCCGTGTTGTTGAAGTCTCGTCTTTATCGCGCCGAGATCAAGGCAATCGAGCGTCTTGCTCAATGGCTTCGCAGTACTCCGGTCCCAACCATGCTGCTCATAATAACGATCCAGCATCTGCCCCCAGGCCTGAGGATCTATGGTGAATCTTCCATCTAAGGGCCGGGTTATGAATCGTTTCGGTGGCATATCGTCTTTCCTCGTCCAGTCTGTGTGGAGCACGTTGAAGCACTTCTCCAGAGTGAAAATTCGTTCACCGATCCACATCAACCTGTCGCTGTCCATGCTCTGACCGGTTGCTGCCGAAAACAAATGCGCATAATCATCAGGTAAGAGCATGTCCGCTGCACTGAGCCCGTGTACAAAGTAGCACATTCCCAGAGAATTGGACAGGGCCTGGAGCCTTTCAAAGAAGATGACTAGGCGCTCCTTGTTCTCGTAGGAATATTTGTCTCCGATCGATCCTATGCCGAAGAGGCTCTGGCACAGCTGCTCCGGTATGCCCTCGAGCTTTTCGGTCTTCACGGCCCCTCTGGTATGCGTACCACCTCTGGCCGCCACAACTGTTCCGAAGGCCCACGCGGGACAGGCCCACAGGACCTCGAAGAGCTCCTGTCCTTTCACGTGAATGCAGCACTCTTCGGTTCCCGGCAGCCTTTCAGATGCCCGTGTGCACCCCTCTGCCAGCAGATCGCCGAAGCCGCGCCGATAGGCAATGTCTCTGATAAGCGTGAAAACAGTCTCTTCGTCACCCCACTGAAGCTCAAGCCCGCCCGTTTCCTGTGCAGTAATCAACCCTTTCTCATAGCATTCAAATGCCCAGGCAATAGCCCCGCTGGCATTGTCCTCGTCGAGACCGAGGTCATTGCACAGGGCATGGGCCCTGAGAACGGTTTCAGGGTCGAAGAGATCCAGTCGAGCGGCAAAATTGTGGACGGAGTTTATTTGCAACTCCTCGCTCGCTAGGGGTTTGCCGTTTTCCAGGACCTCGTATACCTTCCAGCAATCAATTGGGCATGAATGACATGTCTTGGTGCCCGTCATATAGGGCAAAAAGGCGTCTGGGCCAACCTTCTCTTTCTCTTCCAGGCTGGGAACCTCACCGGAAAAATTCCGGTAAGGGCTTTCTGTCTCCCATGGCTCACGGAAATAAACTCCGTAACGCCGCTTCGCTTTCGCGTAAGGGCTTGCTGTGATTTTCTCTAAACACTCTTTGACCACATCGTCGAACTTGTCAGGATCAGCCGGCTCAACCACTCCCGTACCTCTCACCGCAATGGCCTTTATGTTTTTCGATCCCATTACAGCACCGATCCCACACCGGGCCGCGACCCTGGATTCATCTACAATGACGCATGCAGAGCGGACCATTCGTTCGCCGGCCGGCCCTATAGCGAGCACTTTGAATTGATCTCCCAGTTCCCTGCGGAGAATCCCCACCGTTTCTGAGACCGTCTTGTTTCTCAGGTGAGGGCAGTCGATGATATCGACGCGATCGTCGTCAATGCACAGGTAAACGAGTTTCTCGGCCTTGCCCGTGAGAACGATATTGTCGATGCCCGCGAATCTCAATGCCCTGGCAAAGTTGCCTCCGGCATTACTCGATGCTATCCCGCCGGTGAGGGGATTGAGGGTGTCTATATTCGTTCGCGAAGCTCCAGGAGCCGATGTGCCGACCAACGCGCCCGTGCCCACTGCAATGATGTTTGATGGATCAAAAGGCGAAACCCCTGACGGCAATTCGTTGAACAGAATAGACTGATTCACCCCCTGCCCGCCGATCCACTCTGCATGGTTCTCGTAATTCTCGAAGGCCACTCTCCTCGCAGAGAGATTGACCCGCATGACCTTGCCGCCAAGAACGTTCATGATTCCCTCCTCGTGCTGCAGTTCACGACATGTCTCACGTGATCAGCCCCCTTCCTCCATGAGGCACAGCGTTCACTCGGACACCAAAACACTTCAGAGACCGATCAATGTCCCAGGCATGTTTACCACAATTCATTCGCGAGCCTTTCCGCTAACCAGACATTACTTCCTGTATGGGCCTGTGCCGTACGGTAAACCCATAGGCTGCCAGCTGGGCGTCCACCGCCTGGATCGCTCCTTCCAGTTCATACCATATGTTGTCTGCGGCGATTCCAAGTACCGCGACCTTTTTCCCGTTATACGTGCCGTCCGCAATGCGGACATGATCATAGTCAAAAACTGAGAGGCCCTCGCACGTTTCGGCATCCACAATACCGTTTATATCAGGGATAGTCACGTAAGGTTTGGCGTCAAGCCAGCTGATCCTGTTCTCCAGGCAGTACCATATCCGAAACGTGTGTCCTGTAAATTCCCCGGTCCCGGTGATATAAAAGTCTCCCTGAACACGGCCACCCACTTTCTTGAGTGTAAAAGACTCCACTTCACCCTCGAAGAGCCTATAGGCAGGCGCTGTTTTCATAAAGGCCTCTACGGGATCTCCGCCCTCCTCCCTGGCCTTCCTTACGCCTGCTCCCACCTCTATCAACCTCGAGACGTAATGTTTCACTATGGCCCTCTTGTAGGCCCCAAAAGCGGCCAACCCATTTGCCACACCAACGAACCAGCAACCGCTGATACGATGAAATTCTTCCAGTAAGAATCGCGCTCGTTTAGGAGGGGCGTCCCGCACGATGATGGTTTCACCGTATGGGGACAGGAAGAGCTGAACCGGACGGTCCTCCACTCCAGCTATCACATCCAGATGAGGGCTCATCGCTGTGCCGCAACAATCCCCGTCAATGAAGGGTTTCCCCTCGAGAGCGGAGATATACATGGGAATGATCCCCTGCGACGGCGATGTGCAGAAGGGCACGTAGCCATAGATATCTTCACCGAGTACGTTCGAAAGCTTCGGAATTACCGTGCTCAACGTTGCGGCGTAACGACGCCAGTCTTTCTGCTCATAGGCCCCATTGAAGGGTCCCAGCAGGTCCTCCAGCTCTCCACTCCGGTGCTCATATCCACCGCCGGAACGCTGCCAGACCTGACACACAAGGGCGTCGTCCGGCACGTCGTCAGGATCGACGAGTTTGGGTTTACATCCCCGCCTGGCCATATCTTTGATGAGCGTGAGGGATTTGTAGTAAATCTCTGACTGCCCCTGTGCAAAGATGGCTGAGGCAATCATGTAATCTCTCATGTCCTGAACTGTAATGTCTCTCATAATGCCATCCCTCTCTTGCCTGCCCATGACACCTTTAAAGACACGCTTGTTCCCGTGGATTGCAACAATAACCCATTACCTGATTCCTTCACCATAACTCCTGTGTGCAGACTGCAAAAGCCCCGCGGCCTTTGCCTTTTTTCAACGTATCGACAAAGGGTTACGTGTCCAGGAAAGCATCGAGTAAGGACACGCTGTGCAGGAGCGCATCATTGACCCTGTTTTTTTCCTTGAGAAGCTTTGCCCGGAGCACAGTCTCCTCAGGGGATCCTTTCCTTAGAGAAGCCAACTCATCAATTTCTTTGAGCGCAACCAAGGGCTTTGATAAATCAGTCCCAAAGATATCTTGAGAATACCTTCCGGCAGTCGTAAAGTTTATCGGAATCAATGTTCTACACAGCTTCATTAATACTGTATTCACTTCCCTCAGGTCGCCTTCACCAAAGTCACGGTCCTCCAAGGTCTCATGCAAGTCCCGTAGTCCCTTGTATAACCGACTCACATACATCCTGGTATCTTCTAAATCGAACCGCGGAGTCACGCTATCCCACTCCTCAAGGCGTTTCTTGAATGCGTCAGCAACCTTTGTAAAATTAAAGGGAAGTATAGCGCAATTACAGAGGCGAAGTTCCACCAGGGCTCGGATACGCATGGTTCTTACAAAATTGTCTCCACTAATCTTATCGATTGTATCGTGTGGGGAATGATTGAACCATCCTAAATGTGCTCCATGCCACTCGTCGAGTTGCTGTTTTGAAAAGGCATTGTATATGTAGATGCTGGGTAAGCCTATCCCGAAGAAACCTCGGTCACACGTCTTACTGGGACGTCGAATCTTCAGTATGGCGTTATCACCAACTACATCACGGGCGCACCCGATGACGAAGTCGCCTATCTCCTCACTGACCTGCACAGAGTATTCCGGAGCATCCTTGAAGCCAGGGTTATCAACAGCTGAGTAAGCAATAGCGTGCTGATCAATTTCCCTCCAAGAATGATCCAGATACCATGTAGATGCAGCGTAGCACGCGCTCTCGTGACCAGACCAGAAACCAATTCGAATGTTTCTCCTAAGATGTTTTCGATTGTTTTGAAAGACACGAGCCAGCTCCATCAGCAATGCATCACCAGCTGCATTATCGGTGGCCCCAGGGAACCAGGAATCAAAATGGCCCCCTATTAAGGTAAAATCCTTTACGGTATCCGTACCTTCGACTTCAGCAATTACTAGATGGACTTTTCTCCACTCTGAAGAAATCCTTGATTCAAACGTTGCCCTTACCGATCCTTTTTTACACAAGGTTTTCAGATATTCAAAGTCTTTCCGCGTTATGTAAATCTGGGGGAGCATCTCTTTTTCCTTTCTTTGGAACTCCTCTGGATTTGGAACTCCCCAATAGGTCTGAGTCTGATAGGCAGATACTCTGAGGACATCATGTTGTATCCCTCCCCAATTTCCATGAATAAACCCTCTTCCTCCTTTTTCACGAACTTCATCAGGGGTGATGGGAAGACCATATGAGACGAGAGATGGAACCATCACAATTTTGCCCTCTATATCCTTCCACTTTTCCCTTGCTTCTTCTTTGGATTCTATGCAAAGGATTTCAGCACTAATGGGGGAACGGGTGGGTGCCCTTGGTGAACAGTTTATCGTTTGCATTTCTGGTTTCAGAATTTTCAGTTTTGCGTCTTGAGGCACACCCGAGTAGGCGTCAGTTTCATATGTCTTTACAGAAAGGCCGCAGTGGGCTAGCGTTTCCTGGATATAGTTTGCTGCTTTTTCTTCATGTTCTGTTCCTGAGTGCCTTCCCGGTGCCTCGTTTACTAACCAGGTAATGTGTTGTAACGCCTTGTCCCATTCAAGCTGATTCAAGATCTCCTCCTCAACCCGGGAAATAGACATTGGGATGCCTCCTTTTTAGACTTTGCCAACTTTACCAATCCCTAGCACTCTTTCTGTTCTCCACATGGGCTTTCTCTAAGGTTACGTCCCTCCTTTGCGATCCTTTGCCCAGAAACAACGCCCAATCAATGTGCTAGCATATACATTAGGAGTTTTGTGTCAAGAAGAATTTCTATGTTTTTCCTAAATCTACCCTTCAGGAGAATTCTTTTTGTTTAAAAGGTTTTTGTACACGTTCTGATAGCGTAAACCCAAAAAACAGGTACCCTTGCTGCAAAAGAAAACGAGGGTACCTGTTTGTCCGGAATCATTCTTTGTTCATCCCAGTCTTTTCTGATGGTCCCTACCTTCTTCTGTGATTGCGCTGGTAAAACTTATCAGACGTATCCATCCAAAACTTATCAAACCTAAGCTGATAGTAAAACGCTCCTGCAGGCATCTCGTAGCCCTTGACATATCTCCAGATTGGCTGCGGGAGCAGATCATTGTGCATGAATAAACAGGGACTGTCCTCAACAATAAGCTCCTGGGCTTTTCGGTAATATTTAAATTGCTTTTCTACTGAAGAGGCAGCTTTAGCTTTTTCGATTAATTGAGTAGCTTCGGGATTTTCGTAGTAGATTCCACCAGGCGGATAGGATGTTCCCCAACCTTCGGGCGTGTAGAAAACCAGAAACTGTTGGGGGTGGGGAATTTTCCCGGACTGATAGAAAATCGTTATATGAAAGGCCGTCTCCGGTTTGGCTTGATGCTGGCAAATGTCTGCCCACCGTAGCTCTTTGACTTTGACATTGAGACCGATTTCCTTAAAGTTAGCCGCTGCTAAAAGGCCTATATTCACGAATCTTTGAGATCCAGCAACAGCTGCAAGCTCTAACTCGAATTTTGATAACTCCTTTTTCGAGTACTTGGATTTCTTTATGAGTTCCTTAGCCTTTTCAATATCTCTTCTGTAAACCAGTAGATTACCATTATGACCAGCTACATTGTTTGCAACAGGCCCTTGAGATCGCACTCCACCCACTAAGATGTGTTTAATTACCGTCTCATAATCAAATGCATAGGCCATAGCCTTTCTGACGTATACATCATCAAGCGGTGGTCGCTTGTTATTCAAGATGAGAAACCACGGTGTATCAGTGGCATCATAGTGAACCTTTATGCCTTCCATTTGATCGAGTTCCTTCATGGTTTCGGGCGGCAATGTCCAGTCAGCCAGATCTATTTCACCTTTCTTCATCTTTGTAGCGATGGTAACAAGTTCTGGTATAATATAAAAAGTGAACCTGTCAATAGAGTTGGGTTTCCATTCTCTCAGGGAGTAATCTTTGAATTTCTCTAAGACCAAACGGTCCCCATGTATCCTCTTAGCTACTCTATAAGGTCCTGAGCCTGCATCGTGGGTGTCTATCCATTTAACGCCATAGTCTCCAAATTCACCATATTTTCCTGGCTCTTTGTGCTTTAATATTTGATCTTTATTTAGGATTTTGAAGACAAGTAGCGAGGCAAGAAAAGAAGGGTCCGGTTTCTCTAGATGAAAAGCAACAGTGTATCGGTCAATAACCTCTGTAGTTCCCGGCTTGATAGCCTTAAAGTATGAGGAGATTGTTCCACCAAGAGTCTGCTGTCGGTCCATTGAAAAGGCTATATCTTCCGCTGTAGCTTCCGAGCCATCATGAAACCTCACACCTTCTCTAAGATGAAAGGTATAGGTCTTTGCGTCATCTGAGATTTCCCACGATTTAGCAATCCATGGTTTACAGAGAATATCTGGACTGGGGTCTGGATAGACGAGGGAGTCGTAGACATTATCTGCAACCACATATTCCCAGTTATTTGATTGGTTTATGGGATCCGTCGAGGGGATATGCATAACTACCGCCATCCGTAACTCGATTTGGTCTTCTCCGCTGCTTGAGCAGACATCAGGTGAGATCGACAGAACCAGCGCAAATACCAAAGAAATGATTAGTAAAAAAGAAAACCATTTTTTCATTGTCATTCTCCTTTCTATAAAAGATTTCTCTTTTGACTATTACAATAAGACATCCTCCTCTCTTTTTTTATCAGTCTCACCTCCTTTCACTGGAGATAACCGTCAATAGTCTCGACGGCCTCTTTGAGGGCGCCCATACATCGATTCCTCTCGCGCAGCACTTGTGTCCACAACAGCTTATACTCATCATCCTCCACGCGTAGTTTGGCCATGTGTTCCAGAGGAAAAAGTCCTGGCAGTGGCATTCGCAGAGCCGTCAGTCCATAGGTATCCTGAGACCACCTACCGGTTACTGTGCCAAGCACTGATGTCAGAATACGACTCAACCTCATGAGGGTCGCGTTGAAACGACCTAGATCCTCCGAAACGCCCTGGGCCGCCTCTTCAAGCTGGCTTCCTTTTTGATCCAGTTCCCCGGCTTTATGCTTTAGTTGTTTGGCAGCATCTATCAGTGGGTCCAGATCGAATTCAACGCCGCATGTCTTTAATGTGTGTAGGCGGTCGAGGAACACTTCTGCCACGCTTACGAATTCGAAGGGAAGTCGTGGACGGGTGGCAAGTTCATAGGCATAGGAGGCATGCATCTTCAGGCTTTCCTGAAGCAATTCCTTGTCCATCTTATCGATGGTGTCTTTCTGGCTATGGTACCACCAACCCAGCGTGGCTCCATGCCATTTTTCGATATCTGCCTCGCTGTGGTGATGCCTGCCATAGATGGACGGAATGCCGATGCCAAAAAAAGATTGATCTCCAGTCCTTGCCAATCTTCTCTTTTCCACGGTGTCGTAATTCAAGACTTCCTTGACCATTTCTGCGTGGAATCGATAAGCTTCAGGAGAAGTCGTGGCGATGAATTTGACCGCATCCTTCAGACCAGGTGAGTCAATATTTAGATATAGAATCCCGTTTTCATGAAGCTCATCCCAAAACGCATCCACAAACCATGATGAGCCTTCCATAATGCCCGTTTCATGCCCAGGCCAGAAGGCGAAAAGAAGAGATCTTTTGAGAAATTCACGGTGCTTGGAAAAGACTCTTGCCAGCTCCAATATACTTGCATTTCCGGTGGCATTACAGGTGATGCCACCGCCCCATGCATCATAATGTCCTCCGACAATCACAAATTTTTCGGGCTCCTCTTGTCCTTGGATTCTCGCGATAGGCTTCAAGATTTTTCCCCATCGATTTTCGGCATGGGCCTTTAACCGAACCCTGACCTTGTGGCTCTTCATCTTCTCCACGAGCCATTCCCCATCCTTTCTCTTTATTCCCACAACAGGGATCTGGGGCATCTTTGAGAACGTTCCAGGGGTAGGGTTTCCCCATACCGCCTTGACCGTTCCCATGGGAAGGGAGTCGTGTTCTTGAAGGCCCCAATTCATCTGAATCTGGGCGATCGCGCCGTGTTCCGTGGTGAGCCGCACCTTTTCAGGCCTGGGAGGGGAATAAGACAGTTCGGCCAGGGTAATCTTTCCTTGGACATCCAAACCTTCATATGCCTCTGTGCCCCCAAAACCAACATAGACAAGATCGCCTTCTATCCCCTCTGGTGGGGTTGATTTCACCTGGGCCAGAGTCTGACTCTGGATGATCTTTCTCTCGGGCTCAAGTTCAATCAACTCCGACTCACCAGGAAAGCTCACATAGGCATCCAGTTCGCGGATGGTCATATCAATTCCATATGAGTCAAAACATTCTTTGATATAATGGGCAATGTTTTTTTCCTCTTCTGTCCCGGAAAGCCTTTGTGGGGCAATTTCCGTCAGCCTTACGATGTGCTCATAGACCCGCTCAATGGATAGTTCCTCGAGTATTGTTTCGCGCATTGTCTCCCCCTTTCGTTCATTCTGGTTACCTCGTGAGGCTACCCCGCTTGGGATTTTGGATAGGGATAGGCCAGGGGGCTGTGGGTCAATCCCATGCCGACCACGGTCTGTGCCATTTGAACGGCAGCCCAGGCCGGATCGATGATCGGAACAGCTACCCGATCTTTGAGGTATTCGGCCATCCCGAAAAGGCCCATGCAGGTGAACACGATGACATCTGCGCCATCTTTGGCTACGGCTTCCTGGCACAGCTTCTCCAGTATGGAAGCCGTCTTTTGAATATCCGTGCGAAGTTCGAGTACCGGTATCCCTATCTGTCGGATTGAAGCCAGCCTTTCCTTGAATCCAAGGGCTTGAAGACGAAGTTCAACGAGTCTTGGATTGGTCACAGGGGTGATTATGGAAAACTTGAAACCAAGCAGAGAAGCGATGGCGCAGGAAGACTGAAAGGGGCCGATCACAGGAATTGAGATCCTCTCCCTTCCTGCAATCACGCCCGGGTCACCGCCGCACCAGGGTATGAATGCATCGAAACCATCGTTCTGCACTCTGATCATGGTCTGGACGATCTGGATACTTGCTTGCTCGTGTTCGAACTCGGATTCAATGCTTATGGGACCCTCATCATTTTTAACCATGACAATTTCCGTGTTGCTATCGCAGATTCTCTCTAAAAATTGTCTCCGTTCTTTGAGCTGCTCCTCTGTCGCAGAAATATTTGTTACGATGGCGCCGAGTTTCATCATTCGCCTCCTCTCATAAAAATCCGTTCCAAAAACTCTGCTGGCAAACATAGACTAAGTTAACACTTACAAAATGAATATCTTATGTCAAGCTTTTTTTTACAGTTATATTGAAATTAAAATGAAAATTGGTAAGTTCTCAATAAGTTGGGGTAGATTATATTTTATGACTAATCACTGGATTCCTGCTTTCGCAGGAATGACAGAAACTTAAACTCAATCGTCATTCCCGCGGAGGAGGGAATGCATAGCTATTACTCGAACTTATTGAGAAGGTACAAAAATTGTTGTGACAATTTTTTGACATTTAACTGTGCATCCCGTACTTTTTCATCTTATAATGCATCACACGGCGACTGATGCCAAGCATTTCAGCTGCTTTGGACTGCACATGAAGAGACCTCTGGCTCCCGTATGGGATGGTCCCTGCATTCTGGTCTTCGAATTCTCTTAACCCCATCTCTTCCAAGATAGCTGTTGTCTTCTCCTCAACATCTTTCATATCTGAGGCCTTCCGTAACATACTGAAGTTTTTCTTTCCTCTTGACTGGACTGACAGCCGAACATTTTCTCGAACAGTCAATTCAGGAAATATGCTTGTGATCTGGAAGGAACATCCGACACCGATACGAGATCTCTTAAAGAGCTCAAAAGAAGTAATATCCCTTCCTTGAAATTTAATGGTGCCGGAGGTCGGCTGGTAAACCCCAGCCAAAAGATTGAAAAGAGTCGTCTTTCCTGCACCATTAGGTCCGATGTATCCATGGCAACCCCTACGGTAATGCCGGATCGATTTTTACTTAAGAGCGGAAAATGGGATAGACAGTTCCAGCATGATGTAGTAGCCGGTAACGTCGGCATCAATATTGGGATCGTAGCACCAATGGCCTTCTTCCCATTTTCCGGACGCAAGGATTCATTCTTTGGCATAATACATGGGCAAGGCAGGAACGTTATCCGATTTTTCACCGATCCCAAGGTAATCATTCAGAGGTGGTTTTAATGAAATTAATCACAATGGCAGCGGTCATGACCTTTGTCTCAAAGATAGAGAATGACTCTGCCAAATTTTGCCAAAATTACGCAAGTAGGTATCCGGAAATAGAAGAAACCTTCTCATCTTTTATTAACAGGGATTCCACATTTTAAGAATATATTAATCATTGAAAATGCTAATTTACTAATCTTTCCACTTCTATTGTTATTTTTTGATTTGTAGGGGTGTATATCTGCGCTTGGTTAAATTTTCGAGC
>SDBV01009184.1_pt1 | contig 13190 bp, 13 predicted proteins | sample 2277081 | NCBI WGS metagenome assembly SDBV01 (sample SAMN10402039, study PRJNA504765) | marine sediment metagenome | isolation source: marine sediment core GS10_PC15, 223 cmbsf | place: Arctic Ocean: Southern Knipovich Ridge | collected 2010
ACGGTGGCAAGGCCGTCGGCTGCTGCAAGGGCTGTGCTAGTTATACAAAAAGGTGCGATCCCAGCATCAGCTGGAAACGCACCTTCAAAGAGAAAGACCCGAGGCTTGCGCGGGCTGTATATGTATGTCCCGGGATTTAATATCGCCAGAAATAGTTATTTCCTTAGTCGGTTGAGCGATATATCAGACGTTTGTTGATGCGCTGCCGTAAGGAAGTCGAGTCTTGGGCCGTATACAGAGCGCAGCATAGGCAGTGTGGTATTAAAGCTCGCCAACAAAATGCACTTGGGGACAAGAGGAGAGTTTGGCAAAGATGGTTCTTTCAGGCAGACCGCATAGATTTGTACTAACGAGTGGTTGTTGGAGGATGTGGCCGAGTCTTCCAGTCATTGCAGCTCTATTTCTATTAATTAACTTATCGACAGCTCGGGCAGAGAACTACGAGGTGTCGCTCTCAACAGATGCAGCCGCTGCGCAACCAACGTTGACAACTACGATCACCGATACACATGAAGAGCTGAGTACTTTCATCTTGAAGTTTCCCGAGGGAATGACGTTTAATCCGCGAGCAACTCCTTGGTGCAGCGAGGAGGAGTTTGGACAGCGGAATGAGGAAAATACAGCGGACTGTAATGAAAATACCAAGGTCGGCTCAATAGCGATCGGAAATCTGAGAGCCAGCGCCAGACGTTCGATAAGAGAGCACATAATCGATAACTGTGATGACTATCTGGACTGGACAATTTGCCGGCTTCCCAATTCGACGATAAGGGCGGGAATCAACGCTGAGCTGAACGATTTTGACGACTTATCAGGCAGTGTCTATTTAGGAGAGCCGTACGATGGCTCGTCGGCAGTCAAGGCGAGGCTTTTTGCAGAGATCGAGACCCCAAGTGGTGAAAGCAGCGTCGACACGGGCAGAATCGCTGAAAGATTGGGAAGGGTATTCCCAGGTAACGTAATCAAATTTAGCTGCAACGTGATACTGCGCAGTGTGCCATACATCGGATACGGAAGGCATGCGCTCGACCAAAACGTGGTCGTCACCGACATTCCAGACGGAGGGAATAGCTTGGGCTGCAGAGCTCCACGTGAGTACATGTGGATGGTGGAAGAGTTGGAGCTTACGCTTCAGGAAAACATAGACCAGTTCGATAGCCCTGCAATCACCAATCCAACAGTTTGCGGAATTGCCGAATTCCGAGCCAGCTTCTACAGTAGAAACAACCCTGGATTGAGAGACATCCCTCCGAGTAACCAGACACGTATCTCTGGATGCGAAGAGTCGTTGAGCTTCAACCCCAGCTTTTCCGTAGCAGTCGATCCCTCTCAATCGGAAGATGCTTCAGAGGTCGTAGCCAGGATCACTCAGTCATTCGACATAGATAACGGTGAATACCACAATGCGCATCTGAAAAAAGTGCGATTAATGTTCCCAGATAGCTATGGGCTGCGAATACCTGATGACATGGTCTGGTGCCAACCGGACGGAAATCTGATGGAACGTAACTGTCCTGCGAACGCCAAGATCGGTGAGGTGAAGGTACAGACCATATATTCTGAAGAGCCATCGACCGGTAGTCTGTATCTGCTGTATCCGAACTTGCTGTTCGCACGAATACACACCGTGATGTTCGCTGATGGTTTTGCACCGTTTCGACTGATGGCGGATCTTGTGCCGACCGGGCGCGGCTTCGAACTGAGAATTGATGACCTGCCTCAACTACCGGTCAGCGAGCTGGAGATTACGCTATACGGTGGGGACCGAGGGTTTATTAGAGCGCCGCAGTGTCAGCCCGGGTCAGTTGACGCAACCTTTAGGTCTCATAGCCGAATAGATCAGCAGATACGCATGCCCGTAGACACAGAAGATGCGTGCGCATCGTCCGATGAGTCTGCAGACAGTGAGGGAAATGAAAAGAAGCGCCAACGGTCTAGTGAAAAAAAGAACCAGGAAAAATCGTCGGAACATGCCAGGCAAGGAAGTCGTCAGAGCCGTAGCTCGCAAAAAAAACGCTTCAAGTCAAAACACAAAAAAACGCGGGTGAGGGTATTCAGTCACCGTTAGTTTGATTATTGCCCCAACGAAACCCAGTTGACGAAGGTGTAGGCTCGAGTGGGCTTGCCGGCAGGTTCGACGCGGGCTTCTGATCGTTGTAGCCGGCCGGGGCGACATCGTTAGGTGAGCTTGGGTGGAAGAGTGAGGCCAGGTACTGGATCTGCTCTCGGCCGGGGCCCAGTTCAAACTGCCCACCGCCATACATTTCGATTGTATTGTCTTGGCAGTACTCGTAGGCTGCAAAGAGCTTCTCGAGGCTGCCAAACCTGGAGGGCTTGATATTTAGTGTCTTTGGCGCAAAGGGAAGATCAACGATGTCGGACACCGAATGTATCGGCCCGTCCCAGGTTATTCGTTCGTGATGTTCCTCGAGGATGAGCTCGGTCTCTTTATTTAATTCCGGGTCTTCTATCCAAACATGTGGAAAAGCATCGATCACTGCTTTGTAAAGCTGCGGGTTTGCATCCTGATCAACGATCGTCCCCTTATATGTGCCCTTGAAGTCGACGGTGACCACTGAATCCGTTGAAACCAGTTTTTCGATCAGATTCTCGTTCCACGAGTCAGTCGGGTCGAGCTTGAACTTAGTCTGCGGGTGATTTTTCAGTAGTTTGTCTATCTGATCGATCGACGGCGGGTCTCCAAGGCGCCGCGAGATAACGAACTCGACCGGCGCAGGATCGACACCAATTGCTTTATGAAGCGGCAGGCCTGCTTGGCGCAGCGCAAGGTCAAGAGCTGCGCTTTCGAATGCCCAGCGTCTGAAGTGGCGTGAAGGCTCCCAAACCGGCTCAATAGGGAAAAGATCCATATCGTCGAGAAGATCTGCGAAGTGGCGAATTGTGAACGACCCCGAAATCGGGAGACTCTTTTCCTCATCCTGGAACGCGATGTGATCCAGACCGTGATAGGTGACGTCCTCACCGACACCTTCGTGACCGGCACCTGATAGGTGTACAACGGTAGTGTCACGGGTGAACTCGCTAGAGACATCCTTTGTGAGGCCTTCCAGCTCATATCGATCTATCTGTAGCGGTAGCTCGGCGATCTGGTCAAATAAAGGCATGCACCAACTATATCTTCAAGAAGATACTCGAAGGGTGTCGGTGCCTCTAGGTGAGTGAACCGCGCTCGCTACTTGTTTTTACTTGCGCTAGCGACCCTGCTCGTGTATGTCGTGCCGTTTTGGTCGACCCACTGGAGCCGCCACTTCTTATTACAAGCACCGGACCCTTTGACCGAAGTCTTGAAGTAGCGTCTACGACTCTTTTTGACCGTCACGGTCTTAACCGTTACAAAGTTCGTTCCGTCACCGGACTGGATAGCGACCTTGTCCGACCCCGTCTTGGGACGAACCTTGCCCCAGACCATGAGCTTGTTGCAGCCGCGTTTGCTTACGAATATCGGTAGGCGGAAGGCGTCGTATGAAGGCTTCTTTACCCAGCTAGATGTATAGAGACCGGACTCAAACCCCCTTTGAGGAGGATCGTCTACCCATGGGTATTGTGAGTACCCACGGATACGAGAGTACTTGTAGCCTACGTACTCGGACTCGTTTATATATTGCGCTTGCTCGGCGTAACTGACACCACCGCGCCCTCCGCCGCGTTCCGGAGCTCTATCTGTTCGCCCGGGAGGCCCACCGTTTCCGTCCCCATTACTAGGCGGCCCACCATTACCATCCCCGTTTCTGGGCGGCGGTCCTTCTCCGCTCCCTCCACCTGGCGGCGGCGGATGGCTTGACGCGATGCTTGCTTGCGCAGCCCCACCTGAAGAGGTTCTAACCCCATATTCGGTGAAGTAGACCGGAAGGTTCTTTCGAATTCGGTTTTTTCTCTCCGCCCGTTTGAGAATCGTGAAGAGTTGTTTTGTCTTTGGCAGAGTTATACCGAGGGCGTTCTTGCTAGCCGAAAATGGAGTCTCTCCGGCAATTATGTGCGGGTGGTGTGCAAGTCCGTTGGCTCTTAGCTTCTTGAACTTCTTTGGACAGCCACGCGCGCTTCTCTCCTTACCCTTTAGAGCACGCCCCTTCGTATCGAGACAGAAAAACTCGTACAGCCACCGCTTTGGCTCAATATTGCTCTTGTAGTCTTTTCGAGTAACGCCTACCGGCCCGAGATCGCCGATAAAGAACTTTGCGCCTTTTACCTTGGCTTTGCGGACTTGAGAAACGGCTCTTTTATAAAGACTGCGATACAAGTGAGGTGAGTAGGGAATCTTCTTGTTAAGGGTGCTGTTATATTTCCACTGATCCTGCAACCAGCCACCGAAGTTGGGCTCATTCCAGGCACCCCACCAGCGCACGCGTGGAATCTTTCCCGCACCGTCTCCTGGATCGAAGTTGCCGTTGTACCTTAGGGCGATAGCACGGACATACCGAGACCAGCGAGTGAGATTTGGGTGTTGACCGCGAAACTTTTGGTCGCTTTTTTTTGTACTCGCCCAGGCCGGTGCTGGACCCAGCGGGTTGATCATCACGGTGAAGCCCCTTTTGGTTGCACTACGTACCAGTGCATCTATTTCGGAGAGATATGACGAGCCGTATGTGGAAGAGTCCGATTCGTTGAAACTGGACTTTGTGAGCGAATCGGGATCGGGTGCGACCTTGTTCCAGTTTATGAAGATCTGGATCACGTCGACACCTTGTGCCTGCATGTCGTTCAAGGTGCTTTCCCGAACGGCCGCGCCACTTTGCCATAGTTGGCGGTCATCGCGCACGACCGAGACCTGTTTTGAATTTGAATACGCGATGGTCGGTAGTTGTAAAGACAGCAGTGCTGCAAGCAGCAACCCAAACGTAACCGCCGAGATTGAAAACCTATTGTGATCTCGATCGACAACTGTGGTCATTCGATGCCTCCATAATTTGTTTATTTTCTGTTACTACGACAGTATGACTATTTTCGTGCCGAACGATTCGGTAAAACCGTCAATTCTCATGAGATTCTTAATGTTGTCGTCAGCGTTTATAGCGACATTGAAAGGACACAGTAGACCACCTTCTATCAGCGTACATCTTTGGTTGGTCGCAAAGGGTGTGAAGGGCTACGTCAGGGTCTTGGATACGCGCAGCTACTTATGCCTACTGGCACATATATAAGAACCTTGAGGCTCTAACTTTGTTGTAAGGAAAGACGGACGAAAAAACGGATATGTGCTGCAACGAAAATGAGCGGCAGCCTACATAGACACGGAGGTCTAATGATGAGGTCGATACTGAACAAAAGACCATCGGCCGCCATGGTGGTCGCGTTTATAGCCTTAGGGATTGCGTTGAGCGGCACCGCGTTTGCCGACCAGACAGTGACGATTGCGAAAAAGATCACTGGTAAGAAGATCAAGAAGGGCACGATCAGGAGCAAGCACATTAAGAAGAACGCGGTCAGATCCAAACATGTGAAGAACGGTTCGTTACGTGCAAAGGACTTCAAGAAGGGCGAGTTGAAAAAAGGCTCCAAGGGAAATACCGGCGCAACAGGTGCCACAGGAGCAACCGGTGCCACGGGCGCAATTGGAGCAACAGGCGCGACGGGTGCTACAGGTACGACCGGCGCAACTGGCGCTACCGGTGCTGCAGGGCCAACTGCGTCAAGCGCTGTAGACAGAGATCAATCGGTGGCACAGGGCGCCTCGTTTACAACGTATACGGATCTTAATTCCGTCAACTCTGAGTCGTCGGACAATCAGATCACAACTACTTTTCCAAGTCGGATAGTTGCGACAGCATCCGTTAAGGCAACATCCACCAACGGTTCCGGCAACTCCGGCATTGCAATGTGCAAGCTACAAATCAGTGATGGGACCGGTCCAAACAACGGGCTTACAGACATCAGTGAAGACTCAGGCATATATATGCCTGCTTCTACAAACGGGTATTACATGAACCTCTCGATGACTGGAGCGGCAGAGAAGGCCGCGGGTACATACAACGTTGTCGTTAAATGCAGATGGGCTGGAAGCAGTCCGCCACTCAGCGTATTAGGGGCGAACCTGACTGTCGTTGCTGTTGGTTCGTCTTAAGCGTGAAGCAAGATCGTTCGCATCAGCTGGACATGTCGTTAACAGCTGTCGCCACTTTCCCCTTCATAGTTTCGAGGAAGTGGGCCCAATACTCCTCGTAGGTCGAATTAGCTGCAAGCCACGGCGTGAGAACGCACGAGCGCAGTACGTACACACTGTGTATCGAATCCCACTCCTTGGCCGGTACCCCGAGCTTCTCGGCAAGCCCCTTGGGGACATCTCCGTAGCTGTCGCGGGTCAACTCGGTCTTGGAGGTTATGAACTCGTCGGCATAAACCGGTCCTGATCGGTATGAGCAGAGGTCGTAAATCCGCTGGTTTAAGTCGTTCATCTTCTCGAGGCTGGTGTTCCCGTCCTCGTTGAAGGCGAAGTCGACGATATTGAAGTCCGGCTTGACCAACGGGCGAACATGGAAGGTCTTGCCGTCGATCTCAAACGGTTGGCTGGAAACCAAAGAATTGTAGAAATGATTCGCGCCCTCGATACTGCGGCCCATGATCCTGCCGTAGCCGGTGACGTTCAGCGATACTGCACGGTGAGCCGTCCAAACGGCGGCTGCGGTTGCCCCCGCCTTTGAGCCCTCCATGATGTAGCTACCGAGCAGCATCGAGGCGATGCCTGTAACGGCCGCTCTTATTGTGGGCAACGTGCCTTTGGGCCGAATCAACCGATCCGACTTTCCTGTCGCTCACCCAGCGGTACGCTTGGTCGATCTTGGTTAGCTCCTGCAACCATTTAAGATAAACAGCCTAACCGCATTCTTGATCTCGTTGCAACCTGCAACTTCGCTGGCGCTGGTGTTGGTGGTCCGAGGTCTGGAGTTCGGACCCCCCGCGAATCTTTAAGTAGTGGTGATCTGGTTGCCGTCTGGGTCGACTATGTACCAGATGCCTCCGAACGATTCGACTGCCTGGCAGAAGATCTGCCCGGCCTCGCTCTCGCCCTTGTAGTAGTAGAGAGGATGACCTTTGTACGTGACCTGCAATGAACCGTCGTTTCGCTTGGTCGTACCCAGCAGATCGGACTTAATGCCTGATTTTGCTGCGGGCTTTCCACCCGTCAGGAACGGAGGCCACTCTTTAGCGCACTCGTCATAACACTCGCTTTTATAGCTCTTTTCGCGGGTGAATAGGTAGAGGGTGAGGCCCTTGCCGTCAGTGACCATCTTTCCGTATTTTGAGGTGTTTGCAACGGCTACTCGAGAGCCTTTTGAAGATGTTGTTGTGCTTCTTTCGGTCGTGGTCTCTACACCGCTCTCTGTCGTCGTCTTGGGTGGCGAGGTAGTTGTCGACTCCTTGTCGGAGCTCGAGTCACCTCCACAGCCCGCTATCGCAAGCAATATAAGGCTAATAAGGGCAATTGTCGTAATGCCGGGAATTCGGCCCAAGATACATCCTCTGCGTATATTTATTCATGGCGTGACCTGCGCATTCAGTACATAACCTACCCATCCAGGGCATAACATACCCACTCAGTGCCCCAGGTCTATATGGCGGAGGAGGGATTGGACTGTCAAACATCCAGACCTTTTTGCCGAGCTCGTTTAACGTTCTTACTCAGGGCCAGCTTGATGGGGGAGCTTAGATTGCCACCACCGACACAGAGGCCTCGTTGATCTCGAAGCGGTGCTTGTCATTATCCATTTTCACGGAGTCGACGAGCTTTCTGTTTTTACCTTTCGGAGCGAAGTCGATCGCGATCTCAAGCTGAAGTGCCTGTGAAAGCTTCTGGATTGTCTCGAAAGTCGGATTGTGTTCGCCGCTTTCAAGCCTTGCCATTGCTGGCTGGGATACTCCTAATTTCTTAGCGAGTTGCGTCTGAGAAATGTTCCCTTCAGTCCGATAGTGAAGCAGGAGTAAGGCGATCGATCTTGCCAAAGCTGTTTTCTCCCAAAGCTCGCGGAACTCCGGGTCTTTCAAATCTTCAGCAAGTACGTCATCAACCGATATAAGTTGGGACGGCTTATATTTTTTGGGCATCTAAGCTAGCTCCTTTAGTCGGCTAGTTGCATTATTGACCGCTCGTGCAAAACCTCGGCTGTTCTTCTGTGCTTCTGGCGAAATGGCAAGAAGCACAAAGGAATCTGCATCTATCTGTGCGAAAAGTGGTCGCCAGACACTGCGACCTGCTCTCGGTCGCAGCTCGCGCAGTTTCTTCTGTCCCTTGATACTGCTTTGGTGCGGATTCTTGAGCATTGGTCCCATGACTTTCAACTTCTCAATTGCTGTCTCTATCGAAACGCGTTCACGTATCGGCAGCTTCTCGTATTCTGCTCTTGCTTCGCGGTGGAAGAGAACTCGATAACTTCCTGATAAGAATATACCATACATGTTATAAGTTAACAAGGATGTGATGCAGCTGTGAGATTGAGGCTTTGTGCTCAGTTTGGTAGAAAGTCTCAATAAACGAGTGTGTCTCCATGCTCACAGTTGATAGCGCACGAAATATCACAGCTCTAGACAAGGTTGCAACAAATCAGCAGCCGGTAGAGGAAAGGAGTAAACCAATGATGGCGGAGGAGGGACTCGAACCCACGACACGCGGATTATGATTCCGCTGCTCTGACCAACTGAGCTACTCCGCCCTACAAGTTCGCCGTCATTGAGAGTATCGTTCTATCTGACGAGCGACCCATAGGAAATCTAGCAGTGCCGAGAGCATCAAGCGAAAAGATGAGCGATCTGGACCAAGCGGTCGAAACAGTCGTACATAGGTGTCTCGGTGTACGTCAAGGCGAAGCCGTTCTTATCATCTGTAACCCGTCAACGCAAAAGCTTGGAGCCAGATTTCGCCGGCACGCAGAGGATCTGGGCGCAGACCCTGTACTTGCGATAATGGCCGAGCGGGACTCAAACAGCGCCGAGCCACCAAAATCGATAATCGCTGCGATGAAGGCGTGTGACGTAATGCTCGCACCGACCAAGCAGTCGCTTACCCACACGAAGGCCAGGAAGGCAGCGACAAATAAAGGAACAAGGATCGCAACATTGCCTGATGTAAACGACGAGATGCTGGCAAGGGTTATGAACGCGAACCTAAAGAAGCTGGTCAACCGTACGCTGCAGGTGACCGAAGCGCTGACCGTTGGCTCGGACGTTCACATTACATCTGACGAGGGCACCGATCTTCGCTTCACGATCAAGGACCGAGAAGCGATCGCCGATGCGGGAGAGTTGACCGGACCAGGCTCGTTCGGGAACATTCCGTGCGGCGAGGGGTACGTTGCGCCGCAAGAAGGAACGGCTGAAGGAACTCTCGTTGTAGACGGCTCGATCGCAACACTTGGCCTGGTCGAGGAGCCTGTGACCCTGGAGATCAAAAAAGGGCATCTGGTTGGAGCAAAAGGGAGCATTGGCTCGAAACTAATGGCAGTGCTTTCCGATCACGGTAAGAAGGCGACCAACGTCGCCGAGTTCGGCATTGGCACAAATGAGAAGGCGAAGCTGACCGGGTTCGTGCTAGAGGACGAGAAGATCCTCGGCACGATCCATATCGCCTTCGGCGCAAGCGCTGCCATAGGCGGCAAAGTACAGGTGCCGATCCATATCGACTGTGTAATCATGAATGCAACCGTTGCCATAGATGGCCACAGGCTGCTCAAGGCTGGACGATTGATCGTTTAGCGATGAAAGCCAAAAAGCCTTGTTAATAGCAGCGCCAAATGCAAGTGAGGGAAGGATCGATACGGTAGTTGAAGAGCTTGCAGATTCTTTTTCCAGACACGGTGCAAGGCTTTTGGATGTACACAGCGATGTAGACCACAACCGCAGTGTCTACACACTTGCCGGTGACGAGCAGGAGTTGATTGAGGGTGTTGTCTCCGGGGGTAAAATGGCCGTGTCGGAGATCGACATGAATACCCATGACGGTTTGCATCCTTGTATCGGGGCACTTGACGTTTCCCCGATCGTCTACCTGGAAGAAAGCGATCGACGCGATGCCGAACGGGCCGCACTCCGACTTGCAGATCGCATTGCAGACGAGCTGCTGATCCCGGTTTTCTTGTACGGGGATATCGCTACATCAGAGGAACGTCAAAAGCGTTCATTTTTCAGGCGTGGGGGGTACGAGGAGATAGGTCGCCGCATGGTTGAGGAGGGGCTTAAGCCGGATGTCGGGCCGAACAAGCCGCATAAAACGGCCGGCGCGACTCTGGTTACAGCGCGGGCTCCGTTAGTTGCTTTCAACCTCGAGCTCGACCAAGGTGACATAGAGGAGGCAAAGGCGATTGCGATAAGTCTGCGTGAGTCAAACGGTGGCCTTCCGTCGGTCAAAGCGATCGGGTTGCATCTTCCTTCAAGGCAGCGTGCACAGGTATCTATAAATATTGGACGATCGGATCTGGTGCCGCTTTGCAAGGTGGTGGAGACCGCTGAGCTAGCCGCACGAAAACAAGGGGCATCTATCGCAAGCGCTGAGATAGTCGGCCTTGTGCCAGAGGCGGCGTTGGAGGGCTTTCCCGCTGGTCTTGAGATTCGGGACTTTGAAGCCGATCTCAAGATCCTTGAACGCCGGCTAGCTGCGTTGTAGAGACCGAGGGAACGCTAATCTTCACTGCATGGCTAAGACCAAGAAGCGCAGACGCAAGAAACATAGAGGAACCCAGGCTGGAACCAAGACCACGGCACCGCGAAGGCGACCGAAATCCAGACAAGAGGCCAAAGCGCGCTCACGAAAGAGTCGGCAGCAGAAGCTAGACACGCCTCCAAACTGGCGCTCGGCAGCGACGCGAGCGGGTATTACCGCAGTAATCTTTGCAGTGGTCATCATAGTCCTTGGCATGCCCCCGCTGAACGGGATCGTATTCGCATTTGCAGCCTTTTGGATATACCTACCGCTTGGCTTCTGGACCGATCGGTTCATGCACAGGCGTCACATGCGTCGCAAGGCCCAGAGTGCGTCAGGTGAAGACAAAAAGTGAGGCACAATGTCGCTTGACGTGCGCGCGATTGCGGTGGGCCCGATACAGGAGAACTGCTTCATCGTGCGTAAGGACGGCTCAGACAAGGCAGTGATCATCGACCCGGGAGATGAGGCACCGAAGATCCTTGCTGTCGTTGAAGAGCTGGGTCTGGATATCGAGGCCATTCTGTTGACGCACTGCCACTTCGACCATGTCGGGGCCGTTGCTCCCGTGGCCAAGGCGACGGGAGCTCCTGTATACATGCATGAGATAGAGAAGCCGGTACTAGCTGATATCAACAGCTTCATTCCACATGAGCAGTTTGGACCGTTTGAAAACTACGAGGTTGACCAAACTCTAAAGGGTGGTGAGAAGCTCGAGTTTGCCGGGCTGGAAATAGACGTCTACCACACCCCGGGCCACAGCCCCGGCCACATCACGTACTCGATCCCAGACGAGCACGCGATATTCTCCGGCGACCTCCTGTTCCAGGGATCGGTGGGGCGCACCGACCTTCCCGGAGGCGACTGGGACACACTTCTCGCATCGATTCGCACCCTTACCGAGAAGCTGCCGGACGAGACGAAGGTCTATCCAGGCCACATGCGGACAACCGATTTGGAGGCCGAAAGAAGAACAAACCCCTTCCTTGCCGAACTTGCCAGCAAGTAGCGTAGTCACCCTTCACCTCGATACCAGAGACCTGAGTGACCTCCGAGAGTTGGCCGTTTGATTGTCACACTTCTGTTACAATTAAGTCTACATAATTGTAGATATTGAGGTAAAAATGGCAAGTACCACCGTCAGAATCTCAGAGTCAGCCAGGAATACGTTGAAAGAGGTAGCAAAAGCAACAGGCCGTTCCATGAGTGAGATCATGGAGCAATCGGTTCGTTCGTACTACGAGAATCTCATTCTCGACCAAAGCAATGCTGCATATGCTGAGATCAAGCTCGAGCAGAGTGATTGGGATGATGTACTGACAGAGAGGGCCCTGCTTGAAGGCTCGATCTTGGACGGACTTGATCGTGAATGAGTCAGAGGCGCCTTCATTACCATCGTACGGCGATATTTGGCTGGTCGACTTCAGCGCGACACAGGGGAGAGAGCAGGTTGGTAACAGGCCCGCACTGGTGATATCGCCAAACAAGTTCAACCATGGTCCTGCAGAGTTGGCAATAGTTGTACCGTTTACCCGGACAGATAGACAGATTCCACTTCACGTACCGGTAGATCCGCCCGAAGGTGGCTTACGTGAACGCAGCTTGGCTATGTGTGAGATGATTCGTTCGATTTCACGAAAACGTCTTATTAAGCGCTCGGGCGGTGCATCGGCTGCAACCATGAGTGCTGTAACTGTGCGAGTACGACTACTAACTGTGGGTCCTTAAACCACGGCGATCTATACACGAACAGGTAGCTGACAGGCCATATAGAGTAGGGGGCATGGCCGGCAGGTATCAGGCGCCGAAAGGCACATACGATCTACTCCCCGAGAAGGCAGCTGTTCGCAGTCGTGTCGTTGATACGGCACGCACCGTTCTCGAGAGAGCAGGCTACCGGCAGATCGATACACCGGTTTTTGAAGAGACAGAGCTGTTTACGAGAGGCGTCGGAGAGGCCACTGACATCGTCTCAAAGGAGATGTATACGTTCACAGACCGCTCCGACCGGTCGTTGACGTTGAGGCCGGAAGGGACGGCATCGATCTGCCGTGCCTATATAGAGCACGGAATGCAGAAGTGGCCGCAGCCGGTCAAGCTTTGGTACACAGGCCCGATGTTTCGCTATGAGGCACCACAGTTCGGCCGATTTCGTCAACACTTGCAGGTTGGGGTCGAGGCGTTCGGATCTACCGACCCGTCGCAGGACGCAGAGTTAGTCACACTTCTAGCCTCAATATACAAGGAGCTGGACGTTGAGACTAAGTTGGCCCTGTCGAGCATGGGTGATGAGAGTTGTCGCCCCGCGTATATAGATGAACTACGAAAGTACATGCTTGGAGAAGCAAAAGCGTTCAGTCAGGCACAGCTCGAACGTATAGAGAAGAATCCTTTGAGGGTTTTTGACTGGCAAGAGGAAAAAGTTTTGGAAGTAACGGCGAATGCGCCGAAACTTATAGACAACCTCTGCGATGGATGCCGCGACAATCTCGAGCAGGTGCGAGGATATCTCGATGCGGTAGGGATCGATTACGAGATCGATCCG
>SDBV01009185.1_pt1 | contig 13190 bp, 16 predicted proteins | sample 2277081 | NCBI WGS metagenome assembly SDBV01 (sample SAMN10402039, study PRJNA504765) | marine sediment metagenome | isolation source: marine sediment core GS10_PC15, 223 cmbsf | place: Arctic Ocean: Southern Knipovich Ridge | collected 2010
ATCGACATGTCTGATCTCGAAAATCTGATCATAACGTATGATTCGACAAGCGACGAGTTCAGGCGCATTGAAACTGCTTCTATCATAAAGGACAGTGGTTGTTCTTATGGTCCATCATACCTCGTTTTCGAGCGTGTGACTGGGAAGTTCTACGAGTTCTTCTGTGGGTCGAAGTCGGCTCGCATCGAGTCGAGCGCCATCAATGCTTATCTGCCCGTCACTGAGCAGATGATTGAAGCTGGTGTCACAGACGAGACAAAGATTCGGGGACCAAAACCCTGTACTTTGAGAGCACACCTTGTTGAAACGTCTCGTTACACTTGGCATGTGCCGAAATCCGAGGACTGCTTGACCCCATTCGCGAAGCTGCCGACTGTCGAGCAGATCGCAGAAGAGGTTGAAAAGTTCCGCAACCCGGATGAACCGGAACTTAAAGTGGTGCCAGCAGATACGCGTAAGCGTAAACGCTAAGCTATAACAAGAGAAAGTATACTGACTCTTGAGCAAGGGGTGGTCTTCCACCCCTTGCTATCTATTCGTCATGGATAACGAATCGCGGGTAACAGCGACCATCCCGAACCTTAAAAGGTGAGGTCAATCTTGACTACACGCCGAAGGAATAAAAGGAAGATGGCACGAAGTGTGGAGAAAACTTCTCAAAATAAGGGGCATGACCCCGGATTCAAACCAGTTTCTCTTACGGCTCGCACACCTAATCAACGCACATACATCAAAACTATGCTCAAGTCGGACATTACCTTTGTGTCTGGCCCCGCTGGAACTGGTAAAACACATGTCGCGATTGGGATGGCTGTTCAAATGGTTCGGGCAGATCAACTTGATAGGATCATTGTGACTCGCCCCCTAGTTGGTGTCGGCAAAGATATGGGATATCTGCCCGGTAACATCGAAGACAAAGTGGGACCATATATTCGGCCCTGCTTCGATGAACTCAACTACTACTTATCTCTTTCAATGATCGGCCAATGGCAGCGCGAAAGAATCATTGAAATTGTACCCCTGTCAATGATGCGTGGACGGACATTAAGCAATGCCTTTATAATTCTCGACGAAGCACAAAACGCGACCAAGGCAGAAATCAAAACATTGCTCACACGTATCGGAGAACCAAGCAGACTGGTGGTGGTCGGCGATACAGAACAATCTGATTTACCTCACCATGAAACTGGTGCATTCAATGAAGCCATCGAATGTTTAGATGGCATGGAAGGCTTTACCCACATCAAGCTTGGGTCGGAGGACATTGTTCGTCACCGTCTCATTAGCGACATCATTAGGCGACTTTGGTAGTCGCAGGAGAAACCCATGACAACCGTTATTCAAGACGCATTAGCCCGAGCAAAAACCTACGACATTACTGGTGATATTGATCCAAAGGATCGTCTGCTTCATCGTGATCTAGCTAAGTATTGTGATTGTCCATATCCGAATTCAACACTAGATGCCGTAGCTGAACTACAATCGGTTACCGCTGGTGATCGAACAGGTGGTGATATGGATATTGTAATCACTCTTGCAGATGCTCAAACAGTCAGTTTGTTGGGATCAGAATGGAACGAGGCTGCTTCAGTTGTACAGGCAGAGTTGGATGTGGCCGCTGCATTGGTTATTACTGACTATGTTGCTGGTGATATTGTCGTAGCTGGTGGCGCCTTTGGTGCTGCTGGTTCGGCCACCACATTTACTTTCAGTGGTGCATCTGTACGGGGAAATCACCCTCTTCTCTCTATCGTTGGTACTAATTTAACCGGTGGCACTACTGATCCTGTGGCATCCCAGACGACAGCAGGTATAGTACCCCGCTTTTGGTTTGCAGCGATGAAAGCTATGGGTGTGCTTAATGGTACTGATCCTGCATTCAGTGCGGCCCCAGCGGGTCAGTATACAGTTACGGCCCGAGACGAAATCGAAAATTATCCCAGTAATCAGACCATTCGCCGAATGGTACGCGAAGCCACTGTCCAAGAAGACGAAGACTGGGATTCCGAATTGCTTCCTCTGTTCAATATCACCCCCTAAGCGGTAAGAACCGCAAGGAAAACACATGACTACTATTCGAGAAGATGCCTTTATCCGGGCAAAGACTTTTGACATCAGTGGGGATATTGACCCCCGAGATAAACGACTCCATCGTGATTTGAATCACAGGTGCAACTGCGCCTATATTGCTTCCGATGACCTTGAAGGTGTTATTGAAGTCCAGACAATGACAAACGGTGCCAGAACTGGTGGAACTTTCACTATTTTGATGCGTAAACCTGCAAATGGTGGTCCCATATCATTCCCTCAAGTAGAAACTTCAGCCTTAGCATGGAATGCAGATGCCGCAGCCGTACAAGCGGCTATTGATATTGCGGCACCCGGTACATGGGCTGATTATGAAGCAGGCGATATTGTTGTCGTTGGTGGGCCTGTTGGTGCTGGTGGAGCGGATATGACCTTTACCTTTAGTGGTGATTCTGTTCATGGTATACAATTGACACATACCAGAGATGAAACTGGTCTTACTGGTCCCACGCCCTCAAACGCTATTAGTGAAACAGTAGCAGGACACCATGCCCGTTTCTGGTTTGCCGCTTTGAAGCAAATGGGAGTTATATCCGGGACTGATCCAGGTTTTTCAGTTTCACCTGCTGGACAATACACTGTCACTGTTCGTGGAGAACTTGCTAATCCACCTAGCAATGACACTATTCGGAAACTCGTCAAGGAAGCATCTGTGCAAGAATTTGAAGATTGGGAAACCGAAATCCTTGTTCCGCTCAACATCTCCTTCTAATCAACATGGCGACTATGTGAATAGTCGCCTCTTTTTCTCCGGAGAAACACATGGGAATTCATGCAGACTACATCGCAAACACAGTAAATTGTGATGTTTCCACACCTATCAACGCACCGTGCCAAGCTGCTATACGTTATGCGAACACCCGAATCGCTCAGGGTGGCGATCCTGATCCGATTGTATTCGCGGCAAAGAACACCGTCCAGACCAAGCCTACTATGAGTGGCACGGTCACGGATGGTACATACACCATCACTTTGAAGATGCGGGATGTTGACGGTAAACTCAATGGTGACATTGTGACTGCCGCACTTGCCCACGACGCCACCGCTGCTGCGGCGATAACAGCTATCGATACGGCAGTCAATGGACATGCCAATGAACCTGCTGGTTGGAATGATGGCGATGTCGTAATCAGTGGAGGTGACCCATTGGATGTAGGTGCATTCGGGATTACCTACGAAGGAAGTGTTGGCAACATCAACCACGACATTCCTGTCTTCATTGGCACCGGGCTGACTGGTGGTGGTATCGGAGCCGCTGTTACAGAATCGGTTACTGGTCAACCAGTCCGCTTCGGTCTGGACCTGCTCGTAGGATCAGGTGTGGTCGTGGAAGATCAGTTCCGTGGTCTTGGGGTTGCTTGCAACAGAGACTCGTACACAAAAGGTGGCGTGGACGCCGCAGAGAATCGTCCGAGTCGATCGGTTGTCGAGACTTGGGTGAGGGAACTTATGGCCGCTAATGCCGAAGATGATTCAGTTAAACACTCAATCAGGACAGCGTTGGGATTTCCGGTAGGGACATTCCCCAACCCGTTCCCAGTTAGCTAAGGGGAGAGACAAATGGCAGCGCCATATGAAATTTGGGTCATCGATGCAGATGGTGAGAGAGAATGGCCCCTTGTCTTAGTGACTGGGGGTTTGGGGTTATCGGACGCGGATGCGAAGACATTGGCAGTCTCGCGTCTTCAAGACATAATTGACAAGATCAATACACCGGCACCGGATACACTAGAAGTGCGAACTGCTCTTATTACTGGTCCTGCTTTTCATCTGAGATTTTCACGACGTGAATCGGAACTAGGGGCTTAAATGGAATCCCTATTTGGTCTATTAGGTCAATTCTTTGAGGCAGTCTTGTCTGTTATACCACGACTTGTTATAGTCAGGGCGACTCACAAGGCTGTCAAATGGAGACATGGAAAGACTCCTATTGCTGTTAATTCAGGTCTGACCATGTATTGGCCTCTAGTGACGGAGATCGATCAACAAGTTGTCGCGAGACAAGTTATTAACTTGCCCACCCAGCATCTTTGTACTTCTGACGACGTGCCTGTTGCTGTAGGTGGGTTTGTTGTTTATACAATCAAAGACATTGTTCTCGCCATCGGAGAGAAAAACTTCGACGTAGACGATACGGTGAGCGATTTGGCTCGGGCCGCACTGGTGGAAGAGATTACGTCTCTGACATATAAGGATTTACGAGAAGGACTTTCGGGTGGTAGAGAATCAGACCTATACGAATCCTTGACACAAAACTTGCACGAACAACTTCAAGAGTTTGGGGTTTCAGTGGAGCGGGCAGGGCTGATTGAATTTGCAAAGTGCAGAGTAATCCGACTTTTGATTGACTAATGCAAGGTGAGGGAAAGATGTTTCACGCAGAATTGGTAGCTACAACAGTATTGGACCCGAAATTTCACGGGTACTCTGAACAGATCACGGGGTCAAATAGTGCTTCTGTGGTACAGAACAACAAACGACCCAAGAGTGATCTAGCGTATATCCTCGCGTATTTCAAAGCCTTCAATGATCCCCATTCCGATACTTCGGACGTGGGGCCACTTTTGGGGTTGATGCACTTTATTTTGCTTTGTGGTGGGCCTGAATTGGACATGGCCGATGTAACATCATCTCAGCATGGACTTCGGTGTTTCGCAGCAGAGACTAACGGCAGAGGCGGACCAGTTGGAATTCTGTTTGCGGGAGATGGTGAACAGTGGAAGACGGCTCTGAGAAATGCGGGAAGCGGAACTTGGCAGATTCAAGAATGGGGGAAATCTTGCCACCAGCAATTTGCCATGCATAACCTTGACGATTTAATGGGAAAACTTCGACCGAGCGAAAATCAATATTTTTTGGAAAATTCCTGAGAAATCACTTGACAAACCTAAAAAAGAGTGGTATACTTCAAGTATGGCAATCAAAGAAGCGCAATTCGTAGTCAAGACCGCTAAGCGTTCTTATAGAATGCCCGTGACAATGGATTTCACGGGCGGACGTATTGAATTTCTCAAGTCTCCCTTTGCTCTCAAAGACGACATCAAAGCCATGCAAGGGAGTAAATGGCATGGTTACCTGGACGGCGATAAGCGTAAGATTTGGTCCGTCGCTGATTCATACCGCAACCGTTTCCAGCTTGAATGGATGGCTGGTGGCAACCCTTACGAGTGGTTCGACCGTGAGTTGATCAAGCACGACTACCCACAATACGGGTCCGAACGGTTTGGTTACTACGACATGATGTATTAGCAACGGCTTATGTCGGATACCGACCACACCTACCCTTATCAGTTGTGGGGAGCAGAGATGGGAGTAAGCAAAACCCTGTCTGCCATCGCTACCATGAAGATATCCGGTACAAAAGGCTGGTGGTGGATTGGAACCGCACAAACCTTATATGGTATCCGACAAGAATTTGAGAAATGGGGATTACCTGAAGGCACCGTCACTAGGATGATGTCTTATCAGGCTTTTCTCATCAAGATGCGTAATTGGAAAAATGGTGACCCCGCACCAATAGGTATCGTCTATGACGAAGCCCACAAACTGAAGACACCCACGGCTCAGACTACGCAAACAGCGCAGCGGGTGGCAGACGCAATCCGGACGGAACACGACAAGGAAGGTTTCGTGATTCTGATGACAGGCACGCCATCTCCCAAGTCACCTACAGACTGGTGGTCACTATGTGAGATTGCATGGCCGGGCTTCCTGAAGGAAGGCGATATCAAAGCTTTCGAGCATCGATTAGGTTTCTACCGCTTAGAGGATACTCTTGGTGGTGCATGGGACGCCCGAGTGGCTTGGAAAGACGACCCTGATCGTTGCGGTGAATGCGGTATGTACGAATCCCAAGGGCACCATATGAGCAAAGACGGTGCCATTCTTGACCAAGACACTGCCTTTGACATGCATACATACAGACCTTCAGTCAACGAAGTCCACGGTCTGTACGAACGACTGGACGGGTTGGCCACGGTCATCCATAAGAAGGATTGTCTTGACCTGCCAACAAAGATATTCAAACAAATCCTATGCGAGCCATCCCCATCCATTCTGCGTGTTGCTGGGGCTTTGACTAAGACCGCAAAGAGTACGATCACTGGGTTGATTCAACTTAGAGAGTTGTCAGACGGTTTTCAGTACAGAGAAGTCGAAGACGGCAAAGAAGAGTGTCCTGCCTGCGAAGATGGCACAGAGCTTCAATATGTTCATCCAGACGATCCGAATAAGGTTCTCTATGACGTAGAGGGGCTTACTGGTTCTTTCCGAGAAGACTTAGAGGAACGCGAAGCCGAATGCGGTCAATGCAAGGGCACCATGCAGGTGACCAAGTTTAAGCGAATCACCCGAGAGGTTCCTTGTCCGAAGGAAGATGCGGTTGTAGAGATATTGGAACAGTGCATGGACCAAAGCCGCATCGTGTTCTTCGCGGGATTCACTGGTTCGTTAGATCGGTTGACACGCATCTGTCAACGGGAAGGCTGGGACACAATGAGAGTCGATGGTCGGGGTTGGAGCATCGAGCGTCTTACAGGTGAAAAGAACGATGATTCGACACCTAAGACTGAGCGGATTCGCCTTGATAACCCCCTCGACTACTGGATCAATAACCCAGAACGCCTTGTCGCATTCATAGCTCACCCGATGTCGGGCGGTATATCATTAACATTATGCGAACAGGAAGGCAGACCGGGGGCCAACGTGGCGGTCTTCTATAGCAACGATTACAACCCTGCCACCAGAAGTCAAGCTGTTGATAGAATTCACAGAACGGGTATGGTTGGCGGGGCTCTGATAATTGATATCTTCCACCTGCCAACAGATAAGCGCGTCCTGGATGTGCTTAATCAAAATCGTAAACTTGAGTTGATGACAATGAACGTGTTTGAAGAGGATTATGATGTCTGAGCATATCGCGTATCGTCGAATTGAAGGTGTTTACGATCATCCAAAAGCTGACCGACTAGCTATTGTCCGAGTGGGCAAGTTCACGGTGGTTCACCCTCTCGAAAAGGCAAACGAGTTGCATGAAGGCCAGTTGGTTATACATGTGCCTCCTGATATTTGCATTGACCCCAAAGTAGCAGAGGAGTTGGGTGTTTCCAATTATCTCAAGCGATGCAAGTACAAAAACGAAGGTGAGAAGGTAGCTTGCTGGGTTCGGTCGGCACGCATCCGGCAGGTTCCATCCCAAGGCTTTATCATCGAAGGCGACACCATCCCTGACGAAGAACTGGACATCGAGTATGGTGCATGCAGATACGAGCCACCAGCACTCTCGATGGCTGAGAGCCACATCATGGAATTCGAGGATCATCTTGAATTCCCAAAGTATACGAAGATCACACGAATTCAATATAATCCTGAAGTGTGGCCTGAAGGAATACCTGTGCGTATAACAGAAAAGATTCACGGAATGAATGCCCGCTTCGGGGTGGTGCGAGACGGAGATGACTGGCGATTCATGGTCGGGTCGCATAACTGCATCCTTCGTGAGTATGCTCATACCAATCATCGTGGTGAACACAAGATGGGTGCCGAGCCCCGTAAGACACCTTTTTGGGACTTGCTCGATGATAGGGTGATGAATCTTCTCAATGACCTATGTGACTCACAGAGGCCAGTAGTAATTTATGCTGAGCGATTCGGCCCCGGAGTACAAGACCTGGACTATGGTGTAAAGGAACCGGAGATCAGGGTGTTCGACATCATGGTGGATGGTAAATACCTGGACTGGGATTTGGTTGAAGCACACTGTGCACGTTTTGGTTTGATTACCGTACCTCTACTTCGTAAAGCATCATTCACTTGGTGTATGATAGATGCATTTACGGATGGTTCGAGTATCGTGACAAATCGGGGAGCTATCAAGTCAGCGTTCAAGGGTCGGGAAGGTATTGTAATTACTCCACTTGAGGAAACCTACTGTCCCGAATTGGGTGGCCGGTTGATTGGAAAGTCGATCAGTGTAGATTATGAATCTCGTCGTGGCGGCACCGAATATAACTAAGGGGAAAAGATGAGCGAAGCTGTTGAAGATGTGTATGTGATCTGTATTGTTGCCTTGGATAGAAAAGTGTTACCTAAACGGGTGTACAAGAATTACTATCTGGGTGTGAGAGGTAGTCGAAAACAGGCAGTTTTAGTGCAGAACACAATAAGTCGCGTAGGCTTTAGGGCCGAAGGCGAACGTGTTTTTCCCGATGACATCGAATCAATCAACCTGAAAAGGAAGGACGACGTAGATGCCGAAGAAGAAGAGGAAGTCTCCAGACGGTAAATCGACGAACGATTTAGTGTTTTCAGCATGCAAGGGAACAAATGATTTGTTATTTCCATCTATAATGTCCTTGTATGTACCACCTGCTGCCATAGTCGCAGACGTGACATATGGTAAAGGGGTGTTTTGGCGTCAGATTCCTGATGGCGTGTACGAATTGCTCACGACAGATTTGAGTGACGGTGTAGATTGCAGGTCATTACCCTATAAGAATGAGTCAATCGACTGTGTAGTGTTCGATCCGCCGTATATGCATTCTCCGGGTGGCACAGCACATGTTAATCACCAGAACTACGAAGGGTATTACAAAAATAATAAGACTGATTCAACAAAGAAATATCACGAAGCAGTTTTGGATTTGTATTTTAAGTCTGCTAAAGAGGCGTTTAGAGTTCTAAAAAAGAAAGGAATCTATATCGTGAAATGCCAGGACGAGGTATGTTCCAATAGACAACGATTGACCCACGTCGAAATCATAAATGAGCTTGAAACATACGGGTTTGTGACGGAAGATTTGTTTGTTATTGTGCGTAATGGGAAGCCGGGTGTGAGTCGTATTCTGAAGCAGGTACACGCACGCAAGAACCACTCATATTTTTTGGTGTTTTATAAACAAAAAAGCCGTGAGCGATTGAAGGCACCAAGTGAGAGGTTTTTCCCGATGACATTGAATCAATAAACCTGAAAAAGAGGAACAACGTAGATGCCAAAGAAGAAAATGCCATCTAAGAGGCTAACTGAACGTAAAGTCATTAACATCAAGAAACTGATAGTTGCTGGAAAGCACACTCAGGAAGAGATTGCGAAGAAATACGGGATGGGTCGGTCGATCATCAGTGACATCGACGCCGGTAAGTCCTGGAAGGAAGTCCCGTGGCCCGATGGGTATGCTCCGAAAGTTCAAGGTCCACAACGGAAGCGGGTTCCACAACACGATCCCACAGACGAGCGAGTGATTGAACTTGAGGCAGAAGTGGAAGCGTTGCGGCTGGAACGTTCCCACGCTCGTAAACAGGTAAAGGCAACTGTCAAAGAATATGGCTTATATCGTGCAGTCGTTTGTGAAATGGAACAAAGGATTTGCCCCATCCAGCCTAACAAGATCGCACGCCCGGTAGGTAAACGGAAGAAAGGTCTGATTGAAGAGACCTTGGTGATGCATCTCAGCGATGGCCACCACGATCAGAACGTGTTCCTGCATGAATGTGGAGAGCTAGAGCATTACGACTTCCCAACGTCTGTCCGACGTGGCGAACGGTATGTCGACACGGTGTTGAAATACACACAAAAGACTCTGGACACCTATTGTTTCACCAATTTGGTAATTCTGGCTTATGGGGATCACACGAGCGGCGAGATTCATGGTGCTGTTCAGCGGTCGTATTTCCGAAACCAATTCAAGAACAGTTTCGCCATCGGTCAACTTCATGGTTGCATGTTCGCAGAACTAGCACCATACTTTGATTCCATAAGCATCATCTATGTACCGGGCAATCATGGCCGGCGCTCACAGAAGAAAGACTTCCACGGGGCACACAACAACTGGGATTATGTTGTTGCTAAATGCGCAGAGTCCCATTGTCGAGAGATCGACAATATTTCGTTTGCCATCCCGGATTCCTACGTGGCCAACATAGATATCGAGGGCGTCGGCTTTTCGATATTCCACGGTGATGATGTGAACGGGGTGATGGGTATCCCTTGGTATGGGCTGGAACGCCGTACAAGGCGAGTCCAAGCCATGACTCAAGCGGCGGGCCTGCCCCGAGTTCGATATCAAGTCTGCGGACACTTCCACAAACCAGCTATGATTGGTGATCTGGACGGGGAACTGATTATCAATGGGCCGTGGGTAGCAACAGACGCATATTCCTATAACCGATTTAGTGGTTACACTGAACCAACTCAATGGTTCCACGGTGTAAACTTCAAACATGGGATCACCTGGAGAATGGGTGCTCACTTGCGAAACAAAAAGAAGTATAAAGAGGTTCCTTCTCGTTATCGCATCCCAGGGTTGGAGGACATCGGCTAATGGCGTATCTCATAGAAGGTACAAAGCACAGGGTAATTTATTGTGCGAATTACCGTGTTGGTAGTTCGGCCACCACTGAGGCACTCATGGAGATGGGTGCCAAGAAACTTGGTGAACACCACGACCGCCCACAACCCATTGACATTACACCCGATACCATCGTAGTGGAAACAGTGCGGCATCATTGTGATGTCATGGTTTCCTGGTGGTTCTGGCGGAATAGTAGGATTTCTCTCACCAAACTTGTTCGGTATGTCTTGGATGGGCATCATGGTGCATTACGATCGGGCGCCTTCTATGCGAGATTCGCTTCCAACTATTTGCTTCAGTATGCGACACTTGAATTTGAATGGGAAGTTCTCTGTCTGAATGCGGGGCTTGAACACAGACCGTTACCTGTGAAGTCCACCAAACGAACAGATGATGTCAAATGGCAGTCCTTGTTTCCTCACGAATTACGCCAAGAAGTTGGTGAGAGATACAGGGATGAAATGGAAAGATTAGGTTTCAGCGTTTAACTAATGAGGGTTCAGAGGTTTTGCTTATGGCAGTCATAAATTACGATCGGAAATTCATTTATCTGTTTGAACCACACGCTGCCAGTCGGGCGACTCAGGACGCCTTAAAGGAATATGTAGCAGGTACGTCCACAGTGGGGCATCATCACATTTCGATGGAGCATCTCACTTCTTGGCGGAGACAACATATTGAACCAAAAAGAGTCAAGACGTTCAAAGTGATCACTACAGTCCGCAACCCTTTCGACACTTTGATCACGAGATGGAAGCACGGTGAGCACAAGAATAAATCGCTTGAAGATTTTGTGGACCACACCTGGGACCACGAATTGACGGCACCGGCCAAGGGTTTGTATGAAGAGGCGTCGCTGTTCTGCTGGTACGAGCGCCTACAAGATGATCTGAGATTGATGTTTACCCGACCCAACCTTGATCTTGGTTATAATCCTTTACACAAAACCCCAGAAAAGAAACCTTGGCAGGACTATTACACCTTCAAACTCTTTGACAGAGTATGCCAACGACCGGATTGGATAGACTATATGAACCGTTTTGGTTATCGTGTTGAATTCGATGGTTACGTCGAATTGGACATGTACGCTAGGGACGAACTCTGTCAACCCATTTAAGGAAATAGTATGGGCTGGATTGGTAATGCTTTACTCATTATTTCTGTTTGGAGAATTGGATACAGAGATCGTTGGGCTCTTTTATGCGGCGCAGCGGGTGGTTTTGTGTGGTCGATCAAGGCTTACAATACTGAGCAGTGGGATTTATTGACCATCCAGATTATGCTTAGCATACTACAATTACTCGCTTGGCAAAAGTGGGGTCTAAATGCAATTAGCAAATAGCGAGTACGATGTCTTCGACATCCCGATCAGACAGGTTTGGCGTGACCCCGAATTTAATTGTCGAGATGAATTCACAGAAGAGAGTATTGCGGAACTGGCCGGATCGATCAAGCTGGAAGGCTTACTTTTCCCTGTGGTTGTTCAACCTGCATCTGAAGTAGTGGTTCCCGCGGGATTTCGATACCGGTTGATCTGTGGATTTAGGCGAACAGAGGCATGTATAGGGTTGGGATGGGACTTGATACCAGCCAATATACGGTATGGGCTGAGCGAACGGCAAGCCCACATGATGAACTTACAGGAGAACCTGGAACGAAAGGACTTGAATATACTTGAGGAAGCCAAGGCGATGGACCTGCTATTCCCTGAGTACAGGACTGATCAATCGATTTCTACTGAGTTGCAAAGGAACGTCAAGTGGGTCGCTGTCAGGAGAAGGTTATTGACTCTATCGGAGTTCGTTCAAAAGTCTGCGGCGTCGGGCAGGCTATCTGCGAGAGACTTGCAAGCTGTCATGGCTCATCCCCAACCAGATGAGCTTGCCAAACAGTTGTTGTATGCCTCTCAGAAACGGCGTAAGTTTGAAATCATACAGAGGGGCAAACAGCGAAGAAACAAATCCGAAGTACAGGCGTTGATCGCTGAGATGTTGGCCGAAGGCTGTCATCCCAACATACTACGCTTGCTGGGCTGGTCCATTGGAGAAGTGGACGACGATGGACTTGCAGTGGCACGAGATTGGCTCAGAGACAAAAGGATATACCTGAAATGACAACCCCAGAAATCAGAGAAAGTGAAAAAAAGGGTTTTATTAGCCAAGTGCTTGCAGAAACTCTGAATGCTCAGCAGGAAAACACCCTGGAGTTCAAACCAACATTCACGCAAGAATCTTTTCAGCTCACCATTTCAGGTATTTACAAGACCGGAATTGATCATCTTGACCGCGACACCATATTCTACCCTTTAAGTGCGATTCCGTTTAAGCCGAAAACCTGGTGGGCAGCCATCTTTTTAAAAGAAGGAGTTGAACCGGATACAATCCTGGCTGAATACCGCCGAACCTTGGGTTCTGTACAACATTTCAAGTCATGGAAAGAACTGATGCCTGACCTTCGGCAACTGATCGATTTAAGCTATGTATCAATGGGAATAGTAATGATCCTGGTATTTGGTGTGGTTTCCTTGGGAATCGCCTGTGCGTTTGTTATTTTTATTTTAAAAAACTTGAGGGAATATGGAATTATGAAGGCTATGGGGGTAACATATCGGGAAATTACGTTCCTCATCGTCATGGAAGCAATATTGATAAACCTGGCTGCTTCTTTAATGGGGGTGCTCGTGGGCGCTCTGGCGGTTTTCATTATTGGCAAGACCGGAATTGATTTAACCGAATTAACATCTCACAATAAGTA
>SDBV01009186.1_pt1 | contig 13188 bp, 10 predicted proteins | sample 2277081 | NCBI WGS metagenome assembly SDBV01 (sample SAMN10402039, study PRJNA504765) | marine sediment metagenome | isolation source: marine sediment core GS10_PC15, 223 cmbsf | place: Arctic Ocean: Southern Knipovich Ridge | collected 2010
GGAACTATTAGAACAGATAGTAGAGGCCACGGTCGAGGGAGATGAACAGAAATGTACGGCCCTGGCCCAGCAGGTACTGGACCAGGGCGTCGACCCCTTTGAGGCCATTCAAGAAGGGTATAGCAAAGGGATGCACATTGTCGGCGATAAGTTCTCCAGGATGGAATACTATCTGCCCGAGCTCATGCGTTGCGCCGATGCGACGAAAGCCGCTCTGGACGTACTTAAGCCCCACCTGGGGCAGGGAAGGGAAGGTGGACGCCAGGGCATGATTGTGCTGGGCACGATCCAGGGTGATTTACACGACCTCGGTAAGAACATCGTCAAGACCATGCTCCAGGCAGCCGGCTTCGACGTACACGATCTAGGGTGCGACGTTGCTGTCCGTCAGTATATTGAGAAAGCCCAAGAGGTGGGCGCCGATATCATTGCTGCCTCAGCAATCCTGACCACCACCATGGCCTACATGCCGGACTTGGTAGATCTGTTGAGCGAGTTGGGTGAGAGAGATAAATTCCGTATCATGTTGGGCGGAGCGCCTGTAACACCTGAGTATGCCGACGAAGCGGGGGCTGACGGCTATGGTGAGAATGCAGCAGAGGCCGTTGAAGTGGCGAGGCGCCTGATTCGCGAAAAGAGTGAAGGAGGGGCAAAATGATCGGTTTTTGGGAAGTAATCAGACGCAGTGAAAAAGGACCCTTTATCAAGGAGGGGGATTTTGACCGGAAAGTGGGGCTGCTCGCCCGCCAGATGGTCGAGAAGTACGGCATTAAGTACGATCCGGAAAACGTCATTCCGGCAGACGACGACCTGGCGGACCGCGTATTTCAAGCAGGCCTCGAGCTGTTTCTGGAGCTGGGCATCTACTGCAGGGACACCAGTCGCTTGATGAAATTCAGCCGCGACGAAGTGGAATGGGCCCTGAAACATGCCCCCACCAAGGTTACCTACGGGCAGGGTCCTGATATACGGGTGGTGACCCACAGGAGCATCGAAGATACCAAGCTGCCCTTTTGTTTCAATACACCGGTGGGGTGCACGGTAGCGGAAGAACGTTTTGTGGCCATGGTGCAGAGCTATGCCCAGGAGCCTCTGTCCGATACCTTTTCCAGCGCTTTCAGTCAGACGGTTCAGGGCCGTCCCATCAAGTCGGGAACGCCCCAGGAGGTGGAGGCGGCAATCTGGAACGTCATCAAGCTCAGGGAGGCGGCCCGGGCGGCCGGAAGGCCGCAGATCGGCATCCACAACCTGATCTCCAATGCTGAGCGAACCGATGCCACCCTGGCTGCCATGCAGGCTGAGTTCGGGGCCCAGCCCAATGACGGACTGGCCGTGGCTGCCACCGCCGAGATGAAAGTGGACTATGAGCGAATAAAGAAGACGGTTTTCCTGCGTCACAGCCCATACAATACGTACGGACTGTACGGACCGATCATGGGAGGATATGCCGGAGGGCCGGAATCAACGGCCATCGTGCACGTGGCGCATCATTTCTTGGGTCTCCTGGCTTTTGAGGCCCAGTGGCACGACGGTTTCCCCCTGCACCTCATGCAGGGCTGTAACAGCACGCGGGATCTGCTGTGGTTGATCAGCGTCACTGCTCAAGGCTTAAGCCGCAATACCCATCTCCTGATCGGGGTCAGCCCCTTCACCGCTGCCGGTCCCTGCACCGAGATGGTAATCAACGAGATCGCGGCCATTGTCCTGGCCGCCACGGTATCGGGGCTGAACCTGAATCTGGTAGCGGTGGCCCGGAACAAGCTCCCGGAGCATTCCAGCGGGATGGAAGCGCGCATCGGGGCTGAGACAGGTCATTTGGTAGCCCGGCAGGGTATTAAACGGGAGCAGGCCAATAAAATCGTGAAAAAGATTCTTATCCAGTACGAAGACCAGATCGCCGATGCTCCCAAGGGAAAGCGCTTCGACGAATGCTATAACCTGGACACAGTGCAGCCTACCCAAGAGTACCTGGACCTCTACGAGCGGGGCAAGGAAAAGCTTAAGCGGTTCGGGCTGGACTACTCTCTGCTGTGACCGCACGTTTACGTTAAAAGCTGCTTAAAGTTCAAGGTGAGCAAATCAAACTATCTTCTTGCCTCGATCGTTCTGATATGTGGATACGACAATATTCTCTCATCTGAGGTCATCAGCATGAGATCAAGACATAGAACGGTTGCTACGAGTACCCGATCGGCAGGATCTCGATGAAACGGCTCCGGCAGATTGTAGGCCGCGATGGCAATGTCGTGGGAGAGAAGGATTGTCTCACAGAGAAGATAATCAAGGGACTTCCGGATCCAATGCTTAAGCTTTCCGGACAGCTCGATTTTTCCCACCTGGACCAATCGGGCAATCTCGAGGGTGGAGACTTTGGAAACGAAAAGTGGGTTTTGCTGGTCCTCTAAATAGGCTAAAGCTCTAGACCCCAGTTCATCCGGGCATTCCTGCGTCCATATCCAGACATGAGTGTCGAGCAGTATCCTCAACCGTTTATCTCCCACTCAGATGAGAAATCAGCATGTACTATGTCGCCTTTGATCCGCATCTTACCTCTCAGCTTCCCCAATTTCCGCGAAAGCCTTTCATCACCAATCGCTTCCAGTCGTGCGACGGGCGGCCACGCCGCGTTATGATCACATAATCCCGTGTTCGGTTGATCTCGTTGATGATCGCGATGCATTTGGCTTTGAACTCTGAGATCAGTATCTCTTTCATAAATCAATTATAACCAGGGCAGGTTACCTGGTCAAGTTCATAGGCGGAGTAGACATTCCGAGGTGGGCAAAACGGCATCAAGTATCAAAACGGCAATTTCAATCCAAAGGGTGTACCTTCAGTCACACGTCGGTAAAGCATTCAGCCCTTCAGGGCTGAATCCCGTTTTGCAGTTATCTCTTTAACTCCTTTGACGATATCCGGGGGGAGCTCTTCAGCCGGGTGATTCTCCAGAATATCCCGTGCCTTTTGCGTGGCCCGCTTTCCAAAGTCAACGGACCCCGCCCCCTGCCAGCGCTCATAATCGAAGCGGTTCAGAAGGTCTGAAAAGTGCAGGTGTTCTCTGAAATTCTCCAAAGTATGATCCTCGGTAAGGAAATTACCTCCGGGACCGACTTTTTTGATTAGCTCCAGTGCCAGGGTAACCGGAGAGACTTCGATCCCTTTCAGCACATATCTTACCATACCAGCCGTCTCGTTACAGAGAACCAGCATTTCCATGGAGGAGGTCATGCCTGCACCGATGTATCCCAGATCATGGATCAGGTTGCCTCCGGCCAGACCCAGCAAGAGCATACTGAATCCTGCTTCCAGGCCCGCCTGCTGGTCAAAGCTTTGAGCATCGGAACAGCCGGCAGTACAGAACACGGGCAGGTCGTAGAAGCGGGACATAGTGATCATGGCCGCATCATTTAAGTACGCTTCAGGAGCACCGTAGGAGCAGATGAAGGTCTTCATGTCCATAGGGGGAGCACTTCCGCCGAAGATAAACGGCGCTCCTTTGGCCTTCAGCTGATGAATGACCAGACCTGATAGAGCCTCGACGATCGCTACGATCAAAGCCCCGGCAGAGGTAACGGGGCCGGAGGTGCCCAGCATCACCGTGGGGATGTACATAACCGGTACCCGCCGCTCAGCGCAGAGCAGCAGCTTTTCCACAGCTACCTGAGTGTGTTGAAGTGGCGAGGAAGGTTCGGCGTACAGGATCAGGAATGGATTGGCGGTCAGTGCCTCAGGAGTACCAGCCACGATCTCGGCCATCTCGATGATGTCCGCAACATCCTGCTTGTTGTCCGCCGTGTACACGATCGGCTTGACCGTGTTCAACACCATGGCTTCAAACTGATGCAAGAAGGAGGTCTCGTTTGGCACGTTGGAGGCGATTCCGAGGGACATGACAAAATCAATATTCTCAAGCGAATCGGCAATCTTTGCCGCATCCGCCACGTCTTGTTTCACCGTTTGACGGCGTAGACCGTCGTTAATATCATAGGTGAACTGCGTATCAGAGCCGGTACCGAAATAAACGCGACCCTTTTCCAAAAGCATGGACCGTTCCCCCTTCCGGTTACCGATCGGTATTCTGCAGGGCGCCGCTGCCAGAGCCTGCTGCACCATCCAGGCCGGGATACATACCTGGTTTCCATTGACTCTGGCACCTCCCTCCTGGAGCAGGCCAAGCGCTTCTTCCTCATGGACCTTCACCCCAACCGTGGCAAGCACCTCCATAGCAGCCAGATGAAGCTCTTCCAGTTGGTCCTGACTCAAGAGGTTCAATCCTAAAGTGTTCTGAAACTGTGTATTTGCTCTCAAACATCCAGCTCCTTCACAGAATGACAAATGGTACTCAGTACACCGACGCCTTAGCTTATCTTTTTAGTAGAGGTAAATCAAATTCCCTATTCTCAGTAAATGGAACCATCACCTGGTTCTCAGCCTGTGCAATCTTGAGTTTGAAGGTCCTCTAGCTTGCTAAACTCTTTGACATTATGAGTTATTAAAATGGCCAAAGTCGAGCTAAAGTCGTTGCCGCAATAATAAGATCATTGGGACCGATCAGATTTCCTTGACTTTCCAGGTTGACGCGGATATTTGCACATGCGTATGAAGCATTATTGTCAAAGAGGATAATTGAAAAGGGGGCGAGAAATTTGTTTAGGACTTGAATGACTTCCTCCTTTTTTGAACTCTTGTTGGCGCCATAATAGAGCTCGGCTGTCACAATTGAAGGAATACCAATATCTAATGGCGATTTGGATTCGATATGATACTTGATCCTGGGGAAGGTGTTCTTTAAGGCATAGATACAAATATTGGTGTCGAGAAAATAGATCAAAGCTCTTCCCTTTGGATGTTGCTTCGGAAATTGATTTCACCCGCTTCCTTAAAATCGACGTTCTTTAGGGCACCGAAGAGAGAAAAATACGAACTCGGCCATTCATGTGTTAACGCATGTTCTAACCTCTTACGCACCCATTTTGATACAGATATATTCTCTTCTCTGTTGAAGACGCTTCAATTTTTTTTAGGGTACTGTTATCCAGATAAATCGTTAACTGCGCTAAAATCTATAACCTCTTCTACGAGTATAGCATCTTCTCCAAAAAAAACAAGTATATGTGCGCATATACTTGTTTTTCTATCCTTCTACGAGGTACGCTGGTCTCCCCTTGAGCAATAGCATTCCGAATAATGAGAAAGAGGAGTTTGACAACAGCGTATTTCCCTGATACCTTAAAATACTAACTTCAATGCCTGCTACAACAGCAATACAATCCGGTGTTCTGTCGACAATCTGCAGGCAGTGCGACATGCACTGCGGCATAAATGTACAGATTGAAGATGGCCGGCTAGTGAAAATCTCAGGTTTGAAAACTCATCCGCAGAATAGGGGGAGTATCTGTCCCAAGGGCCCGGCAGCCATCGACACCGTCTATCACGAGGAGCGCCTTCTAAAGCCTTTGAAAAAGAAGGCAGACGGCTCGTTCGAAGAGATTCCCCTCGACCAGGCTATGGCCGAGATCGCCGCTAAGCTGCTCGAGATAAAAAATAAGCACGGGGCCAGAGCCGTGGGGTGCTGGCATGGAGAGGCCTTAGGGTTCGCTCAGCAGGAAAAATACGCCCGGAGATTCATTCATGCCTACGGGTCCCCCAACTTCTTTTCCTGCGATTCCCTGTGCTGGGCCAGCCGCTACCTGGCCTATACACTGGTGCAAGGATACTGGAACCCCTTCCCCGACTTCAAGAATGCAGACCTCATTATCCTGTGGGGTACCAATCCACCCGTTTCTCACCCTACCTTTATGGGTCCAATCAAGGCAGGACGAAAGAGCGGCGCTAGACTCATCGTCATCGATCCGCGCCTAACGAGAATCGCCAAGCAGGCAGATATCTACCTGCGACCCATGCCGGGAAGCGACGGGGCTCTGGCTTGGGGCTTTATCCGCTATCTTATCGAGAGCAAGCGTTACGATACAGAGTTTGTTGCCAACCATTCAACCGGGTTTGAAGACTTTGCCGCCTGCGCCCGTAGGTTCACCCCGGAGTTTGTAGCCCAAGTTACCGGTTTAAAGAAGCAAGAAATCCTCACCTGCAGCCGAATGATTGTGGAGAACCTTCCCAGGGTGGTCAATTACGTGGGGGTTTCACTAGAGCATCAGGACAATGGGGTGAACAATGTTCGGGCCATCGCCTGCCTCGGCGGGCTCTGCGGTGCAGTGGACATCAAGGGCGGTGACTTCTGGCCGGAGGGGATGGGAGAGCGAGACCTGAGCTTGTATAACGAGCTTCCCCTGACCGATCAGAAGCCGGTTGGGGCGGATGAGTTTCCGGTTTTGTACGATCTAGTCAAAGAATGCCACACCGTGACAGGCATGGACTACATGTTGGGCAAGGGCGAATATAGCTTAAGGGCCCTGATTCTTACAGGGGGGAATCCGGCGAATACGAATCCCAATTCCAAAAAGGTTGCCCGAGCCTTTTCCAGCCTGGATCTGTTTGTTGTTCGAGACCTGTTTTTTACCGAAACGGCCAGGCTCGCCCATTATGTTCTTCCCGCTGCCTCCTTCCTGGAACGAACGGAGCTTCATTTTTACGCTCAGTACCAGTGGCTCTCTCTTTCAAAAAAAGTCATGGAGATCCCAGGGGTACTCGATGAGTATTCTTTCTGGCATGATCTAGCACATCGGCTTGGGTTCGGGGACAAATATTTTCCCTGGGAGACAGAGGTAGAGGTAAACCGCTGGTTACTGGAGCCAACTGGAATCGCCCTTGAGGAGCTGCAGAAGCGTCCCGAAGGCTTGCAGTACAAACCCATTAAATTTAAAAAGTTTCGCAGCAAACCCTTTCCCACCCCTTCAGGAAAGTTTGAGTTCAGCTCCAGCTATCTCAAAGAGATCGGGCTTTCTGCGCTTCCGGAATATGTCGAGCCGCTATATCTACGCAAGGGCTCAGAAAACTACCCGTTTATACTGATAACCGGAGCTCGAAAGATCGTTTATCTGCATTCTCGCTTCCGTAATATCGCCCGTTTTCGACGCTTGCATCCACGGGCGGAGGTTGAGATCCACCCTGAGGATGCCGCTCGCCTCGGTATACACGAGAACGATCAGGTTCGTGTGCTATCGGAGATCGGATCGATCACTGTTCCGGCCAAGATAGTCCAGGAAACAGAGACCCGCCCCGGGGTGATCCAGATAACCCACGGTTGGGAGAAAGAAGATAATGTAAACAGGCTCACCTTCGATTCTGTCAATGATCCCATCAGCGGCTTTCCTCAGTTAACCTCTGTCCCAGTGCGGATTGAAAAGATCGATTGAGGCATGCCCTATTGGTAAGATAATCGGAAATAGTGTAAATTAAATAAAGGGGAATGAAAAATGAATATACGAATTGTTATAGAATATGACAAAGAAACAGAATCATTCAGTGCTGTGTGTCCTGAACTTCCTGGGTGTACAAGCTGTGGCGACACAGAAAAAGAAGCTATAAAAAATATTAAAGAGGCAATTGCCCTCTATCTAAAACCTGATGATAAAAAAGTAAGTCCTTCTGCAAAAGTCTATGAGATCGCTATTTAAGTGTCTCCTCGCCAGAAGAGACTTAGAGCTGATGATGTAGTTAAAATCTTATCTGCTCATGGTTTTGAAAAGGTCAATCAGAAAGGCAGCCATCAGAAGTGGAAGAACTACCAGACGGGAAAGCAGGTTATTGTCCCCTATCATAAAGGGAAACAACTACCAATAGGAACTTTAAAATCCATAATCGAAGGTAGCGGAATACACGAGGACCTATGGGACTGAGTGTTGTGAAGTTAAGGATAGCCGAGACCTACAACTGGTACGGCATATCTTTATTGTTCAGCTTAGTAGGATGTAAAGGATGAATGGAAAGGTAAAAGGGGACAAGCGATACTACGGTGAGGCCATCGGCATCGCCCTTCGGGACCAGATCGATTCCCAACCCTTGATCCCGGGAAACGTTGGAAACGCCAGTACCTATGATTTTCCCGTACGCCTGAAGGTGATCAAGGGACTGCACGATAACCCATACGCTCCGGTTCGGGATGAACAGGGTCGTTATACCCCGGACGTCCAGCGGACGGTGGATACGGTCAAGGAACTGGCAGCCGACGGTGTGCGGGCCGTTGTCATGTCCTGCGGCTTTTTTTCTGTGGTGCAGGAGGTGTTGGCGGAGGAGGTCGATATCCCGGTATTTTCTTCACCGCTTCTACTTGTGCCGCTGATCTCCCGCATGATCGGGAAAAGACGGAGGGTCGGCATTATTACCGCCTCTAAAACCCGGCTCACTCAGGAGTTTCTCGAACCCGCAGGCATTGACGATACGATTCCCTATCTCGTGGAAGGCCTGGAAGCCTCAACGGAGTTTTATGCCTGCTTCATGGGGGGGACTCGCACCACCTTGGACGTGGATTTGCTGCGCAGGGAAGTCGTCGACATTGCCGAGAAGTTCGTCAGGGCGAATCCTGATATCGGTGCCCTGCTCCTGGAATGCAGCGACCTGCCGCCGTTTGCAGCGGATATTCAGGAGGTGACCGGGAAACCGGTGTTCGATTTCATCACCTTTGTGAATGCTGTTTACCAGGCGGTGGTCCAGAAACGGTATAGCGGCTTCATCTAAAATCACAATTTTTCCCATTATTCACGAGTAACACCTGCTTGCCTCATGATCCTTGCCACAGGCATGCATGACCCCAGGATTGATGGATGCATACGGCACATCGTTCTTCTCCTGCATGGGCAGCGCATCTATATCCGCTCGAAGGGCCGCTGTCTTTCCTACCTCGTTACAGAGCAAAAAACCCACCACACCCGTTTTGGCGACCCCGGTTTTGACTTCCAGGTTCAGGCTTATCAGATACTCCGCCACTCTCTCTCTGAGGTTCTGAACTCCCTCCTACTGACAAAGCTCCAGGGGGGTGAATTCCCTGGGGATCGCCCCTGTTACCTTTTGAATTTTCACGCAGTTTCTCATCCCCTCCCGATCGATTTGAGCATCCAGCTCCCAGCTATTCAGATCGCGAAACAGGGCTCTGCTGAAGATTTCCTTTTTTAGCCGGAAGACCTGGGCGCCAAAGGCGGAGGCCTCTCCAGGATTTTCTTTTATCGCTCTGCAGGATTCACGGTAAGCTTCCATGGCCCTGCAGACCAGGCCAGGATTTCCTTGCAGCAGGTCGTTGTGGGCGAGAATAATGCCCCACTGATAGCGAGGAAAGTAGTCTTTAACGATGGCCAGGATCTTTATCCGGTCCAGGCTCTCTCCCAGTGCTACGTACGGTTCTACCAGAAAACCGGCATCGATCCTACCCGATGAAAAACAGCCGATGTCCCCGTAGGCCTCTCCAAGTGAAACGATATTCACTTCGGTATCCGCATCGACCCCTGAAGCTTTGAGCATGAAACGGAGGAAGTAATCGTCGCAGCTTCCAAAGGAAAGGATGCCCACCTTCTTGCCCTTGAGATCGTACATGCCTTTTACTTCCGGCCGGGAAACCAGGTAGTGGTTGAGCTGTTGGATCGTACTGCTGCCGATCACTCGAGCCTGAAGCCCTTCGGATAGCGCTCTAAGAAAAGGCGGCAGGCCCATCTCGCCGATCAGGACCTTCCGCTGCGCAACGGCCCGGGCCAACTCGGGTCCTCCCCAGAAGTACTCTATCTTCAGGGAAATGTTTCGCTTGCTAAAGAATCCCTTATGCTTCCCGAAGTAGAGAGGGAAGCGCTCGATCCAGAACGAAGGAACCCCCCAGACAACTTCATCGTTCATGGCATGCTCCTCTATCTGGCCAGCGTCCTGTCTGCTTTCCGGACGATTCGGTCCATCTCCGCTCTCCTGTTTTCTGATATTTCAGGTTGTTCGACCTTGCCCATGAGCTCTTCGTACATATCCCGAGCTCTGCGCTGCAGATCTTTTGCACCCTGGCTTTCCCACTGATCCCTGGATTGATGCATGAACAACCGCGGCTCAAAAGCTTCCCGGCAGTGTTTCAGGGTATGCTCGGTTTCCAGGAAGTGACCGCCTGGAGCAATAGAAAGAATATCCTCCCAAACCATGGTTTCCGCACTGAGCTCGATCCCCTTATACAGACGTTTCAGTACTGCCGCGATCTCGTTATCCACAATGAGTTGGATGGGGCTGATCGTTCTGGCTGCTTCAAGCTCGCCTGCACGGCCGATGATGTTCACACCTGCTGCAGCAACCAAAAGGCCGTAGAGACTGTGTTCCACCATTGCCTGTCCATCCGTCAGGACCGTATCTGTGGTGAGCCCTGCCGTGTGGGTAGGAATCTGAAGCGACCGAAAAAATTGCACAGATGCCGCGTTCACCATTATGGCCTCCGGACTGGCCTTCACTGCTCGTCCGCTCCGCATATCCATATTCAAGGCTGTGGCCAGAGCGATCACCGGGATCCCAGGTTGAATGATTTGGGCCATAACAATCATAGCCAATACCTCGATTCCCGCCACCAGGACGGTGCCCATAGTGCTGATGGGCGAGGTCGCCCCAATAACGGGCAGACTCGACGCGTGGATGGGTATCCCGTGCCGGCAAGCCTGCAGGATCACTTCGACATCCATTGGCTTGAATCGAAACGGGGTCAGGGCACAGGCAATGATGCTTACCATTGGTCTGTCACTCAGCTTCTCTACCCCTCCTGCTCTGGCAGCTGCCAACTCTATCAGATAGGGCAGGCCGGCCTCGGTATGCGGTTGGATCCAGATATGCTTGGCACTGCTCTCCAGTAATGCCTTCAAAGAATGCACATCCACGGTCTCGGCGGGTACGTCGGTCGGGGTCGGGAAAGCGCACAGATCTATGTTTTCCAGGGCATTCGCCAACCCTCCCCACATCCGCACATCGGAGATAGTCATCTGTCGATAGGTGCCGCACATCGGGTCGATGAATCCCCGTGCCCCAGTGCCCGTACATAAATAAATGTTCCCCGCCGGGTGCGGCATCGGTAAATCAAATTTCGAATTGGGAGCGGCTAAGGTGAAACTGCGGGAAGCTTTCTTCAAAGCCCATTCAACCAGCTCTTTGGGGAAACAAACGATCTTTGTATCAAAATCCACCCGGGCGCCTGCCTGATCCAGGGTTTTCAACATACTCCTATGTTGTATCTTGACACCCCGTTCGGCCAGGAACTTCATGACTTTTTCAAGGCTTTCTGCCAACGCATTCTCTGAGAACAGCGCCAACTGTGCATTCATAATTCCTCCTAGGTTTAGTGCAGCACCAATAGAACCGCACCTGTAAATGCTAAACCGGTTCCTAAGATAGCGATCGGTCTGATTTTTTCTTTTAATACAGTCCGGGTGTCCAGGAACAGCATGAACACGGGGAGAGCGGCGGCATCGCCGCGCCGATGCCCAGACTGGTGAGCTTTAACGCATTGAGGGTGGTCACCTGCGGATAAACTCGATCGCTACGCCCTTCCGGTTCAATACACTGATCGACCAATACTTTTTGTGCCGATCCACTCCATGAAACCTTTTGGTCATATCCTCCTCTTCATTCTCTTCCGGTTAGAGAGGGGTTCGGATACCTTGATGGTTATGGCCCATGAGGAGCGTTTACCTCTTTTCAGATAAGCTATCGATATAGTTCTCACTGTTGGCCGCCATTGTAGGATTGTTCATCGGACTTTGTCGCCTTCCTGCCATAGGGACAAACGTAGAGGCAGAGACCGCATACCTCAACTCCGAATTTTTTTTCGATCGCTTCGAGATATTTAGTACATTTACCGGCGTCAAATCGGGTCTCCCGGGGCTCTGATTTCCAGAATGGTTTCCCGGTAAATGCACGTACAGGACAAATATCCACACATTCTCTGCAATCGCCACATTGCTGCTCTGTGGTCTTACCTGTCGGTTCCACGGGCGCATCCGTCAGTACCGTTGCCCAACGTATTCTTGGACCATGCTCTCTTGTGATAAGCAAGCAGCTTTTACCAATCCATCCAAGTCCTGCCAGGTGTGCCGCCAGTTTGTGCGAAAAGTCTGCACACATACGTCGGTCGTCGACTTGCTTTGATGCAGGGATCGGGAAGGCACGAAATCCAAGGCGTTGTAAGTGCCCGCTGACCGCGGACGCTACCAAATCCAACCGGAAGTTTATCACTTCATACGCGTGGTGTCTGTAGCTTATCTTGACTGCCAGTTCATCTCGTTTCGGTAGGAGGTTAACGATCGAATCCATCAATCGAATACCGAACGAGATTGCAGCAGGGAAACCTGCAATGTGATGTCCACCTTGTTTCAGGACGGCTACACGTACGGAACAGAGATCAGCAACGCCAAAGTAGTCTAATCCCTGAGCATCAACTATATGCCGCAGGTCCTCATTAAGATTCATTACCTGCCTTCTGTTTCACAGGATCTACCTTTATTGACTCTTCCAACTGCACGTAGTTCTGATTGTTGGCTTCGTCTTCCTATCTCATTTCTTGAGTTGTGAGCGGAGCCGGCAATACGGTTTAAGACATAAAACCGATTCGTAAACTTCCACCCCTATTATCGCGTTTCTTGACTCCCGCATAATACTACAGCGTAACATTAAATTTCAACAACAATAGATAGAGGAAGTTCATTGATAGTATGGCACTAAAATCTGTATTCCGACATGAGCTATTGGCCATACCGGTCGATTGTTTTTGAATTTTCAGAAAATCTTGGCTAAAAAACAGACCGCCGGACAAATAGGTAAGACCTGCGCTTCACAGTTCATAGGCACCGTTTTCATAAGAAACTGCAAGGGATTATCTCCAACTTCAATCCGCGATGTTTGTAGTATTGTGGGAGTGTTTGAGCACTGCTCAATTGCCCATCTCATTATGAGAGCAGCTTTCATTAGCCGCAGCCAAAGCTTGGAAACCTCTAAAAACAAGCGCGTTACTCGTTCCGCCTCATCTTTTTTTCCAACCGGCCGACGAGAAGAGACAGGCTCAAGGTGAGCGTCAGGTACATGATGGAAACGGTGATCCAGACCTCGAAAAGGGCCTGTGTGACTTCAACCACTTGCCTCCCCATGAAGGTCAGATCCTGGATAGACACAACCGAGACGAGGGCCGAGTATTTGATGGTGTTGATGAACTCGTTGGCCAGGGGAGGAAGGACCCGCTTGATCGCCTGGGGCATGATGACGAAACGCATCTGGTCGAACCAGGACAGACCTAGA
>SDBV01009187.1_pt1 | contig 13188 bp, 12 predicted proteins | sample 2277081 | NCBI WGS metagenome assembly SDBV01 (sample SAMN10402039, study PRJNA504765) | marine sediment metagenome | isolation source: marine sediment core GS10_PC15, 223 cmbsf | place: Arctic Ocean: Southern Knipovich Ridge | collected 2010
AGCGTAGGTGGTTGTTTTTAATCTTGCCTCAGTGAAACTGTTTGTACGTGTAATTCTAAGACTGATGGAGTTGGAAATGCCAAAGTATTTAGATCTCTAGAGCGACGCGGATGGCAAGCCACTTCGATTACTGATTAAAATGATTTTTTTACTCTTCTTTTGGAGCTCAAAGGGGCGCCAATTGTTCCTGTGGGTTGTCTCGCGAAGTTACGAGACATTTCCTGCTGGCAGCATCCCAACGATACCGTTCCTGGCCGCCGGAATAGTCAAAGCAGGTTCAACAATGCTTGTCGTATGTCTGAGACTGGCTGCGCCGATACTGGCGGCGTTCTTGCTGTTGCTGGTTGTGCTGGCAGTGTTTGCACGCATAATGCCGGATATGAATATTCTGTTTATCAGTATGCCTTTGCGTGTGGGGCTGGGATTACTGATGGCAGGGATATTCTTGCCGTTCATTAATGAATTTGTGGCTGAATTCGCTGATTGGATGGGCAAACTGCTGCCCCTTTAATTGATTATTTTGTTGCCAACCGCAGACTTAAGATCAGGTGCCAATTATGGCGGAGAAGCCGGCCGCTGAAAAAACAGAACAGCCAACGCCAAAACGGCTGAGGAAAGCAAGAGAGAAAGGGCAGACTGCCCAGAGCCAGGAACTGCCGGCGGCTGTTTCTATTGTGGTGCTTGTAATGGTATTGTCCTTATTGGCGCCAAGTTTGCTGCAATGGTTTATTGTGCAAATGAAGCAGGGGATGTCGGGCCAAATCAGTATTTTTGCCGACAGCAAAACCTTCACAACTTTTGTCAATACTAAAATCACCGGTTCGATACTTGCCATGCTCCCTATTCTGGCGGCACTTGTTGTGGGGTCGGTATTATCATGTGTGGTCGTCGGGGGGCTGAATTTTGCACCGCAAGCCTTGAGCCTGAAATTCAGTGCGATAAACCCCGTTAAAGGTTTTGGGAGACTGTTCAATGTCAAATCCGCAGTAAAACTGGGCATATCCATAGCAAAACTGATTATTGTTTCAATTATTGTCTGGCTGTATCTTCAGAGCAAGATTGATACACTTGCCGCCATGCGGTGGGCGTGGTCCGGGCAGATAATAGTGGCTATCGCAAGAATAATATCAGGAATGTTGATACGCGTTTGTGTGGCGCTGCTGATTATAGCGGCCATCGACGTCATTTTTCAGAAATGGAAATATACCCAGGATCTGAAGATGACAAAGCAGGAAGTAAAACAGGAACGCAAAGACACCGACGGTTCACCCGAGGTCAAATCCCGCATTCGAAGGATCCAGATAGAAATGGCCAGGAAACGCATGCTGCAGGAGGTTCCAAAAGCCAGTGTAGTTCTTGTGAACCCGACACACGTAGCTGTCGCACTGCGTTATGACGCCAAGACCATGGAAGCTCCCATTATGGTGGCTAAAGGAGCAGACCACCTGGCGGAAAAAATCAGAGAAATCGCTCAGGCTTATGGAGTACCTGTTGTAAGAAGGCCCCAATTAGCCAGAACAATCTATTCAACCGTTAAGCCCGGCGATTCCATATCGGAAACACTATACGCGGCGGTGGCGGAGGTGCTGGCTATGATCTATCGGCTGCGACATAGAAAAGCGTGAAACGGACGGCTGATATACCTAAGAGCCGAAAGTAGCCTGGTTAACCATACTAATCGCTGCCATCTGCCGTTGCAGCAGAATTAGTGTTTTTTCAAGACGTGCATACTTGGCGATAAGTCTTGTTTCCACCTTTGTGAGTCGGGCTTCCTCATTTTCAATCCTCCTGTCCATTGCTATTATCCTGCCATCAAGAATGTCTTTACTGACGTCAAGCCTGCCGTCGGCCTCAAGTATCTCGTCAAGAAAATCCTCGAAGGCGCCGGCCATGCCCTGCTTGACATACACAGTTGCAGTATAAGTACCGTTATCCTGGGTCAAATCAACAGTAAACCGAAGGTCGTGTTCCGGATATACAGGGCGTCCTTCATCGAAGATGCTCATGCCTGTTACAAGGCCATTGGACCAGGTGCTGTTGGCGCGGAATGAAGACTCAGTGGACAATTTGATTCTGACACCAGTTATAGCATTGGCATTTATATCCACCTCAACATCATACGTACCGGCGGTTGTGTTTGTGGCACCGGCGCTATAAAACTGAATGATAGTACTGTTGCTGTTGCCGCTTTTGGTGGCGCCGAGCAATTCGAGAACATTCGTATAATCTTCGCTTATAGCCTCGTTGAATTCATCCGTGTCGAATTCCATCATTCCGGTGCTATCTATAGTAAGGCCTATATCCATGGACTGGATGTAAGTATCTATGGTACCGATAAAACCGTCCACTGTACCGATAAACGGGTCGCGGGACTGAGTTTTAATAAATGAAACCGCAATATCATTGCTCAATATACCCATCTTTTTAGTTTCGGCATCGTATTGGGTTTTGCTCTTTAGTTCTGTCATTAATGCATTATAAGCACTAACCATACTCAGGATCTTTAGGCGGACCGCCGCGATATTTCTGGTAACAGTTATTTGAATTGGCTCGGCTGCTTCTGTAAGGTCGTGAAGATTCAGCGTTATCCCCGTAAGGGCGCCGGTGATGCTGTTGCTGTTCCTGGTAATCCAGGGATTGATGCCCTGTTCTGTCTCGCTGACTGTCACTGTCGGGCTGCCCGGGCCGCTCATCGAACTGTTATCAATCACCACTATGGGAACATCGCCCAAAGTGTTGCTGAATGTAAGTATCATGCCGCCTGTAACAGGATTTGTATCGAAAGGATCGCCGCTCACCGCTATATCACCCACCTCAACGTTGGACAACGCCTCCAATGCTTCTTGAACACTGCCGCCGCCTGTTAGAGGCGCATTATAGGCAATATCCGCTGTCGTCTGGCCGTCATATATCAGCTTGAAGGTTCCACTGGTCATTCTGCCGCTTGGCAGCAGCGTTTGTTCTTCGGAAACCGCCGTGGTTGTCGGATAGCCATCCACTTTGATCTCTGAGCTCTGAGCCACCTGGCTCTGGATAAAAGTTGATGAGTCAAGAAGCGTGAGGCTCTCTGAGTAGGCAGTACCCCCTTCAGTTAAAACGAGCATCGTCGGCAGAGGTGCCAATGTTGTGTCGCCAATGTCGGGATCATAAGCAAGATTAACGGTTATTTCGCTTGCTCCGGAGGCTTTATCTGTTACAACGATTCTACCTTCTTCGAGAGTGGCCTTCACATTTCCGCCGAAAGCGTCTTCGATTGCATCGAGAAGATGCGCCAGCGTGGTATTACTGACAACAGGAAGATCAAGCTGAGCTATATCATTGGTGAAGCGATCAGTACCGGTTATTTCAATATGCTCACCTGGCACACCACCCTGCAGTTCTCCGTTTAAGGTGAATATGCTGAGTTCTGTTATTTTGGTGGTCAAACCGGCATTAGTATCGTCAGATGCAAGCGTAAATTCGGAATTGGCCCTCAACACTTCTGTAGAAGTCCCATTGATAGATATTCGATAATCTTCTCCCGTTTCCTGGCCGCTCAGCATCAGATGATACTTGCCCGCCTGATACAGCAAACTGGCGGTAACGCCGGGGTTGTCCTCATCATTGTTTATCAAGTTGACGAAGTCCTCAAGCGTGGTCACATCTGCAACTGCGGTGATAACCCTTTCCTGATGGTTATAGGAATATATAAAATCGCCGCCGCCTACATAATCGGTCTTATAATCGAAAGTAGATGTGTCCTGTATCCACGTTTCGGTCGTTGCTAATTGATTGACTTCGATTGAATGAGAACCGGGATTAGCCTCTGACGATGTGGTGAGGGTAAGTATATCCCTATCGCTGGAGCTTGCCGAAAAGGCTTCCAAATTATCGATATCAGAAAGGGCGCTTGCTGCCGACTTCACCGTCGCGACTTTGGTGCGCAACTCGCTCAGCGCGGTGTTTTGTGTTTCATAGCCGGTCTTCCGCACTTGATATGTAGCAAGCCTTCGGCTGTTGATTATCATCAACTGCTTAATGAGCGCGGCAGTATCAATACCCGTTGCTAAACCTGGAAGCCTCAATTCGCCCATGTTATTGTTCCTGGTCCTTATCCCGTCCTTTTATAGTTCTCTTCAGTATTATCGAACAGAATACGTCAAACTTAAATGCCGGGTTTGAATCAACCGCTGTTTCGATATGCCTGGAGGGTCCTTCTGCCGCTGCCGACCTGCCGAAGTTGCTTTCCGACAGCATCTTTGCCGGTTGCAAGTATCAGTTCCAGTTTCTTGTATAATCTTGTCAAATGCTCACGCCGACCGTCAAACTCGGGTCTTTCAAACGCCTTTGTTTCAACTATCCTGGCAACAATGGAATCAACTTGACCGGCCAACGCTTCAACACGGCGCAAATCGCTTTTGCGGGCCGTCTCTATTTGCTTTTCCAACAGGCCCTGCAGATCATCCAACAGACGCACCTGTTCATCTGTATTCACGGAATCCAAACTCCTGCTGTTTCACATCAAAACTGCCGCCCAAAAAACTCGGGCTTAAGGGCAACAGGAACTATCTGATAAAATCCAAAAGGGACACGGACATAATTCTTCCCGCCACTGACAATGACATTTCGTACAGAGCCTGACGACGTGAAAGACCTATGGCAATCTGGGCGATATCGGCTTGCTCAAGCAGGGTTGCCTCGTCTTCGACGCCGAACTTCATATCTTCAAGATTATCCTTGATAGTCTCCAAAAAACCGATTCTGGTTCCCAGACTGACTGTCATTTCTGACAAGAGACCGCTCAACTCATCCAGTGCTTCAGTCGAATTGTCTCTCAGCGTGTTCAATTGACCAGACGTAAATGTGTCGTTTTCATTTATAAGTATATCCCGGATGGTAATAAGTGTGTTGAATATATCGTGAGTTCCAGGGATATTTACGATATCTACACCGGTACTGGTTATGTTTGTGGCGTTAACATAAAGAACCTTGCCGTCCGGATTTGTCACCGCCACGTTGGTTTTATCGCCGATGGGGATACCGACTGCCGTTCCGCCGTCAATGGAAAACTGCATCCCTCCGTCCCGGTCTGTTGAAATTGCCGGCGTAGCGCCATTATTCAGGTCCACATCGGCGACTACCATCTCTGCGACATTGGTCAGTGCCAGTGCACCGGTGAATTCAATGGTAATGCCATCGGCGTCGGTAAAAGAAGTGCCCGTAACAGTTACATCTCCCACACCAATCGAGGACAGACCTTGCAGCGCAAGCCTGACAGCATCAGCGTCTGCACCGAAAGCAACGTTAACGTTGTCGCCGCCAAAGGCTATGTTGATATTGCCCGACGTGGGCGGACCTCCCGTGATTGTAATCGTTTGCTTTTCGTTTACCGCTGCCGATACCGTCAGCCATGCATATCCGGTAACACTCGCAGTCCCGGTTCCTGCTGCGGCGCCCGTATTATCCAGAACAAATTCCGGGTCGTCGCGATCATTTGAATGAAAGACATTATCGCCTACATAAAAAGCACTTGACTCCACATTCGGAGCCACTTCGATATCCCTGTCCTCAAGACTGCCCTGGTAAGCCACCTTAGTGATGCTCCCGCCACTACGTGTTACCTTATAGGGTGCTGAGTCCGTATCGCTTCCCCCAAAAAGATACTGCCCCCTGTGCTGCCAGTTGGCAGATAAAACCAGGTCTTCTAAAAGACTATTGATCGTATCCGGATATATGGATTGTGCAATTGTCCCGCCGGTATCGGTAACGCCGGCCAAAACTACTTTTGCTTTTGAAATGGATTCGACCATATTTGAAACAGCCTCCGAAGCTATCTCAAGTGAACTCATGGTATCTGCTATATTATCCATATAATTACCAAGGGTTCTTTTTTGCGAGTTTAATCCTAAAATCAGATAAGCGGTGGAAGGCTCGTCTGAAGCTCGATTTATCCGCGAGCCCGTATACGCCTGTTCCTGCAGTCGAGCCATCGCCTTGTAGTGCAGATTCAAAGCAAAACTGATATTTCCGTGGACATTACTCAGTATTCCGCTCATAGAGTTCCTTGAAATAAATCAGGATGTTTATAACAATTCCATAAGACTCGACACGGCTGCGTTAATTGTATTCATGTATCTGGCCATCGCCTGGAACATTTGTTCAAAAATCAGCAACTGGGCTGCTTCATCATTGATGTCGACGCCGCTCGTTTCGGCTTGCTGGTTTGCAAGATTCAGCACCATAACCTCAAGATTATCCTGTCGCATTTGTTTGAGCGAGAGTTGTTGGCCAATATCGGTAACCAGTTGGCGATAGTATTCTCCACTCGTCAGGCCGCCCAAATCGGTGATAGCCGCATCCCTGACATCCGCCATTCGTACAGCATTAGTATTGTCGACCATCTCCGCTCCAAGAGCCACCGCCACCCGTGTGGGATCGGCGGCTATGTCCGCTGAAACCGCCATATCCACAGCGCCGGTGCCGGAAAAGAAAGTATTGATCCCAACCGCCGCCAATACTCCCGAAGTATCCGTGTCGGCAAACACGTCGATGCTGAAAGAATTCCCGTCCACCAGATCGCCGGTGCTGAGAGCTATTTTGATTCCGGTACTGCCGATGTCAATTCGATCACCCGCCGCATAGCCGGAGCCGATAATAATCGTGGCTATTGTGTCTGAGGCGTCGTCCGTTACCGTGACCGTAAGGTCATCAACGCCGATCTTGCCGGTGCCGGAAACAGTGAATGTCAAAGTGTCGTTTGAACTGCCTGTATAGATACCTGATACACTTACAGTCGGATCCGATGAGCCGCTGAAACTGATGTCGGTAGCTTCAGGCGCCCCCAGCACGGCGGGAAGAAAGTCATATTTATAACCCGTCGCTGCTGTGATGGTCAGTTGATTTGAAGAATTCACAGAAGCCGTCAGGCCGGTAATAGCTGAAAGAGCGATGGCTATATCGCCTAATGAATCGTTATCTCCAGAGTCATCCGGATCAACGGTGATTTCGGTTCGTGTTATCGCACCCGTGGCGGTATTGGTGACTCTTACGAATATACTGCCGGCGGTTACATTGCTGATATCCGTCAAATCTCCACTTGCATTCGGCCGGCCGGTTAAGCTGGTGAAAGAACCTTCCGAGCCGACACCCTGAACATGGTATTGATTAATCTCTTGTATGATTGCAGCGGCCAGGGAGTCCAGGTCGTCGCGAATATCGGATACAAGCTCGTTCTTCAGCGATAACAATCCGCCGATCTTTCCACCCTGCACACCCGTAGCATAATTGAATGTACCTGTGATAGAAATGCCCAGATCGCCATTTTCGTCGAAACCCGACTCAAATTCATAGGCCGAAACGCCAATTACCAACGGCATCCCACCAACACTTACATCAACCACACCATATTCTCTACCAAGTGTCTGGATGCCGATTAATTCTGACAGATCTGAGATACTCCGGTCCCTTTGGTCCCTCATGTTGTTGGCCTGCGTCCCCACCATCTCAATCGTTTCTATCTTGTCATTGAGTTCGGCAATATGGCTTACCAGAGTGTTGATAGAGTCAATAGTATTTTCGACTTCTAATCCAATCCGCGTTTCCAGTGCGGTCAGAAATTCTCCGATTGCCCTGAACTGACCGGCCATAGCTTTTGCATCGCTGACAATCTGATTTTGCCAGATGTTCTCTGCCGGATGAGCACTAAGATCCTGAAGTGAATTGAAAAACCTGTCTATCGTCGCGTTCAAGCCGCCGTCTTCTGTGGAAAGCTCTCCCAATGTGTTTTCAATCGTGCGCAGCGTGCCGAATTCCTGCGAAACCTGCTCCAACGCTGACTGCTGCCGAAGTATCTCCTGCTCTAAAAGACCATCGATCATCCTTGTTATGCCTTTGACATCGACGCCTCCGCCAAGCAAAGTGGACCCCTGTTGCGATGAATAGGCCGGGGAGAGATCTATTCTCTGGCGGTGATAGCCCTCGGTAGCTGCATTTGCAATATTATTACCGATTACATCAAGCGCCTTCTGGGCGGCGTCAAGACCGCTGAGGCCGATGCTGAAATTCATCATCTCTTGAATCCACTCAAACCATAACTTACTAAAACTGAAAATCCACAAAAGCCGTATTGATTTGGCGTTGGACAGACCCTTTCGGACTGTATGTAATTTCCCCTGTTGCGCCGAGTTGGAAAACACTCTTTAAGAGCATGCTGTTGAACCTGGCGCAATCCCACAAAAGCATCATTGTGCTTACATGTTCTTTCTTGAGTTTTTCGATTAGGGCTCGCAGTTTTATCTTTCTTTCGGCCACTTGGGCTCTCTTTTCTCCGGACGACTCCGTTTCGAGTCTGGATAACGTCATCTGCCCCGGTGCGCAGCCCACGGCAAGTGCCAATTCTTCCCGCAGCAGTCGTCGCTTCGCTTCATTATTCTCGTAGCTGCTTGATTCGGACTGGGCGCCTTCGAGCAACTTGCGCAGAGAAGCATCGTCGCGCTTGATGACCGAATGACGCAGGTCATCCAGTGTTGACAGGCTTTTGCGTATGTGCCGGATATCTTCGTCAAGAACGGCCAGCAGCTTATCAACTGCATCTTCTATTTCGATTGCCGCGTTGTTCATAAACTCTTATCCAGCAATTCTGTCGGTGGGTTGTTGTTTTCCGAATCAGTCAAGAACCGGTATATGTCCTTTGCCATGCCCAAGCCGCCATTGTCTGCAACATCGCGAGCCAGGTATAACCAGAATATGCCCTCGACCTGCCTGGAAGCGGCATCTTTCTCAAAGCCCCAGTCCCCGATGGTATTTTTCATTTCATCAAGCAATTTGGCAATGAAAACGGACTCAAAATCTCTGGCGGCTTGCTTCTTCTTGGCTTCCGAAGCCGCATCTGTTTTTCCGATCTTCTCCGGCACAATCGGCTGCGAAAGCGCTTCGGTTAATATCGATTGGACGCTATCCATGAAACCGCTCCTACATTATTTCCAGTTTGGCCTGAAGGGCGCCGGCCCTTTTCAAGGCATGAAATATTGCTATGAGGTCTGTCGGCGATGCTCCTATGGCGTTGAGAGCCTTGGCAAGATCCGCAACGGTAACCGCCCGGGCCACAGGAATAAGACGCCCCTCCGGCTCGTCAATCGACAAGGCCGTGTCCTGTGTAATTGCTGTCGAGCCTGCATCAGAGAACATTGCCGTCGGCTGAGAAACGATATCCGTTTCTTTGATTTTAACCACCAGACTGCCCTGGGAAATCGCCATAGCTGATATGCCGACGGTTTCACCCACTACAATCGTACCGGTGCGTTCGTTAATAACCACTATTGCAGGAACATCCACCTTGACTTCGGGCTTTGTGATAGCGTCAATAAACCCTGCTATACCTTCCCGGCTGATTTCATCCGGCACTTTTACCCTGATAGTGCCGGCGTCAATCGCTGCCGCACTGCCGGGATGAATCTGATTAATGCTTTCGGCGATCTGTTCGACGGTTGAAAAATCCACATTTCTAAGATTAAGCGTGATAAACCTGTGCCCCCCAAGGTTTTCGACATAAGTGGCTATTTCTTCTTTTTCAACCGTTGCGCCGCCGGGTATCCGGCCAACCGTCTGATGGTTTTTCGTAATCGAAGCCTTATTACCGGACACTGTCCAGCCGGCAAGCGAAACCGCTCCCTGGGCAACAGCATAGACCTGGCCGTCAAGCCCTTCACCGTCAAGACCCTTCAAAGGTACGGGTAAAAGTATCCCCCCCTGGAGACTCTTGGCATTGCCTATCGAAGAAACAACAACGTCAATACGGGATCCCTCACGAGCGAAGGGCCCCAACTCCGCTGTCACCATTACAAGAGCAACATTACCGCCGCTGAAATCGGAAGCAGAAAGAACCAATCCCGAATCTTTCAGCATGTTCACCAGCACCTGCTGCGACGGCAGGGAAGTATCGCCGGTATTAGTCAAACCTATAACGAGTCCAAGGCCTGTAAGCGGGTTGCCGCGAATCCCCTGGATGTCAACGATGTCCTTAATTCGCTCGCACTGTCCGATCTCAACTGAGCCTAATACGATTATGAGCAAAAGAACCAACCAGTATTTCATAAGCCTATGCCTTCAAAACAGTTGTATAATATTCTTATTTGCGCCGAAGTCAGAACGGCCAGATAATGTCAAATATTCTTCCCAGCCAGTTTGGCTTGGTATAGTGCGCCGCGACACCTTTGTCCCGGCTCACGATACTGAAGTTTGCAATCTGCGCGCTCTTGATGGTATTATCGAAAGCAATATCATTGGGCCTTACTATTCCGCTCACTTCTATTGTTTGTATGTCATTTGCAATGTTACGGTCGCGGGTTCCGGAAACCACAAGATTGCCGTTTGGCATGATATCGATGACTACTACGCTGACCGAATCGGTAAATTCGCGTTCGTCTTTGTAGTCGGCTTTGCCGTCCAATGTGTTGCTGTACGTTGTGCCGCCACCCAGCTTGAGGCTGGGCACTTCAGGCAGAATATGCTCTAACGATACTCCTCCGTTAAAGTTGGCGCTACGGGTGGTTTCTTTGCTCAAGGTTCTTTTTATCTTGTTCTCGACCGTACTTTCCTCGATGATCAAAATGGTGAGGATGTCGCCTATGTGGCGGGCCTTGTCGTCGGCGTACAAATCTTTCTTGCTTTGGTCTCTCTTGGACCAGATGGAATCCGCCTGCAGACAGGTCCCAAGACCAAGAACAAAACAAATTATGACAACCGACGAGATTGTTCTATCGCTCATTGTTTTTCCTTCTAATAAACAGGTTCCACGCTGCCGTCTTCATTGACTCTGGCCACGATTACTCGCTGCGAGTCCACATTTTGCACCTTTATGTATTCACCGAGTCTTCCTTCCTGCATGGTTTTTCCGTTGGCAGTAACCAAAAGCCCGAACATGCTGATCTTGATAACGACATTTTGATGGCGTTTCAGCAAAACTTTCGGCTTGGCCGGACCTATCATGCCCGGACGAATAACAGTTTTCGCCCGAAGCGAGCGCCTGGCAACAAGACCATAAGGCGCAATCCAATCGGCGGACTCGGGATAGTTCGATATGAATTTTTCGGCCTTCACATTCTCGGGACTAATGACCGTACCCGGCGGAATGTCAACCTGTGCAACTAATCTGCGGCTGTTGTATTTGAACCGAAAAGTCAGCTCACGCAACCCTATCTCCTTGCCGTCGCAAAATGCGGTGATCCTGACTTTGCCCTGGTTTCTTACGCTGCTCTTGACTAAACGAGCGGACAGTTTTATATCTTTGCTCTCACCGGGCAAAACCAGATCTCTCGGCTTGCCTATAGCGTCAAACTGGCAGATCGAATCACCAGGCGGGTTTCTCTTAAAAAAGGCCAAGGCCGCCTCCACAAATTCGGTGCCCTTGATGAGTTGATGTCGCAGGCCTACCGTCATTCTTTCTGCGCCGGTAAATGTCACTTGGGATGCAGGGATTCCACTGCAAGCCAATCTGCTCAGCACTATCGATCTGTCAACAATAACTTTTTGGCCCGGCGCCGAAATACGCCCTAAGGTAACTTTGCCCGCCTTGCCCACGAGAGATTCATTGCCCCGTATTATGGCCACCCGCGCAAGACTCGGAATATTGCTGTCGATTGTAATCTCTCTTGGCAGATGAATCCGCAAGGCAGAGTCATCCTGTTCGGTTCCGGCCCCGCTGTTGGCGGGCATCAGCAGAAATACAGTCAGGATAATGCTGATAATCCTATTTTGCATGATTATCTCTCACTTAGAAGCTTGCTATCTGTATTGCGTTTCGGAGCATCTCGTCGCCCGCCTGTATTGTGCGGGAGCATACTTCATACGCTCTCTGTGCGGTAATGAGGTTGACAAGCTCGGTTACCATCTGCACATTGGACTTCTCCAGGAATCCCGACTGGATGGTGCCGAAACCATCTTCTCCAGCCGTGCCGGTGGTGGGTGTGCCGCTTGCCTCTGTCTCGGCAAGCAGGTTATCACCTTCGCTGGAAAGACCTGACGCGTTGGGAAATCTGACTAATTGAATAGGGCCCAATACTGATTGTGTCCCCGAGTCCGAGGTAATGTTGACGCTGCCGTCTTTGCCGATGTCAACGGCGACGGCATCTGTCGGAATGGTAATAGCCGGTTCTATCGTATAACCGGTAGTAGTAACCAATTCCCCGTCAGCATTCGTTTGCAGTGCGCCGTCACGGGTATATCTCGAATCGCCGTTGGGCAAGGTTACCTCCAGAAAACCGTCACCCATGATGGCCAGATCGAGATTTCGGCCGGTATTGACAAGTTCACCAAGGGTGAAAACCTTTACTGTGGATGCCGCGCGAACGCCGCTTCCTATCTCCATGCCGCTGGGAGACTTTATGCCTGAAGCCACTTCCGCACCGGCCTCCCTCATCTTGATGTAAAGCAAATCCTGAAAATCAATCTGGCTTCGCTTAAACCCCGTAGTATTGATGTTGGCAAGGTTATTGGCCGTGACGTCCACCATCATCTGTTGGGCGGTCATGCCCGTTGCCGCAGTGGAAAAAGCTCTCAGCATGATTTTGCTCTCCTTTGTTTTCAGCTTGCAGACTGCAAATCCCGCAGTCAATAATCACTTATCATTAATCAATTCTTCAGCCCATGGCGACGCTCATGAGACTCTTTGAAGTATCTCTCCCGACCGACCTGAATTTCATATTCGCCTCATAAAGTCTGCTTACCATTATCATGTCCACCAACTCTTCCACCAGTTGAACATTGGAGCCTTCGTGAGCGCCCTGTTTGACGATCATATTCTCAGGCGGCTCGGGCTCCATGCCTTCCGGCGCCTGGAAACAATTGAACCCGGCCGCAACAAGGTCGCTTTCATTTTCTTTGAAATCCACAAGTTTGAACTTGCCTGCCAATGCCCCTGCCGCACTGATGCTGCCGTCACTTGAAACGCTTATCTGCGAAGGCCCTGCGCCGGGTGGTATGGAGATTGGCCCGGATTCGCCTGCTACAATCCTCCCCATTGAATCCACTATCTGCCCGTTTTGGTCCAGGCGGAACATCCCGTTGCGGGTGTAAAGTGGTCCCTTCGGTGTCTCTATCACAAAGAAACCTTTACCGCATAAAGCAAAATCCAGTGTCCGGCCGGTCTCGATAAGGCTGCCCTGCGTAAAATCAATAGTTGAATACAAATCAGCTTCGTTGCCGGAGACCGCT
>SDBV01009188.1_pt1 | contig 13186 bp, 11 predicted proteins | sample 2277081 | NCBI WGS metagenome assembly SDBV01 (sample SAMN10402039, study PRJNA504765) | marine sediment metagenome | isolation source: marine sediment core GS10_PC15, 223 cmbsf | place: Arctic Ocean: Southern Knipovich Ridge | collected 2010
GGGATATTTAGCAATCAATTGAGCTTCTGTTAGTGAGGAACGGTATGTTATTGCCGGTATTAAATTGAATGTTTTCCCTAATTGACTCTGATACCAATCTTGAACTACTTCAAAACTAACCATCACCTGAGATTGATAATTGGCTTGATTTAAATTGGTGTCTGAGGCAAGAAATATTATTGGCTGAACAGCATAGATTTCAACTGGGGGTTCGACTGGATCAGCCTTTTTAGTCTCTTTAGCGTTTTCCTCTTGTTTACTGTTAGACTGACTAGTTTCATCATTGTTTTTTTGACTATCCAAATTAGCTGGTGTTTTTTCCTCGTTCTTTTCCTCAGATGAAGATTCATCCGGGCTGGTATCTGAACTCCCCTTTTTTGCTAAATTCTGAAGTGAAATAATATCGTTTTTGTTCTCTGGGGGTTTAAAAACTTGATATTTTACAACTATTAACAATGAGTAGGTAAGAATAATCACTGCAATAAATACTAAAAATAATTTGAGGATTAAGATTTTCTTAAACGAGAAATTATTCATTATAATTATTTTAAGGCTTTATTTTAGATTAGTAAATATGATTATTAGAAGGGACGGCTACAAAAAAATCCTTCTTTGTTGACACACTATTCAACCGGCTTTATCCTTAATAAAGATGCTAAAAAAATTTAAACTGGCACCGTTTTTATTAATAGTGCTGGGAGCAATTTTTCTTCTAAATAATTTTGGAATTCTACCTTGGTCTATCTGGACAAATCTGTGGAAATTTTGGCCTGTTCTTATTATCCTGATAGGCGTTGAATTCCTTATAGGACAATCAATTTCTCTAAAAACAACCGCTATATTACTCGTGCTAATCTTTCTAATTCCGATAATTATCGCGGTTAATCCAATTACTAAAAACCCGCTTGCAACTGACACACTTAGGATTTCTGAGGAACTCGGCACTTTAACAAAGGCAAAAATAATTATCGATCTCCCCGCAACAACTTTGAATATAAAGGGAGATTCAGTTTCTACAAAATTAATCAAGGGCTCTATTTCGTTTAGCAAAGCAGCTAATAAACCTAAAGTATCTATAGAAGAAAGTTTCGGCCAGGAAATTGTAAGAATAACTCAAGAATCAACCCCCGGATTACTCTTCCTAACCAGCCTAAAGAACAATACCGATCTCACCTTAAGCGGTCAGATTCCCTTGGAGATACAATTAAATACTGAGGCCTCAATACAAAAAATAAATCTCACCGACCTTCGGGTGGATTCTTTGGAAATAAACTCAAAGGCTTCGGATATGAACATTAAATTTGGAAGTACCTATTCTGGAACGGCGAAAATAAAAGCAAGCGCATCAAATCTTACCATTACAATCCCCAAGGAAATAGAGGCAAGAATAAAAATAGATTCAAAAGTAAAGAATCTTTCTATAGCTTCGAGGTTTAAAAGTAAGAACGGAGTCTACCAATCAAAGGGTTTTGACAAAGCATTCACCCGTCTTGATATTCAAATAGAATCCATCGCCGGATCTATTACAATAAGATGACTTATTTTCAATAAAAATCAAGTAACCCCTTGACAACAGGTGTAAATTATTAATATTCTAATAAAAGAGGATATGAATATTACTCATCTAGTTAAGGTAAATATGTTTGCCCAGCTCCTTATTAAGGAGCAGGTGCGTATGGCGGGGGAAACGACTTAAAGCACATTACAAATTTTTCATAAAACCACCCCCGCAAGGGGGTTTTTTAGTGCGAGGAGGGGTGCAGTAGCAACTGGAAAAGTTACAACCCACTTAAGAGACTTGCGTTTTACACTATTTAGGTGAAAATCCTACACCCTCCAATCATGGTGGAGAGCCGCGGTGTGGTTCCGTGGAATTTACGATAACTTAAGAATAGCGATTCAAAAGCTGCCGTAAATTGAGGTTCGATTCCTCCCTCCATCGCCAAATTAGCACTAGTGGTCTAAGAAGATCAGAAAAGGAGAGTCACTGTGTCCGATAAAAAGGAAAGCGATCTCGTACCTGAAAGCCGCGGAATATGGAGTAGGTAATGTACGATTCAGCAGTGATCGAAGAACAGCTCGATTCTGTTGCTGACGATCTTAAACTTCTGTTTCATTTTGTCAGCACCTTTCTACAGGAAGGAGAATACTACCCGCTCGTTTCCGAAGTTGTAAACGAATGGATAGAGGACCACCAAGAAAAATGGTCCAAGGTCATGAACGGGCGCCGTAAACAATGCCCTTAATACCGATTCGACGTCATAGCCCCAGTACGCGGCTCTACTGGGGTTCTTCTTTTTATCTACAGCGAAAGTAGAAATCATCGCTTTGGTTTGTTATAATCCGCAAGGATTACATCCTGCGTCTTGTTTCCTAGGAGGATATAATCCCAACCTACCTATGGATCTAATACCAATGGTGATAAAAAGAGACTCTCGCGGAGAGCGCTCTTATGATATTTACAGCCGACTTCTCGAAGAGAGAATTATCTTTATTGGCGGGGGAATCACCGATGATACCGCCAATATTTTGATTGCCCAACTCCTACACTTAGAAAACGAGAACAGTGAGAAAGATATAAGCATCTATATAAATTCTCCCGGTGGTTACGTACATTCGACACTAGCGATTTACGATACTATGAAATATGTAAAGCCAGATATTTCGACTGTTTGCGTTGGCATGGCAGCTTCTGGCGCGGCAATTATACTTGCTGGTGGAAAAAGAGGTAAGCGTTTTTCCTTGCCAAATTCAAAGATAATGATTCACCAACCAATGACTGAAATTTCTGGCCAAGCTACCGATATAAAAATACACGCCAACGAAATCTTAAAACTAAAGAAAAGACTAAACGAAATAATGGCAAAGGAGACTAAAAAAACTTTTGCGCAGATAGAAAAAGATATGGAACGGGATTTTTTCATGGATAGTGCGGAAGCCAAAAAGTACGGTATAATTGATTCGGTCATCGAAGCGAGAAAAACAAGGATTGCCACAGTCCCAAAAGGTATTTACTCAACAAAAAAAGAATCGCCGTTAAAGCAGCGAGGTAATTTTATAAAAAAGGACGGTTAGCTCAGCGGTAGAGCGCTTCGTTGACATCGAAGAGGTCACAGGTTCAAGTCCTGTACCGTCCACCACTTCTCTCGATATAATCGAGATTAGTGTAAACATTGAAAATATCGCGATGGAAGAAAAAGACAAAAAAAACCAAGGATATATAGGAATCAGTCCCAACAGAGGCTACACTCGAGTTCATATCTCAACCTGGAAAGTAATCCTAAATAATTTTCTCGGTGGTCTGGCTTGGGGGTTTGGTACTGTGCTTGGAGCAACTTTAGTAGTTGCTTTGGTTGTAATTGCTTTAACACGTCTTGGCGGTATACCTCTCATTGGTGATTTCCTAAGCAACATATTAGAAACTATTCAATCCCCAACAAATTAATGAAAAACGGTTTGGAAACAATGCGTCATTCTGCCGCTCATCTTCTCGCTGCAGCAGTTAAAAATTTATATCCAAAGACATCGCTTGGTATTGGCCCAATGATAGTCGACGGATTTTACTATGATTTTGATTCAAACCATAAATTTACCGAGGATGATTTCAAAAAAATAGAAAAAGAAATTTGGGATTTAAAAGCAAGGAAAATACCGTTTAAAAAAATAGAGAGGGGTATAAACTCAGCCCTAACGCTCACTAAAAAATTAAAAGAGCCTTACAAAACCCAAATAATATTAGATTTAAAAAAGCAGAGAGAAAAATCAGTAACGTTTTACAAAACCGGTGATTTTATCGATCTTTGCAAAGGTCCTCACGTCGAACACTCTGGTTTGGTCGGTGAAGTAAAGCTATTATCAGTTGCCGGGGCTTACTGGTTAGGTGATGAAAAAAATAAAATGTTGCAGAGAATCTACGGGACAGCTTGGACCACTAAGGATGAATTAAAATCTTATCTGGAAAGAATAGATGAGGCCAAAAAGAGGGACCACAAAAAAATAGGAATTCAACTAGGTTTATTTACATTTTTACCTGAGTCACCGGGAATGCCCTATTGGTACCCAAAAGGTTTTTTATTACTTGATCAACTCAGAAATTATATCAGAAATATAAATAAAAAATACGGTTACCGCGAAATATCGACACCACAGCTAGCAAAATCTTCTGTCTGGAAAACTTCAGGGCACTGGGAATTGTTTCGTGAGAACATGTTTTATTTTGAAGTAGACAAACAGTCTTACGCCCTTAAGCCGATGAATTGCCCCCAGACCATTCTTTTGTACAATACAACCCAACATAGCTATAAAGAGTTACCTTTGAAACTATCCGATCTTGATCAACTTCATCGTTACGAAGATTCCGGCACTTTAAACGGACTTTTTAGAGTTCGAGAAATGTCGCAGGACGACGCTCACATTTTTTCTACTGAAGAAGGGGTGAGCACCGTTGTCGGCGAATTGCTGGATATGGTCCACGAGGTTTACGAAACTTTTGGATTCGATCCAAAAATTTATCTTTCTACCAAACCTTCAAAAGCTTTGGGAAATGAAGCCACTTGGAAAAAGGCAAGCGCGCTTTTGGAAAAAGCCTTGAAGGATCATAAAGTGGATTACGAGATAAATGAAGGTGAAGGATCATTTTATGGACCAAAAATAGATTTGCATATCGAAGATTCTCTAGGAAGAGATTGGCAGTTGGCTACAATCCAGCTTGATATGCAAATGCCGGCCAGATTCAAAGCCAAATATACGGATAACAACGGCAAAGTGCAGACCCCGCTGATTATTCATCGGGCCATACTGGGTTCATTGGAGCGCTTTCTAGGTATATTGATTGAGCATCACGCCGGAAAACTTCCTCTTTGGCTCTCACCTATTCAAGTAAAGGCAATTCCAATAGCGGAAAGGCACGTAGACTATGCCAACCTAATCGTCAAAACGTTGAGTGAGGAAAACATCAGAGCGGAGATAGATGATAGAAACGAAACAATGGGCTCTAAGCTACGCGATGCGCAGTTACAAAAAATTCCCTATATGCTGATAATCGGCGATAAGGAACAGGTTCAAAAAAGTGTCTCGATACGATCTAGAGAAAAGGGGGACGAGGGGGTAACTACAATAAATAAATTGGTGAAGAGATTAAAGATGGAGATAAAGAAATTGAAATGATAAGGTCGGCTCTAGAACATTTCAAAAAAGGTCATCTAGTTATTTTTCCTACCGATACTTTGTATGGTATAGGTTGTTCTATAAATAGTGAGAGTTCTATAAAACGCCTTTACAAAGTAAGAAAAACGCCGCTGGCAAAACCTACTCTTATACTAACCTCAGATCTAGAACAGGCGTCTGATTACGGATATCTTAGTAATAACGCTAGAGACTTGGCTACTACTTTTTGGCCGGGACCGCTTACTTTGATTACCAAGGCCAAGAATAAAGTTCCCAAATTAATTCAAGGAAAAGGAAACACAATCGCATTGAGGATCCCAAAGCAACCGCCGATTATTTCATTAATAAAGAAATTGGGGTGTCCAATCCTGGCACCAAGCGCAAATTTTCACGGATTACCTGCTCCAACTATGTTTAATAAGATTGACAAGGAACTTCTAGCTTTGGTAGACTATGCAATCGATATTTCGTACCTAGACAATGCCCTGGATTTGGTAAAAATACCTTCTACCCTAATCGATATATCTCATGATAATATTGAAATAATAAGAGAAGGTGCAATTTCAAGCCAGGAAGTGCAAAAAGCCCAAGGAGGGCTAAGAACATAGGAAGATACTATAGACTTAATCTAAATATTAATGCTAAAACCCTCAGACTCATAGATCAGAGTGGGAAGCAGATTGGTATAGTTAGCATTGAGGAGGCCAGGAAAAAGTCAGCAGAGGCTGATTTGGATCTAGTTGAAATCTCGCCAAAAGCCAATCCACCAGTAGCAAAAATTGTAGATTTTAAAAAATTTAAATACGAAGAAGCTAAAAAAGAACGTAGTGCTAGAAAGAAAGTAAGACAAACAGGAACAAAAGAAATCTGGCTCGGTCCTTTGATGAGCGATCACGACCTGGAAGTACGATTGAACCGCGCCCGAGAATTTTTAACAATCGGTGACAGAGTAAAATTAACGGTAAAGTTTGGTGGTAGAGAAATAACCCACCCAGAATTTGGTCATAAGGTATTAAACATATCAGCAGAAAAACTGGCTGATATCGCGCAAAGGGATACCGAACCAAAGTTGATCGGTCGAAAATTAAGTATGAGTTTAAAACCGGTTAAAGGAAACAAACATGAAGCAAAAAACCAAAAAAACAGCAGTTAAAAGATTCAAGGTAACCTCAGGAGGTAAGCTTTTGCGTGGGCATGCTTATTCCTCACACAATAAGAATAAAAAAACTAAGTCCAGGCTTAGACGTCAAAAAGAACCAGTAACAGTAGCAAAGGGTTTCGAAAAAACTATGAAGAGGTTAATTGGGCGGTAATTATGGCAAGAGTAAAAAAAGGTTTAGAAAAAAAGAAAAGTCACAAGAAAATACTTTCCCGAACCAAGGGTTATCGAGGAGCTAAAAGCAGGCTTATTAAATCCGCCAAGGAAGCCTATCTGCATGCGGGAGAATATGCCTTTGCCGGCCGAAAGCAAAGAAAGAGGCAGAAGAGAAGGCTTTGGATAACTAAAATAAACGCATTTCTAAAATCAGAAGGCTTCGCCTATAATAAATTCATTAAAAATTTGGGAGAGGCACAAATTCAAATTGATAGAAAAATACTATCGGAACTAGCTGTTTCTGACCCCAATACCTTTAAGCAAATCCTCTCGAAGCTAAAATAAACAACCCATAAGAGTAATAATACCCCAACCCATAGTCTTGACATTACAACCGTCCTCTGCTAAAATATATTAACTATTTTAGCCTGGAATGGGGAGCTCATGTAGGGCAGGCGTGAGCTTCCCATTTTGGGCTAAATTTTTTTTATTATTTTTCTTCAAATAGGCTGATCCTTATGTTAGAATAAATCCATATATGAGCATGGATTTAGACAAAATTCTATTGAAATTTAGAACTGAATCCCAAAAAATAAAACATAAGGATCAGATAGAAGAGCTGCGCATAAAATACCTGGGTCGAAAAAGCGGCATTTTGCCCAGGATAACCGAAAAAATCCCTCAATTACCACCGGCACAAAAGGGTGGGGTTGGAACTCAAGTTAAAAAAATTCGGGCTGAGATTGAAGATACCCTTACTAAAAAAATTTCTGAGGGGGCAGTTAACCATAAATCTTTTCCTCAAGATGTAACAATTCCTGGTCAGCAAAGGAATATCGGAAGCTTACATCCAATAACCCAGGTTATAGAGGAGGTGAAAGATATATTTCACTCCCTAGGATTTACCTGGGTAGATGGGCCAGAAGTGGAGAGTGACGAGTATAATTTCCAAAAACTAAATATGCCTCCAGATCACCCCGCCCGTGATACCCAGCAGACATATTACATCGATGATAAGATTCTTTTACGTACTCACACAAGCAATATTCAGGTGAGGTATCTGGAAAAAAATAAACCTCCAGTGCGAATTCTAGCCCCAGGACGTGCCTATCGAAGAGATATGCCAGATGCCACTCATCTTCCTTTTTTCTACCAAATAGAGGGATTACTAATCGATGATCGCTCCTCGATGACGGATCTTTTAGGGTCATTGGACTTTTTCGTGAAACGTTTTTTTGGCAAAAACACAAAGATAAGAGTTTACGGACATAATTTTCCCTACACTGAACCCTCAATTGAAATTGAAGTGTATCATCCAAAGAAAGGGTGGCTAGAAATATTAGGCGCGGGAATGGTTCATCCAAAGGTACTTCAAAACGCTCAGATAGACCCAAAAAAATACCGCGGTTGGGCATTTGGTATGGGACCAGATAGACTGGTGATGCTCAAATACGGTATTGATGATCTTAGAATCCTTTATAACAACAGCCTTAGTTTTCTGAATCAATTTTAATAATGAAGTTACCCATTTCTTGGCTAAAAGAATACGTGCAAATAAAAGAATCTCCGGACAAGCTGGCCCAGGATCTTCAATTTTCTGGCACGATAGTTGACTCAATAGAGGAAGAAGGAAACGAGATAATATTTGACTTTGAAATCACACCAAACCGACCCGATTGCTTGTCAGCTATTGGTATAGCTAGAGAAATTGCCGCCATCTATAAACGTAAGTTAACGATACCGAACCCCTTTTCAAGAACAGAATTCGCTTCTCAACTAAGTAAAATAGAGTTTGAGGTTAGCGATAAAAATTTATGCCCAAATTATTCACTGGGAATAATCGGTTCGGTCAAAGTAGGAAAATCCCCGCCATGGTTAGTAAAAAGGTTGGCAAGTTCGGGAATACGGTCCATCAATAATATTGTAGACATTAGCAATTTTGTAATGGTTGAAACTGGACAACCGATGCATGCCTTTGATTACGACAAAATCAAAGGAAAAATAACCCTGCGCGCCAGCAACGCTGGAGAGACAATAACAACCCTTGATGGCGTAAAGAGAGACCTTCCACAGGGAGCAATAGTAATCGAAGACAGCGAAAAGATTATTGATTTGGCTGGACTCATGGGCGGACAAAACAGCGAGGTTGGTGAAAATACGAAAACACTTCTTCTTCACGTACCTTTGTACAATCCTCTAGCGATTCGGAAAGCGGCGCAGTATCTTGGTCTAAGAAGCGAGGCCTCCAATCGGTTTGAAAAAAATCTAGACCCAAACGCTCATCGCTACGCCTTTGAGCGCGCCGCACTGCTAATTCATGAGCTAGCTGCAGGTTCGCTGATTTCGGAAATAAAAAGTATTGGTTACCCGGTAAAACCTCGAGAGATTGTATTTCCTCTCTCTCTTGTTCCTGAAGTCTTAGGGATCGAACTAAAGAACGAGGGAATAAAAAATATTCTTGGTGGTTTAGAAATCCTGGTTAAGAATGCCAACGATAAGTCTAATAAGATCTCCTTGAAAATACCCTCCTTTAGAACTGATTTGCAAGCTCCTATTGATATTACAGAGGAAATCGGGAGAATGTACGACTACAATAAATTTCCCAGGAAATTGCCAACTGGAGAAATCCCCACTAAATTCACCAACGAAATTGATTTTGAAATAAAGCTAAAGCAGTTTTTAGTCCTTCTTGGCGCCAAAGAGATTTATTCACCTTCGCTAACGAGTGCAACTATATTGGAAAAAGCCGACATCAGGAGCGAGAATTGTTTACGAGTTTCAAACAGATTGGTAATAGATTACGAATATCTGCGACCAACCTTGTTGTTGGGTTTGATCCAAGCTACATCTGTAAATGCTAAAGATTTCCAGAAATTTTCTTTGTTTGAGTTGGGCCGCGTTTTTGAAAAAGATGTTGAAAATGATGGTTTACCGAAGCAACCTAAAAAAATCGCCACAATATTATACAATTCCAACTTAACTGATGCTAAAGGAATCTTAGGACAGTTTCTAGAAAGGCTCAATGTCGGCGATCCGACAATTGAAATAACCAAAAGTACTCCTCCATTTTCGGAAATGGAAGCTAATATATCCTTAGATCATAAAATTATTGGGAAATTTGGTCAGGTTGATAAGGAAGTTTTAAAAAAATTTGATATTTCTTCCGAAACTTACGCATTTGAACTGGATATTGAAAATTTAAGATCATTTACCAGGGAAAGACAATACTCAAAACCATTAAAATACCCAACGGTAAAGGAAAATATATCTCTATTCACCGCAGTTAACACCAAATTTTCGGATATTATAGAAGCAATCCGAAAAGGAGCGGGTAAAAATTTCCTGGGTTTAGAATTAGTCGAAGACAAAATAATCGAGGGTAAACGCTCTCTGCTGCTAAAAGTTGAGTATTTTGATGAAACCAAAACTCTACAAAAAAATCAGATATCAAATATTCGGGAAAATGTACTCAAAGCTCTCAGAGATATCGGGGCAAAACCTAGGGTATCTTAAAAATTAGGGAGGGGAGTGGATGAAAGGAGTTCCACCCGGTACTGTAACGTCTATTGTTTCTTCTTTAGAATCCCCTGAATCGTCGTACGCTTTTACCATTATCTCATGATCCCCAATAGAAACACTAGAAAATTGGGTGCTGTAAGGCTTAGAAGTATCGGTAAATTGTAAAACTCCGTCAAGATAGAATTCTATACCGGTAATTGGGTTTGGTCCGATAACAGTAGTACTAACAGTAAAATCGCTTCCAACTGTCTGGTTGTCATCGGGTGCTGTAATTACAATGGTCAAAGTATCAGCTTTTGGGGTATAAACTTTGGTATCAGTTTTAGTTGGCGGACACGGTTTACATTGTTTGAAACCTGGTTTGAACTGCTTGGTGTACGGATCATACAATACAGCGTAAAGCTTTGTCACTGCCAGTCCTGCGGCCTCACAGGAGGCGTTTGCAATAAGACCGGAGGGCTTACAGATCCTTACTTCTTTGTGCATATCGTCTTCCTGGGTAGGTACCTGCCACCGCGTAAAAACTTCTGATTTTGTTTTCGTAGTATGTTTACCAGGTTTCATCCCCGAAACTGCATCTACCTTGGCTGTAACCACACCCTTGGGCCTGTTCCAAGATTCAACTTTCTTGCCCTCAAACAGTTTTGAGGATATAATTCTATATATCGGCGCTGCTCCAGTGATACCGGAAGACAAAGATGGGTGCATGGGCGAATTATCATTGTTCCCAACCCAAGTTCCGATAACATAAGTAGGCGAGTATCCAAAGGTCCAGTTATCTATTTTTTGCTCACTGGTTCCAGTTTTTACCGCTATATCTCTGCGAAAGTTTAACAAACCGGCCCAATAAGTACCGTAACCAGCGTATTTTGCCGTTGGATCCGCCAGAATATTATTAATCAGGTAGGCGTGTTCCGCTCTAATCACTTGTTTTGGTTTTTTGGGCTCTTTGTACTCCTCAATAATATTACCCTCATTATCAGTAACTTTTAAAATAACTACTGGTTTCACATCCTTGCCACCATTACCAAGTATTGCGTAAGCGTTTGTTAATTCGCCCAATTTTATCGCACCACCTCCTAAAGTAAGGGACAACCCGTATTGCGAAGGATCGGTCAGTGTGGTTACGCGCAATTTTTTCATAGTGGCGATCATACTATCAAGCCCGTTTACCGCCAACATTTTCACGGCCGGGATATTGTATGAGTTACCAAGGGCTGTTCGGATTGGCTGGGTTCCGTGCAATCTATCATCATAGTTACCCGGTTTATACCCACCACCAAAGTCAGTGGTAATATCCAAAAACATCGTCGCCGGAGTGTAGCCCTTTTCAAAACCAGTCAAATAATTAAACGGTTTCAAAGCACTACCGGGTTGCCTCAATGCCTGAGATACAATATCAAATTGCCCAGGAATGTCCTTTGCAAAATAATCTTTTGAGCCTACCCAAGCCAACACCTGTCCGTTTTTTACATTTTGGATAACCGCAGCACCATTACTGACCCGCAAATACTTTTCCGCCTTTACCTGGTCTCTCACCGCCTTCTGAGCCATATTTTGTAGCTTGATATCCAAAGTGGTGGTTACTCTTAGTCCACCTTCTTGTACAAGAGCTGCTCCGTATTTTTCCTCTAATAAGTTTTTGACATGAATCGTAAAATGAGGAGCCTTGATACCTTGACCAAAAGAAGCAAATTTTACTTTGGGTAACTGCTCAATCGCTTTATCCTGCTGCTCCTTAGTTATATGTTTGTCCTCTCTCATTCTTCTTAAAACATCTTTCGTTCTAGCAATATAAGATTCCGGATCTGAGCCGAATGGGGAATATGCGGTAGGCTTTTGTGGTAAACCGGCCAAGACAGCACTTTCAACCAAATTCAATTCCCAAACATTTTTAGCAAAATACTGGTTGGAAGCTGCTTCTGCCCCCCAAGCGGTGCCTCCGTAAGGAATTTCATTTAAATAAATTTGCAGTATTTCGTCTTTGCTATACCGTCTCTCAATTTGGACCGCCAAAATAAATTCCTTGATCTTTCTAGTAACTGTTCGCTCTGGGCTTAGAAGAGCGTTTTTTACCAACTGTTGTGTCAGAGTAGAACCACCGGTAATTTTTTTCTTAAAAATTGCGTCCCTACCAGCTCGAGCAATACCAAACAAATCAAAACCCTTATGCTTGTAAAAATTTTTATCTTCTATTGCAATAGTTGCATTTTTAAGATCATCGGGAATTTTATCTAGTTTCACTAGGGTTCTATTTTGCTCACCAAAAATGTTATACAGCAAAACCCCGTTTCGATCATATATTTTTGTCGCCTGTTGAAAGTTTTTTTCCGCTAATTTGTCTGGTGAAGGTAGGTCTCTAGCGAAAAATCCAAACGCAACTGCAGTTCCAATAAGAAACAGGATAAAAAATACAAAACCGGCGGTGACTAAACCGCTCAAGATTCGCAGCTTTAACCTCCGAGAGCGTCGGCGCGAAAGCACTTTTTTGATACGGGGAGGAACAGAAATAAAAGTAGGATTCATAAGATTTGTTGAGGCGCTATTATACCACAATTGAGGCAATTTTTCTCACAAATAGACAGGTTAAGAAACATGATATTGGATTTTGGGTTAAACATGTCTATAATAGTGGAGCCATGAGTAAATTTGCGCAGCTTTCCCGATACCTGACAAAAGTATACCCATCCCAAGAAACTTTAGAGAAACGGTTAGAAAAATCAGGGGTCCTAAAGATTTATTTAGGTATAGACCCAACCAGTCCAAATATTCACTTAGGCAACGCTATTTCACTTTTTATTCTGCGACAATTTCAGGATTGGGGACACCAGATTGTACTGGTATTCGGAGATTTTACCGGCAGCATTGGTGATCCTTCCGGTCATGACAGGCACCGAAAACCTTTAGATTCAGAGCAGTTGCTAAATAATACTTCTAGCTATAAAAATCAGGTCAGAAAAATACTAGATTTTGAGAAAAACCCTCCCCAAATTGTTTTTAATTCGCAGTGGTGGTTAAACTTAAATCTAAAAGACTTTTTTGGGATATTGAATACTTTTACTCTGTCACAACTAATTGAAAGGGACCTTTTTCAAGAAAGAATAAAAAATAACCAGCCGATTGCGGTCTCGGAATTTTTGTACCCGATTCTCCAAGGTTACGACAGCGTAGAATTGGATACTGATA
>SDBV01009189.1_pt1 | contig 13186 bp, 18 predicted proteins | sample 2277081 | NCBI WGS metagenome assembly SDBV01 (sample SAMN10402039, study PRJNA504765) | marine sediment metagenome | isolation source: marine sediment core GS10_PC15, 223 cmbsf | place: Arctic Ocean: Southern Knipovich Ridge | collected 2010
TGATACATTGGCTCATCAACAACAACATGGTCTTTATTTTTTGTTACTATTTTTCCACCTCCTCGAGCGCCCATTTCGGACAAATCAGAGCTAATAGGCTCCACAGTATTGCTTTGATTATCTTCATTTTGGCCTCCTGTTCCACGCTTCAATAGCATCTATCAATGTTCTTTTTGGTCTTATAGTACCACCACAAGTAACACAAAATGGCTGATATAGTGTTCCTGATTTTTGAATTTCGCAATCGTATTGACTATGCCACCTAATTATTTCACAATCACAAAACGGGCACGGTTTTAGTTCTTCACTCATTACTGCACCTTCTATAAATCCATTTCTTCATCAACTTGTTGAAATTCATTGTCAAAAGGGACAAAGATAGAATCGTTGTATATCCATCCACCAGGAACTCGTCTTACGACAGTCCTGTTATCTAAAATTATTTGTTCGTGTAGTTTTAATTTGTAAATATCTTTATCCATAATTCCTTCCTTTCAAACAAGGCGGCGACCGAGACAATAAGTCTCACCTGGGTCACATCTGGCGATACTCCTTTACTGGCCGCCGCCTTTCGCCGAGGTTAGTTTTCAAAAGATATGTATTTGTTCTGTACCGTCTCCATCTGTGTCTACAATATCACCTGAGTCATCGTGAATGGCATAAGTATTGCCACGACTGGCAGCACTTCTCTTTGCACAACCACTACTGCACACTTTTACTTTGCCACAAACGAGACCTTTTTTATCAAGGTCAAATTCTTTGTCACATATATCACATTTTTGCATATCCATTTTTTCTTTCCTTTAAGGCTTTTCAGCCGGTTTAGCACTTAGGGGAAGAACTATTGGCTTCCAGTGGGTTACACGCTTTGATACAAAACCATTGACTTGCCACTGCATTCGAAGAGTATTTGAATTACGTTGATAAGAGCCAAGTCCTGCGAATTTTCCTTCAAAACAGAGACAATCTATATCTTCTTCCGGCAATCTCTCACTTACAGGTATCCAGCGATGCCTCTCAATCTCATTTTCGAGTTTTAGGACTTGTTTAATATGCTCAGTATCAAGACTTGCATACAGTTCGCGGGTACTGGCTTGTAGTTCTTTCACAACAGAACATTTGCTTTTGTTGCAGGTGTGTATTTCGTTACCTTTATGGCCGCAGCAAGGACAGGTCGGCTCAGGCTGGTTGCATTTAGGACGGCAATCAGGATTATCTTTTAGAAACGCCTCTAATTTCTGTTCTCCCGCTGGACAATCACAAAACAATTCTGCTACGCCCCCATCTTCCTGCTGTGTAGCTATTCCACTATCCCCGCAGGTTTTGCATTCAGGTTTTTTACTCATTTTCCGTCCTTTGTTTGGGCTATGGCTTCGTCTGCGATAATCTGTAAAAATTCTGCCGGTCGGCTTAATTGCCATTCGCCATCGTTGTCTTGAAAAATACTATTCGATACTATTTCGCACGCAGTCAGCAAGGCATCACGTTGTTGTTTGCAGTCAGGGCAAGGGGCTTTATTTTTACAGCTTTCACATTCACACGTGTCATCAGAATACCAACCTATTTTATGGTGATACTTCTTTTTAGAATCTATACACGTACTCATACTATCTTCTCTGAAAAGGGGCGGAAAAAAGCTACACGCCCAGCCTTGCCTCTCGTGGTATTCTTCATATAAACCACTACCAACATTATCCTGATAAGTTACCCATACTACGTAACTGCACTTTTTGTCTCCGCAGGTTTCGCACTCAGGCTGGTTGAGAAGGGCCAGTAGTTCTTTTGCTAATTTAATATCCATACTTAACTGTTTTCTTAATACATCACTCACCACGTTTGGTGCAGTATAGTCCCATAAATGGGTAACTATTTGTTCCAACAACTTAATCTCTTTTTCTCTGCTCATTTTTCACCTATCTCTTCCACTTCCCAAGAAATGTCGTGTGCATCCATCTTAAAAATTAATTCTATTCTGGCATCATCCTCATCCTCTGCTTTTATTTCTACTTCTGCGGTACAGTTAAATAGCTTTTTCTCGCTCATTTTTCACCCGCTATGGCTTGTTCAAGCATGGTTTTTAGTGGTTCCCATTTGCAACTACAGGGCTTTGGTAATGTTGAACCACAACAATGACAAATATGTTGATACCCCTTTAATGCCGTTCCGCACACTGCCAGTAAAGCATCTCGTTGTTTTTTGATGAGAGCAAATTCTCCAAGTGCTATGTCACGCTCGCCACCCAATTCTGCACAACGATTTATGAGTTCTTCGTGAGTACCAAACCCAATATCTTCGTGATAATTCCAGCACTTGACAAGGCGCTCGGCGTTGGCTTTGTCATTGCCACAAAGTGTCTGAAAATATACTATTCCATCTATTTTAATGTAGCAACAGGGAGTTTCTTCTGTTTGTCCAAAACATTCCTCGATTTTCAATTCACCTTTTGTATGTTCCATTAAGTCCTCTTTTTTTTAAGAAGTTCAGATTTTTCAAACCAAGAATCTATTTCCCTAAAGAATGCAAATCCCGCCATAAATCCCCAAGCAAGTATTCCTATTACCATTCCTATAATAAAAGAAGGTAGCAAAAGTATGAAAACCAAACTAATTTTTGTATCCGCTTTCATTTCTAAGCCCTTTATTATTACGGTTTTTCTCCCCTCAAAGCTTCCTTACTCAGGTACGACAATAGCCTGGTCTATTTTGTTAGCAGTCCAACCAATGTCGCCTGCAATTCCCTTGACTGTTTGACATCCTGCCACAAACAACAAGCCAATAACTACAATCCAACAAAGTACCTTTTTCATAGCATCCCTTTCAATTCATATCTTCTTTTCTGCGATACTTGAGGTTAACGAGCTTACAGCCCTTTCTAATAAACGCTATCATCCACGACAGTTCTTCGATTTCTTCGGGAGAATGTTCGTTACGTCTCAGCCTGTCCCTGACTTTCTTTAGCTCCTGAATTTGTTGTGCCCTGTAAGTTGTGAGTTTCATAATTCAGCTCCTTTTCAAAATAAAAGACCCTCCGCAGTCGATGCGCAGAACTTTTGGGAGGGCCATTGGACTGCCTGCGGAGGGTTGCTCGTGAAAGCCAATAACTTGTGATTCTTTGTTCTACGCATCGCTTCGTTTCCTTAACTTTCTTAAAGTGTAACATACCTGTCGGCAAAGTCAAAGGAAAACTTAAATAAATCGTATTTTGGACATTAAGTTATTAGGACTGAGTCAAGAGCAGTTTTTGAGCTAAAAATCAATTGTAACTACCGATTTCGATAGTTGTAACTATCAATTGCCGTGTTTGTAACTAAACAGCCCCCAGACCGTTGCTTGCGAATCCGGGGGCCTTGAAAGAGGGTGACAAACTATAAAGATTTCATAACCGCCGCTAAATGTTGACGGGCGGCTTTGACGAATCCTTCGGTTGGAATCAATTTGCTATATCGGACTTCATCGTCTTCGGCCATATCCCGCAACATCTGTTTTCGTTTCTCGTAGTTTGGAGTGTTGAAAATAACCTTGAGTTCCTTAGCAATTTCCGGCCAGTTCTCTCTATACGGACTGAGAAATTCGTAAACAGCCTCCGCCGCAGCCATAGCCCGGACTTTATTATCAATTGTTTCCTCGGTCCGGGGATCATACCAGACAGCATTTGTGATGTCCGGCGCGTAGCCCATATCGGCGTGACCGATGTTCGGGAAGGGGATAGGGATGTATTTATTAAACCAATAACAGGCGTTAGCATCCTCTACCCAGCCAGTGAATCCTTGGTGACTGAAGGTATCCTGCAAAGCGTGTAAAGCTATGCCGAATCGTAGTGGGTCGTCTCCTGCTGCTTCGACGATCGCTCGAGCGCGTTTGCTATTGGCCTCGACAATCCAACCCTTACTTCCAGGTAGGAAATGGAATGGTACAAGTACCGAATACTGCACTTGCCGGTCAGACCAATTACCGGTTGGTGAGCATTGCGTCTGCGCTCCATGCAGTTCGGCTTTGGTCATATCATCCACGTATTGACAGGCCCAAGCTATTTTGCGGACAGTCTCGATAGACAAACCGGCCTTGACCGCTAAGGCGTAAGTGAGATAGAAGTGGATGTCCTTTTGCATTATTTGCCTGCTAACAGCTTACCAACCTCAGCCAGCAAGTCCGCCGGCAAACTCGCGATAACATCGATAACGCTTTTTTCACTGCCAACGGCGGTAGCAACTGCAACGGCAGTTTCCTTAACTTCTTCGCCGGTCGGGTCCCTATCCTCTTTTTGCAAAGCTTTGAGTAACTGCCAAATCAACGCTATTAACTGGACAATCTGTATTACACTCATTTTTCAATCCTTTCTTCATATCATTTTTTGCTTTTGTACTGTTCGATAAGTTCTTCACGTTCCTTGACAATTTCCTTCAGCCGTTCCTTCTGGACTTGTACATCCTCAACTTCCCTCGTGGTTGGGGCTTTGTCTTTTTCCTTAAATCGGATTCGATTCTTTGCCCTTTCTACGGCATCTTTCTGCCGACGCACCCTATCATCGTGAGTCCCTATAGCAAGACGTTCTTCGACCCAAGCAAAACTTTTGGCTGCGGCGTCCCGTCCGGCAATTACGCTCTTGGCTAATGTTTCGACAGCAGTGGTTTTGGCGAAATGCCCGTAAACTTTCCAGCCCGCCCCGAAAACAAGGAGAACAGTAGCTATTGTAATATAGTAGTGTTTAATTTTATCGCTTTTGCCTTTTTCCATTTACTGAATCCCTTAGCTTGCCTATTTTAACAAATAACATTATCTTGCTAAGAATATAACTATCTTGCTATTTTTCTACTCCAGTTGCACTCATTTGCTTATTTATAACACTATCTTGTTATTTCAAATTTCATCCTTGACAAAATTCACATATCTATATAATATGTCTTTCATAGGGAGTAAGCAAAATTCTTAATACCTAAAAAAAGACTTATGAGAACAAAGTTTACCATATTGTTTGCTGTTGTTCTTTTGTCTGGTTGTCATCACGACCTTTTAAAAGATGACCATTTTGGTCAATGGAGGAGAAGTCAGAGTTGGTATCAAACTACTCCTGTACCACAAACAAATACAGTACCAAATACATCCTCAACCGATTTCTGGAACTCCTGGAACGCAGGTTTACAACGTCAAGCAGACGAAAAGCTTCAATTAAATAGACAACGTTTCAAGGAAAAAATGCGGCGAGAATACCCTCACACATTTATTCAACCTGACAACTGCCCATCTTACTGGCCTGGCAAATACAATCCTTACTACCAATACGCTCCCCACCTTAACCCTTATTATCCGCATTAAAATCTTAACTTTTCAAAGAACCTATTTACCGAACGTAAATGTTTCTGCTCCTTTTCTCTTTCTTATTTGAGAACCATAAGTTTGTATTCCCATTCCAAAAATTGCCAGAATCGATAAAGCTGGCCCTCTCGGAATACCCTGCTCTTGCATTGTTTCGAGAATTTCTCTCATAGCCAAAGGGACTGTAAGGTCAGCAATAATACTGCTGAGGGTAACTTTTTCGCCTACTACATTTTCGCCGGCAGCTAAATCCAAAGCTTTGCCAAACATCGGAGATAGTTTGCTTCTCAAAAATCTTGATACTACTTCCGGTGTACCTCCGCTCCAAATAGGAACCTTGTCACCGCGAATCGGTGTTACATTACCACTGACAGAAGATTTGACTTTGCCTGAAACGAGTCTCGACAACAAAACCGTAACTTGTGAAATACCAGACAACGGATCAACTCTTGTGTTTCCAAATTTTATTTTCCCAAAATCAGCCGAACGTGGGTCATCTTCAATATCGCCTCCAGCCCATAGACCAATAGCATAGACAGTCGCAAGCCCAATTAAAAATCTTGCATACTCTTTGGCCATCAGTTTTCTTGTTCTTGCATTGCCTTTGAAAAAAGGTTGACCCAACAAAAGCTGAAATCTACTTGCAACATATCGAGGAGCAAAGAAGACCGTATTTAATGGTAACGCTGCCTGCTCGAGCGCTCCCAAACTACCCCTGCCTGTAGATACATTGACAAAATTGGCAAGTACCTTTGCCTCATCTAAAGTAACTTCACCGGTTTTTGATAATCCGGCTACCAAAGTATCAAACGAATCCGCTCTCACAAGATTCAGAAAAGTTGTATATGCCCTATTGGACGCTGCAACACCGGGGATTTTATCGAGAAGCTTGGCTTGCATTATTTCTTCTCTGTCGGATAGTTTGTAAGTGCCATCTATGGGGGCAATAAACAACTTGGCTTTCCTATATAATGGAGCATTGGGTCTACTTAATATCTGCTCATTGATTTGGGCTTGTATTCGTTTCGAGGCAAACGCTTTGAGCATAGGCCCTATGGCTTTAGCGGACCTGACTGGATGACTAAAGACTACAAAACCACCCTGTCGCAAAACAGCGGAAAAATCCATACTTGTTATGATGCCTCTTGCCGTATTAAAAGGTTCAGCAATATGCTCCCAGATTGTTTTTGGTTTCAAGTCGTTAATTTGCCTGCGAATCTTTCTTTGCAATTCATCTCTATCAAATTCCAATCGTTCAAGCTCTTTTGTTTTCGGTATCTCAATTCTTCGTTGTGGTAAAATATCGCCAGTTTCAATTCGTCTTGTTAAGTCTGCGATTTGTTTTTCAAGTCTCTGCTTTTGGGCCGGTTCGCTTTTGGCTATTTTCTTTTTCAAATCATCTCGGATTTCTCTTGCAATTCGCACAGGTTCGGATATGAATTTATCTTTCTTGGCAATTTTCGGCAAAGTCCCTTCATCTAAATGTTTATTCAAAGCATCAATCTGATTTTCTACTTTATCAATCGCCCTTGCATCCGTTATTGTTTTGCGCGCCTGATTGATTTGCTCCTGTAGTTGCCTCACGGGTTCTCTAAATTCTGTTTTTGGACTTCGCTGTGGGTCAATGTCCCCAATAGCAATTTTGCTTTGTAAGTCTTGAAGTTTTTGTTTGAGCCTTTTTTCTGCGGTGGGGTTATTATTTTTTAACCATCTTGTTAAATTTGAACTGGTTTTTCTTAATCTCTCGACAGTATCAGAACCAATTTTTCTTTGTTTTGGTGTATCAGCCCTCCTACCAACTCTCAGTAATTCTTCAAGCTTTGATATTTTTCTTTGCAGTTTCTTATCAGTCCTTGCCTCTGCTTTTATGGCGTTGAGTTTTTTTGCTAAATCATCTACTTTTTGTTTCCGACCTTCGGTTGATTCTACAATAGCATCGATAACAACTTGGCGAGTAACACCAGGTAAAAGTTTTTCCATTTTACGAACTACATCAGCAAGGTTTTTGACATCAGGTCTTGAGCCGAGATTCATAGCAATATCAGTTAGATTCTGAGCAAGTTCTGAGCAATCAACTGCCATTAGTTATTACATCCTTCGTCTAACAGAGTTTTTGTTTTTGTTACCAAACTATCGAGGCTTCGATTCTTTTGTTGCAATGTCATTGTCTTAAATCTTCTATTCCCTCTCCTGATTGCTGATTTTGCGCTTAACTCAGCAACTTCCTGCTCTAAAGATTCAACACGCTTTGTAGTTTGGTCAAGCTTTATTGTCAATGCTTTGAAAAGTTTTTGTTTGCCCTCAGTTAATTTTTTACCAGCAGCTGCTTTTGCTCTATTCAATACTGAAATCAAACTAAAGTCTTTGTTTATTGTCAGCTTTTGCGCCGCTAATGCCCTGCCCTTTTCTGTCCCGCTGGTATCCACAGCTCTTGTAAGCGCGTCGAACTCAAGTTCGATTCTCCCGACTTCGGCTGATTTTGTTTTAATGTCTGTATCGTCCGTTGCTTTGGCAATTGCTTCCATAGCTTCTTTGTGTTCGTTTTTCAACTCTGCCAACCTGATAGTAACACCAGCAGTTTCCACATCAGACAGCGCACGCGGAGTAGCATTTACTTCCTCAGCAATACGGTTCGCTTTGGAAGCGATTTTTTCATCTTTGGCTTGTCGCAAGGCTTCTTCCCATCCCCTGCGGCTCTTTGAATTTATCTCGTCAAGGCCCATAGATTTTCTGTCCTCGGCAAGTGATGCTTGCTTGGCTGACGTTGCTTTCGTAAAGTCCGTTTCAACCGTCTCGCTTATTTTGGTCTGGATTTGAGGCGTTTTTTCTGTGGCAGTCTGTTCTGGGGGAAGTTCCGTAACTTCCTTACCTATCTTAACAACGGCCTCTGGCTTCGCCTGTGTTGGTTTTGGGGGTACTTTGATACCTGTTTCCGGTTTTGCCCCCTGTTTTTCGGCAGCAGCTAAGCCTGCGGGGGTCTCTGGCGGAGTTACTGTGGGTCTTACAGGCGGTTTTTCAGCAACCTCGGCGACTTTGGGAGCAATTGGGGCTTCTCGCTGAGTTATTGCCTGCGTAACTGCTCCGGCACCGCCGAGAATAGGCCCTACCACTGCTCCTCCTAATCCAGCTTGCCCAATTCTCTTTGCCGCTTCTTTAGCAGTTGGCAATTCCCTGCCCGTAATTGCTGGAGCAAGAACTGAAGTTGTTTCCTGCAACGCTTCCTGTATACCTTCAGTTATAGAAGTTTTCACTGCCTCTTTGCCGAGTTTGCCAGTAGCTTTTGCTATCTTTTTCAATGCCTTGTCTTTTGCAGCTTTCGCTATGGTCTTTATAGAACCCTTGCCGATTTTGGCGAATTTCAGTACACGCTCAACTTGCAGTAGTTCAAGTGCAGCATTTATCGAACCTACGACAAAACCTTCTATTTCCGCTTGTTCCTGAGTAGCACCTTCTTCTAAGGCGCTCTGGAAAGCGTCATTGCCTTCTACAGCAAAAGCAACCCCGAATCCGCCAACTGGCCCTGTTGTTATGGTTGCCGCTATAACTCCGGCCATAAAAGGTAAGGCATCACCAACAGCATTAGCGACAAAACCCTTGACTCCACCATCTGTCCCGGGCTGGAATTTTGGTTTCTGTGAAATCTCTCGTGCCTTCTCTGCCAATTCATCTATTCTCTCAACATTGAAAATAGACGCTTGCCCTACTTGTGCAAATGTAGTAAGTAGGCCGCTGCCAATATTGAGCGAACCCCTGCCGATAGCTCTGACAAACTCATCTATGGGGCCTTGGAATTGTCTCGGTGGGAGCGTAGGTTTCTCAGGCGGGGTAAGTTTCGGCTGCACAGGAACGGCTCTGATTCCAGTAGCAGTCTCGCCAGCAATCACATCTTGTGGCGAAACTCCAGCCGTTAATGCTTGTTGTCCAATTGCATCTTGTATTCCAACAGTTTGTTGAGTTGGGATATTCTGCTCACCTTCTTGGGCAAACGGACTCTTGCCTTGTCCGATTCTCTGTTTCGCGTGGTCAATAGCTTTTTGAACTATATTATCCGGCACTTGTTTTCTGTTCGGAATAATATCATTAACCATAAGGTTTTTTTCTTCTTCGGTTAATGTCAGGACCAATGAAGGTATTTGTGTTTCTTTGCCATCAAACTCTACTCCAATTGAATATTCGGTTGCTACTCTACCATCTGGTAATTGAAGTTCCCCAAAGAAGCCCTTGCCTTTTATTGTCTTGTCTGCTCTTAATCCGAATCCCGAAGCACGCTTCTCTAATTCCGTGACTGCCGCTCTTCTTCTAAGTTCTTTCTGAGCCCGTACTGCTGTTATTGCCATTATCTATTTTCCTGTTGCGATACTTTGCAGTTCTTCATCGCTTAACTGACTAATATCTTCATTGCTAACATCCTGAAACTCTGACCTCGGTGTAGTTACATTACGAGTAAATCCACCACCAAAAGCACCTGTCCTTTCGTTCTTTACTCTTGCATCCCACCATCGGTCGAAATCTCTTTTGATTCCCTTCGGGTCTAATCCCTGAGTTCGTGCCTCATCTTCCACTTTTGCCAGAGTTTTGTTGTAAGCTTTTTTGCCAAATTTACCTTTTACTTTGTCTGTATCATTAAGAAACTCGTCATAAGTCCCACCTGAAGGCACTGGATTGCGTGGTTGTGACGGGTCTTTGTCTATTCTCTTTCTTGCTTCGACCTTCTGGAACTCTGATTTTTTCTTATTTCCTATAATAGCCAAATCCCTATCCCTTTGTTTCTGTTGTTTCGATGGCGCTGTTACCGTTGGGCCCGTTCCTGCTTTTGGTTTTATTCCTGCTTTTATCAAGGCCCCTTCTCGTTGTTCTTCCCCAGTCAATAACGGTTTCGGGGCCAAGGCCTGTTTCAATCCCTGCCCGACAATAGCCTGCTGGATGCCTTGGCCTACGCCGCCGCCCGGTGATGGTTGGAACCCTCCGCCTATTCTCTGCAAGATACCGGAGATACCGCCGCTGAACTGAGTTTGCTTGGCCTTGTTCACTTCGGCATTGATAGCTTCTATGCTCGTTGCACCGGCAGCTATGGCCGTTGCTATCGAGTCCAATTGCTGACGTTCCCGGCGCTTCTGCTCTGCCTGGCCGAGAAGCTGCATGATGCCGGTTATTGCCTGTATGTTACGCTGCGACTTGGATAGTCCGCGTCTCTCTTCCGAGGTACGAAGGTCTATCGGTGACAATACTCGCCTTTGGCCTCCAATTGGTAATACTCGTGCTTGTGCCGCCATAATACACTCCTGTTAATTAAATGAACCTGCTACATCTACATTACCACCGCCACCGGAAAAAATCGCAGAGGTCAATAATGGTCCTATTATTCCCAAAAGTGACTCAAACCCTGTAGGTCCAGCCCCACCGCCAGAAACTATTGGTAAAACTCCTGGTTGTAATCCGATAATTGATTGCAACAGTGGTATCGTGAAAGTCTGTAACTGTTGTGATTCGGTCGTTTCCTGCTGGAATAGAGCATCTTTCTCGGCCTGTGTAACACCTCTGGCACGTTCTTCTTCTGTCAAGCCAAGTCCTTCAAGGACAGGAATTAAACCCGTTCTACGTCTCCGCTCTTCCGCTGCGAATGGTGCTAAAGATGAGGCAAGGCTTTTCTGGACATTCGTTACCGCCCTGCCTAATACATCCCTGCCTGGTGTCGATGTGAAAGCTCCTGCCGCCTGCAATCCCCTGCCTAACCGATTCGTAAGCAAGTCCCCTGTTTCGCGTGCTTCCTGTATAATCCCCTGAACTTCCGGCAAACTAAGAAAGTCCTGCGGCTGTATAAGTTCTTTGGCCGTTGTTCGAGCAAGCTGTCTTTCCTCAGTCATTTCTGGTAACGGAGCTATTCCACGCCGCGGCACGGCAGGCGGTTCGCCTTCTGATAATTTAGACAATCTGGTTCTTGCTCTCTTGGCCTCTTCTGTTTGCGGTATTTCTTGAAAACCAACTTTGGGGTCACTGCCACCGCCAAATATCTTATCTAAAAATCCCATAATGTTATCCTCTTATATAGTCATCAGTCAAAAACTGCTAACCGGTCATTCGTTTCTTGTAGCTTTTTTTCCAAGTATGCTTGCTGCTTCAATAGATTTTTTTTCAGGAACGTCTCTTTGACCGCTTCGTGTGTTACTTCCACTGTTTCTTCATCGATTTTCTCTCTTGTTTCAGGCACCTTAATCTCCTATTCTCTTGGCTTCCATATTAACAATCGTAAAGGATATATTGTCCGTTCCGCCTATATTGGCTACATACAATTTTAATTTATCAGAAACTGAAAGCTGTAAATCAGCGTTAGCCCCACCAGTCCCTAATTCGCCCTGTGCTAACTTACGGTGCAGTAATATATTGCCATGATATATTATATCTACAGTCGCACTCGAACCGTTATAAGTACCTGAACCAACCGAATTATTACCTTGCAAATCCAGTAGTGTAAAAGTGTCAGCTGTTACAGGCTTAAGGAACCAGTCGCCGTTTATCACGGTCATCCCAGTGCCGCCTGAAATAGCGACCATATCGGCCTTTCTTATCCCATGAGCAACGGCTGTACATACAATAGGCGTGGCTGTAGTTGCGGCTGTGATTGTAATAGGCGTAGCTAAGACTTGTCCCAGGGCAACTATAAACTCATCAGCAGCCCCTGTAGAGCCCGCTGACAAATGAAATGTTGCTTTGTATTGCCCTGCTCCGTTTGCCCCTACTGTCAAATCACTATTGCCAATATTGGCTGTTAAATTACCTAAGTCATCTTCCTCGCCAACATCATCAAAAGAGTCTATTACCACAAATGTATCTGCGGCACTTATTGTTATAGTATCAACGACGAAATCGTGAAACCATAGGTTGGAAAAAGCATCCCCATGAATAATATGCTCCGCCCCCGCACCATCCTGAAAGAACAGAGTATTTGTGTTTTTAGTATAGAGAGCACCATGGTTTGCCACCGCCGATGGTGTTGTTGTTTCCTGGAAATACAAGACCCCTAAATCAAGTAAAATATCATCGCTAAATTTGAAATAATCCTCGTCCTCCATCCAAGTTAAAACACCTGAACTCGTCGTACCAATGAAATTCACAACCAAATCCGTATCCGCATTTGATTGATGAAAGTCTATGCTCGTACCTGCATACAAGTCTAATGTCCCATCGGCATCCGAAGCTATCCTTTCAGCACCATCGGTTTGACCAAGATATAGATTACCGGATAAATAGTTATTAGCACTTGTTCCGTAAAATCCCCAGTTAGTTCCACCTGCCGTCTGTCCATCGTCAAGAAAAGCGTAAAGAGTTCCTATACTCCCACCCCCGCTCGTACTTGCTGCTCTTGCCCTGAACATATAGCCCGTTCCAACTGTGGTTTGTCTCGTTGCCATCTGACTTTCTGTAGCTGCGGCTCTTGTAACAGTTCCTGTCCCACTTGCTCCCGCAGACGCTATATTTATACAACCATATAAGTCCGTAACAGTACCCCCACCTGCTCTGGTGAATTGGCCCTCAAAAACTCCGCCTCTAACTGCACCTGTAGGCTGCAAACTACTATGTTGTACTATGCCAAAAACACCATTAGCTCTGGACTGAGTTCCTGATGAGTGACCAAGAAGAACAGAAAACTTCATAGCATGAACATCTGCAAGCCCTGCCCCTGATGTTGTCACATTTGAAAGCAATCCAGCAGTATTTGATACGGTCGGAGTAAACTGAAGCTTTAATCTATCGTCTCCAGGGGCGACTCCAAAGCCCACATTTCCCGTTGTCGTTATTGTGCCATTCACAGTCAAAGCATTAGCCGCCAATTGAAGTAAATCATCATCACCACTAAAACCAATCAATCCTTTCCT
>SDBV01009191.1_pt1 | contig 13184 bp, 13 predicted proteins | sample 2277081 | NCBI WGS metagenome assembly SDBV01 (sample SAMN10402039, study PRJNA504765) | marine sediment metagenome | isolation source: marine sediment core GS10_PC15, 223 cmbsf | place: Arctic Ocean: Southern Knipovich Ridge | collected 2010
GCACTTACACAAGTATTGTCTGTGGTCGGAACTTCTTGTAGTTCAGATGAAACAAAAGACATCAGGAATAATCCAATAACAAAAACACTAAAAAACAACAACACTTCTTTTTTCATATAACTCTATAGAAAGTATATATATAAAGTTTTTTATCACTTATTAAAAACCAAATACCTCTCCCCTCCAAGTTCAAAATCATCTGTCATCTTAAAATTTTCTTTAATAAAATCAGTTATCCAATCTCTCTTAGCCCTAAATCTAGTTCCTTTTCCCATACTTCTTACTGCAAAGCTTACAACTATCCTCTCTGCTAAACTAGCAATCGCTGAAATTAACTTCTTTGAATAATCTCTTTCCAACATTTCTAAAGAATCAATAGTTTTGAATAAGAAAATAACTCGCGGTGCTTTCATTTTCTTAATTTCTTTTTTAACCTTCTCTAATTCAAACAAACTCAAATGAATCGCCTTACCTTTTATCTTTTCTCTGTCAAAATAAGAATTCATTAAATCAACTAACTGCTTCATTGCTTCAATAGCCAAGTATTTGACGCCAACCGGAAAGTATTCATAACTAAAACCATTCACTCCTGCACCCAAATCAATGATATTTATTTCTTTATCCAAATCTTTCAAAAGTCTTTCATATAATTTTTCATAATGCGGCAATCTTTCACGTGTTGACAAATGTTTATGTAAAACCCACTCTGCTTCCTTATCTTTCAAAGATAAAAGTTTCTGACTTGCAAAACTAGAAAAAATTTCTCTCAAAAGTTTTCTTGTTAATTTTACTTTTTCTTCATCAGAATATTTTTCTTTATCAAATTTTTCAAAAGCTAATTCAACATCTTTCATGGGAAGCTGAGAATATTCTTTCTTAGAAATTATCTTTTGAATAAGTTCCCTATCCATAAAACTTTTAACCTTTATTAGTTTAAAAAATACATGCCAATCAATGCACATCCTGAATTTTTAGCTGCGGAAAAAGTTTACATTGCAGCTGAAACAAAAGAGCAAAAAATTGAAGCATTAAAAAAAATGATTTCTCGCGCTCCAGCACATAAAGGAGCAGAAAATCTCCGTGCGCAACTTAAAAGACGTCTTGCAAGATTAAAATATGCAAATGAAAAAGAAATCAAACAAAGAAAAGGAGGCAAACAAGGAATAAAAAAAGAAGATATGCAAGCAATTCTTGTAGGAGAAACTCAGACAGGAAAATCAAGATTACTCGCTAAATTAACTAATGCTCATCCAAAAATCGGCACTGAATTTGAAGAATACACTACAAAAAAACCAATAGTCGGAATGATGGATTATTTTGGAACAAAAATTCAGTTAGTAGAAAATCCTTCAATTCCCTCTCCTCATTATGACAAAGGTCTTACATATAGTGCTGACACTATTCTTGTTCTTATAAAAAATTTAGGGCAAATAAAAGAAGTAGAAAAAGTAATAAAAAACCAGTTGGGGAAAAAAATAATTATATTCATGGACGAAGAAGAATCAGAAACAACATTAAGAAAAATTTCTGCAACTCTTCAATCACGCAAATATGATTTTATTATAATCAACTTAGAAGATAAAGAAAGCTTAGAAAAATTAAAAGCCAAAATATTTGAGAGTTTTGACAAAATAAGAATTTACACAAAAGAGCCAGGAAAAGAACCAGATAAAAACAGACCTTTAATATTAAACCCAGAGAGCACAATAAAAAAAGTTGCAAATAGAATTATTAAAAATTTAAATCATTTAAAAGAAACACGAATATGGGGACCTTCTTCAAAATTTTCTGGGCAAATTGTTGGCTTAAATCATAAATTAAAAGATTTGGATGTTGTTGAATTCAAAACAAAATAGTCATCCCCATCAATCATAAAATTTCAAAAAAAGACATGTTTAAAAAAATAGTAGCGATAAACTATTTATACGCTTCCTTAGCTAATCCATTTCCTTTATCAACTTTTTCAATTCAACAATTCTTTTTTTAGACATATGTTTTCTTACGGGTTCTAAAATTTTAATCAAACTTTCAGCAACTGCATTTTTCAAATCCGCAGGATGCAATCCAGTAATATAACTTTTCTCTAACTCTTCATAATTTTTAAAGGATAAATCTCCTCCATATTTTTTATCGCGAATAATTTTCAATTTTCCAGCTCTTTGAAAAATAATATATTTACAAATTTGCAAAATAGGATTATCTTTAATTTGTTTCCCTGGACAAAACGCTCCCTTAATTTTTTTCCTAATAAGTTCAGGTTCTTCATCAATCATAATTCTTGAATTAGGAATACTCGAAGACATTTTACCTCCAGTTAAACCGACCATATCTCCATGATGAATTGCAACAGGCGCCTTAAATTCCAGTCTAGGCAAATTTTCTCTCATTAACATATGAATTTTTCTCTGAGGCATATCTCCAAAAACAATATCTGCTCCAAGATGTTTAGCATCCATAGTTTGCATCAAAGCATAAATCAAATTTGCGACATGGGGGTCTTTTTCTTCTCGTGCGATCACAGACATCGCCCTATTTGCTCTAAGAACTCTAACTTTCAAAGATAATTGTAAAACATCTAAAAAATATTCATGTCCTAATTGAAAATCACTTCCAAGAACATAATCTGCTTTTTTCATGTCAACACCAAGCGCAATAAATCCTTCTTTATACAATTCAGCAATATGTACTATCCTAGCAAGACCTCCTTTTTTATTCAAAAATGCATGTAAATCTGCACAAAGTAATTTTAATTTTAACCCTGCTTTTTGAAAATCAAGATGCTTGTTAACACCAATAATAGTTCCAATATGCAATCCCTCTCCAGAAGGTTCAAAACCATGATAAACTGTAATTTGTTTTCCTTCCTTCAACAATTCCTTCAGTTCAGCTTCTCCGATTATCTCAGCAGTATTTCTCTTAATTAATTCAAACTTTTTTTGAGCATCCATTATAGCACAGTAATTCATATATATTTTATAAAAGTATTTGTTAAATGCTCATTCAAATTATTCTTTTTCTCTTTGTAGGAATCTTGGTAGGAACACTCACAGGATTAATTCCAGGCATACACATAAATTTAATTGGAGTATTTCTTATTTCTTTATCTGCTTCATTTTTTATTTCAGTAAACCCAATTTATCTTGGGGTTTTTATTGCTGCAATGGCAATAACACATACTTTCGTTGACTTTATTCCTTCAATATTTTTGGGTTGCCCAGACACAGATACAGAACTTTCTATTTTACCAGGACACGAATTATTAAAAAAAGGACAAGGTTATGAAGCAGTCATTCTTACTTGCTATGGCAGTTTGGCAGCAATTTTCATTTTAGTATTAATTTCTTTTCCTTCTATTTTAATAATTTCAAAAATTTATGAAACAATATTAAAACTAATTCCCTATTTACTTTTGGCTATTATTTTTCTTTTAATTTATTTAGAGAAAAAAAGATTCACGGCTTTTTTTGTTTTATTGCTAACTGGGTTTCTAGGATTGAGTGTATTAAATTTACCCATGAAAGAACCACTGCTCCCATTACTCACTGGCCTGTTTGGTTCATCTATGTTAATTCAAAGTATAAAAAACAAAATTAAAATTCCCAAACAGAAAATTCAAAAACCCCAAACTAAAATTTTCAAACCTCTTCTAGGAGCTTTAATTGCATCGCCCTTATGCAGTTTTCTTCCGGGACTTGGAAGTGGTCAAGCAGCAATTATTGGAAATACAATTTCAAAAACAGATAAAAAAGGATTTCTTGTTTTGCTCGGGGCAACAAATACTTTAGTTATGGGATTTTCATTTATTTCACTTTACGTTATTTCTAAAGCAAGAACAGGAGCAGCAGTAGCAATTCAAGAAATAATTGGAACAATTTCTCCCAACATCTTGCTTCTTCTCCTTATCGTCGTCCTAATTAGTGGAATAATATCTTTTTTTATAACAATTATTCTAACAAAATTTTTCTCCCAAAAAGTAGAAAAAGTCAATTACACAATTCTTTCTTCGATAGTTCTAATACTATTAATTGGAATTGTTTTCCTTGTCTCTGGTTTTTTCGGATTAGCGGTTTTAACGGTTTCAACTTTCACAGGAATATACTGCATTTCCCTCAAAGTAAAAAGAACAAACATGATGGGTTGTTTACTGATTCCAACAATTATTTTGTATTTATTTTAACTACCTAAAAAAGAAATAATAAACCACTCCTGCACCAATCAAAAGAAAAAGTATTATCAGAAATATCCATAACCATTTCTTACTTTTTTTAGGTTTAGCGATATCCTTTCCTTTTGTGGATTTTACTTGACTTGATTGCTTCGCTTGTTTCTGAGAAGCAACTTGTGTTTTAGTTTTTGCCACAACAGGTGTTGATTTTTTTACTGTTTTTTTCACTGGAAGATTTGTACTCGCAACAACCTTTGTGCTTTTTTGTTTTTTCATCTCCTCAACTGCCTCATTAACCACATTTTTATCGTATCCTGAATCAATAAGTCTCTTCGATAATTCAGTCAAACTATGTTCCATAGAATGCTTAATCAAATAATTATAAACTCTTTTATTCACCATCTTTTAACTATCAATAAAAAATATATTATAAATGTTTGTTTGTTGATATCGGCAATATTTTACATTTGATTTAAAACCATTCCCCCAACTTCTCCTGCCTCTCTAATTCTTTTCCGAAAATACTATCAATACTTTCTTTAACTAACTGAAGATTTTGTTTAAGATACGGTGAAAGATCATACTTGTTTGCTAAATTTAATGCAGGTTCTAAATATTTTTTAATTCCTCCTTCATTAATTGTAAAAATTAATTTTCCTCCACATGCTGAACAAACTCCTTTCAAAGGAGGTCGTCTTGCAATTTTATTGCAAACAACACATCTAAAACCTTGCATAGAAAATTTCCTCAAATTACCTTTCATATCCCGAATAAAATGTCTATCAATAATTAACTTCGCAGTATCAGAAGTATCTGCAGCCCTTATCTTTTCAACCAACTCCATCTGATGTTTAACTTTGTCCTGCATCGTCGGTAAAATCTTATATGCAGAACATGTAACTCCCTCATTAAAATCAGACGTATCATGAGTAAAACCATAATTAACAAAAGGATTTTTACCCTCCTTTAAAACACTCCCAACAGTATAGACCTTAATTTCAGAAGAATGTTTTCGTTGTTCGGCTAACTGATAAAGTTCTAAAGGATAATCATAAACAAACTCAAAATCTAAAATCTGGTCATCGACTTCTCCAGCATCAATTCTTCCATTTAAAACTAATGGGGCATCCTGAGTCCCACCCCGATGACTTGGCAAAAATCCTCTTGAAAAATTAATTAAGACATCTCCTAAAAGCATAAGCGCAGCTTCATCTCCGTCACAATCTCTTCTAATAGCTGCATGCATATAAGGAGAAGCAAATAATCCCAAAGTATTTGAAAATCCAACAAATCTACAGATAACACCTGCACAATTATGGGGCGCCATACAAACTCCAAGTTTCCCAACCAAATCCTCTCTATTTTTTACATTATAGAACGGTTTTAACCCATAAAATCTCACCAAAAGTTCGTCTATAAAATTACAAATCTTAACAAAAACATTATCTCCTTTTTCATCTAATGTTTCTAATGAACTTGGTAAAAGAACGTCATGCGGCATTAATTCTAATATCTGCTCATCGTTCATTAAATCTTCTCCATGAATATCCTTATCATATCCTAACTCTTTTAATTTTGTTACACTCACTGAAACTTCTTTGGGTTTAAAAGAAATCAGTGGCAATTCTGTTGCATCAAACCGAATGGTCCCATCTTTGTTTACTTGTAAATCATACATGGCTCTTAAGAAACCTTTCGCAAGATTTTCCATTTGATGCTCTGCAGAAGAAGTCCCTCTAACTCCTTTAATCAACGCAGGAAAATCATACTTTTGTAATCCTAATTTTGCAGCGGCTCTGTCATAATAATGTTTCATATCTATGTCTCTTGTATAAAAAGGCACCCCAAGATCATGCATTTCGCATTTACTAAAATAATTTTTATTGCATTCAGAACAATGAAACATTTTTCTGCAACTATTACCACAATCTTCACAACTTGGATAAATAGTTTCTTTTTTACATGATTCACAATAATAAACAGGAAAAGCATTTCTAACTTTGCCCTCTCCACAAGCAGCTTGAATGCTTCTGAATCTACCCCCTTCTCTTCCAACAGGAAACAGGATATTTGGACTTCCTGTTAATTTTCTAAGCTTAGCCTTTTCTGGTCGTCCCATCCTGGCACCAATAAAATCTCCAGCCTTATCCTTAATCTCAAACTTACAAACAGAATTAATTGCCTCCAAAACTCTTTCACCTTCATTAGAGGTTCTCGTGCCCTCCTTGGGTATCTCCAACACACTTATCTCCTTATCATATTTCTTTTCGTCAAAAACATTATGGAGCAAACCTCCTTTTTCTACAAATTCTAAATCAATTCCTAAATTAAAAAGTAAAGGATTGCAAATCTCTTCCTTAATTATTACATTTTCTATTGTTACTGTATGCTCAACACCCAAAAGTTCCAGAGCTCGCTTCCCTTGTTCAAACTTTTCTTGAACTTCTTTGTAATATGGCAAAATAATTTTTTTATCTGCCACCACTGAGTCCTTTAACCATTTTATTAAACTCAACAATTCTTCCTTAGAAATTTCTGTCCAATAAAAAATAAATTTAGGATGTAAAGGAATTCCATATCCTTCACTCAGTTCAATAGCTTGTTCCAAAGAGATTTCAAAAGGATTAACCTCAACACCCTTTTCTCTAAGTTCAAGTTTCCACCATTCTTCAACATACCCTGGCTTCAATAAATTAGAATTTCTATTTGCAACATCACTAAAGGGAAACAAAATATCTCCCAGATAAATTATCTCCTCTACATCCGGATAAAGTTTTTTTGCTTCTTCTTTTGTTTTTATTTCTTTCACACTTCCATTAAAAAGTTTGACTATTGGTCCATTAATAGAATCACAAACAGTAGCAACACATCCTTTTGTTGGTTTTTCTATTTTAAGCTGGGTTCCTGTAGCAATAAAGCCATCTGTGATCGCCATAGTCGCCGGGTGCAATGATGCAGCACTAAATCCAGAAACTCTTCCACGTCCATATCTAAATCTAAATCCTCCAGATTTAGAAGGGTGCCCAAATACAGGTCTGCCAGCAACTAAATCTTTAATATAAGTAGGAGAATCATCTGTTTTTCCAGTATCTCTCTTCTCATGTAATTTAACAAAATCATCCAAAAAATCCCAAGAACTTAATTTAAATCCTTTTTCTCGTAAAGCAGTCACATACCTTTTAATTTTTGCTGCTTTTTGTGCTAAACCCTCTCCTAAAACCAAACAATAACCACTTCTAATAAAATTAGTTTCAACACGATTCAGATTCTTATAATTTGAAACTTCTATTTTTTCTGATGGTTCTCCGTTAATTTGCAAGGGACAATGTTTCATTAATAAAATTATTTCATCTTCTGTTGGCATATACTGTAAATTTGTAATTCTTTCATGATAATCTGTAAGTTCTGTGACTGCTCTTTTTATTTCGTCTTCAGTCGGATCATATTTTTCATAACCAAAAATTTCTCTCAGATGGTCAATTATTACAAGAGAAAAAGCAGAACCAGTTCCACCAGCACTTCTCACCGGTCCAGAATAATACGGAGAAAAATATTCCTTCCCTTCTCTTGTTTTCATTATTTTTATTGAGGTTAATCCTTCAATAGGTGATGACACAACCCCCAAAGTGATATATGCAAAACCAATTCTTGCTCCAGCATCAATGGCCTCCAATAAACTTCCAAATTTACAAAATTTCTGCTTTGCAACTTCTTCTGCAATCTGCAAACAAACTGCTGGATTCAACTTCCCCCATTTTTCCTCTAATTCAAGTATCCTCTTGTCAATTCCACTCCCACTCATCTGAGGATATATTGTAGCAATCAATTCCATACATTTTTCTGCCATCGTCTTAGCCAAAGGAATTTCAACTTTATTACTAGAATCCAAACCCCTTGCCTTCGCAGTTTCAGCTAAAGAATAAACTTTCTTTGTTTGTAGTTCCAAATTCTTAAAATATGTTTCAGTATTCATCTTCAAAATCCAAAATCTTTACTTGCCTTGTCTTTAAATTAAACATTGGAATTTTACAAAAATCGGGCTCGTTCCCCATCTTTTTTTGATATTCTGTTTTGCTCTCCCAAGAAGATACTGAAATCATTAAAATGTTGTTATAATAAGAAACCGCGCTTTTGTGTGTGTGCCCTGAAACAAAAATATCTGGAACTTGTTTTATAATTAAATTGTCTTCTCCATATGGAAAATATTGTGTAGATGTGTGCGTTGGAGCCAAATGTCTATTTTTCAATAAATAACTCATAATATTATCAGGAGAATTAAGAGCACCACCAGTAATCAAACTAGGAACTGTATTACCATAAAAAGGGAAAGAAAAACCATGATAAGTTAACACATTAAAACCAACAAAATCCCAAATTGCTCCAATATTAACAAGAGAGGGATTAACTGTTAAAATAACATTATCTAAATCATGCAAAGCCCAAGAATATTTTTCATCAAGCAAGGGCTGTGGTTCCATTAATCTAACACCATCATGATTTCCAGGGGAAATAATTATTTTGATATCTTTCCTAATCTGCTTTAATAGTTCAGCGATTCCAATAAATTGCTCTTCAATATCTTTGATTTCCAAATCTCTTTCTTGGGTAGGATAATTTCCAACTCCAGCAATTAAATCCCCAACAATGAAAAGATATTTTATTTTTTCAGCTTCTGGGGTGTTTGGAAATTTACAATTTATATAATCAATAAATTTCATGAAATTTTGTTTCAGAAAAAGTTTACTCCCAAAATGGAGGTCCCCAATAAATAAGGCATATTCTTCAACTGACGATTTTTTTCTTTCGGATAAATGAGCATCAGGAAAAATAACATCATTCGCAAAAAATATCTCTCCATTTCCAGAACCAATAAATCCTAAAACAGAATCCAAAACTATTTCTTCCCCTTCTTTGTAAAGTTCTGGTTTATTCTGATTTATTAAAATTTTTATTTTTCCTGTTAAATCTTCTACCTCAAGTAAGATATTCTTATTCTTTGTAATCTTTTTATCAGATACCATTCCGATTATAGATATCCCCTGCCTATTCCCTAAAATTTTATTTATTGAAATTAAATTTGTTAATTTTGAACTATCTTGTAAAAAATTCTTCATTTCATTGAATCTATTTTTAAAATAATTGATAAAATCTTTTACTTCTAATTTTTTTGAAAAAGATGTATTTGTGGATATAATCCTCACACTTTCAATAAAATTTTTATGCTCTGTTCCTTTAGTCTTTTTTATCTCTTTTGAAATTTCAATGCTTAAACCTAATTTTATTTTTAATGTCTCCAATTCTCGTTGATTTGCTTCAGGCAATGTTGAAAAAACTCTAGAAACTTGTTCTTTATTTTGGTCGAAAAGATTTTTGGTAATTAATCTTTTTTGTGTATAATTTCTAATTTTCTCAATTATCAATTTAACAGATTCCGTATCTTTTGTTTCACTAAATATGTTCAAAACTTCTTTATCTAATAAAAGACCTTTTTGTAAACAAAATTCTAAAATCTCTTTTGAATCCATTTTAAAATTAATTATAGTCTAAAGAGTTTTCAATAATCTCTTTCGCTTTTTTAATTATCTCATCTGAAATAGCCAGTTTTATTTCTCTCATTCTCCCTCCTCTTCCTTTTGAGATAATTCTAACATTAATAATTCCAAGCATGTCAAACTCCTGAATGATATCGCTTACTCTCCTTTGAGTTAAACTTTCTAATTTATTTCTTAAGCATAAGTCCAGATATAAGCTATAAACATCTCCTGTAAAAAAAGGAGTAGTTTTACTTTTCTCAAATAAATTGATAATAGATTTTAAAACAAGTTGAAATTGTTTTGGCTCTGAACTAATTACATCAAGAATTTTATCTCTCTCAATTTTTTCATTTGCAGCATCAATATGTTTAAAACAAATCTTTTTAGAATCATCTCTCTCAGCAAGTTCACCTGCAATTCTAAGCAAATCCAAAGCTCTTCTTGCATCTCCATGCTCTCTTGCCGCATAAGCAGCACATTTAGCTATAACTCCCTCTTCTACCACTCCTTTCCTGAACGCATCATTCGATCTACGACTTAAGATATCTTGTAACTGTAATGCATTATAAGGAGGAAACACAATTTCTTCTTCTGAGAGGGAACTTCTGACTCTTGGATCAAGTTCATCTAAAAAAGTAAGATTATTGCTAATTCCCACTATAGAAATTTGTGCTTTAGAAAGCTCTGTATTCAATCTTGTTAAATTATACAAGAAATCATTTGAAATCTTTTTTGTTGTCTGGTCAATCTCATCCAAAACTAAAATAATAAGTTGTTTCTCAGAATCAATCACCTCAATAAATTTATCATATATAGCTTGTGTTGGCAAACCCGTTGTGGGGACTTCTGCTCCAAGTTTTCTAATAAGTTCAGCTAAAATTCTATATTCTGTATCAGAAACCTTTTTTAGTTTACAATTCAAATATTCAATTCTCAAATTAAACGCGGTTGTTTTCTTTAATCTTTTCAAAAGTTCTTCTCTTACATAATTCATAGACAAGGTTTTACCAGTTCCTGTCTTACCATAAAGAAAAAGATTACTCGTTCTCTCCCCTCGTAAAGCAGGAGCAAGGATAGAAGCAATTTGCTTAATTTCATTATTCCTATGAGGAATATTATCTGGGGAATAATTACTTTGTAATAAGAATTTATCTTTAAAGATACTTTTTTCATTAAAAGAATCAAAAATCTTATCTAATTCTGTTCCTACCTTGACCCCCACTTTGATTTCCTATGGAAAAATTTAATTTTATCTTTTTCCCAACGATGAAAAAGAAAGTTATTATATAAAGAGTTATAACCACTAAAAAAGAAAAACACCATGATTTCATATGGAAAAATTAAAGGGTAGGGGTTCAGGTAGTAGTAGTAGTAGTAGTAGTAGTAGTAGTAGTAGTAGTAGTAGTAGTAGTAGTAGTAGTAGTATAATAAGTATATAGTATACAATACAAATTTTTATAAATAAAAATTTTTTTTGAAAAAAATAAAAATTTATTTTTAAATGTTTCTATAAGAAACTAAGGGGTGTGTCTAATGTTATATTTCAAAATCTATTTAAATTCACAGAAAAGTTTATAAGTTATTTACTGTTGAATTTATCATGCAAGAAAATAAAAATATTTTTAGCACTCTTATTGGAAAAATGATTGTGACCAAAGAAGGAAAAAGGTTAGGTTTCCTTAAAGATATAACTTTTGAAACTAAATCTGGCGAACTTATTAATCTTATTGTTAAAGATGTTACACCTTATGCAAAAAATCTTAATCTTGAAAGAACAAATTCAAATGAACTTCTAATTCCTTATAATACTATAATTGCTATTGGTGATTTTGTGATCGTTTCAGAAGAAGATTTAATTTAATTTTATCATCTAAATATTTAAAAACTAACCCTTTATTTTAATAAAATGAGAATTGCAGGTTTTAATTTTAAGAAAATTAGCGTCGAGAAAACTGGAGAGAAAATAGAAGATTTAAAGATAAATACTAAAGTGGACATACCAAATATTGAAATTTTAAAGCAAGAGTTTGTTAAAACAAAAGACGAGCTCGTCCAAATTGATTTCGAATATGTTGTTAATTATGAACCTAATTTTGCCAAAATTGAGATTGAGGGGAATGTGATTGTAGCTCTTGATACAAAAAATGCAAAAGAGATTGTAGAGCATTGGAAAGACAAAGAAATGTCTGAAGAATTACGACTCAGTTTATTTAATGTAATTTTAAGAAAAGCAAATATTAAAGCCCTTGAATTAGAAGATGAAATGAATCTACCTCTTCATATACCCTTCCCCCCATTGAAAATAGATCATAAACAAGAAAATCAAGAAAGCCAATAGTCTTACAATATTTTAAAAATCATTCTTCTTTACAGAGTATATGAAAATTTCTGAGAAAAAAAAAGAGAAAATTTCTGAACAAATTCTAGCTCTTTTGTATAATGCTTCTCCTAAACTATTGTTCACTTCTTATATAGCTCAGGAAATAGCAAGAGATGACGAGTTTACGAAGCAACTTCTTCTAGAATTAAAGAAAAAAAGCTTAGTAGTGGAAATATCAAAAAATCCTCAAGGAGTTCTTTATTCGAAAAGATTGAGGTGGAAGATTAGTGATGCAGCATATCAAGCATACAGTAAACATCAATCTTAGCAAAATTTTTATAGTGCGTATCTTAGTCTTTCTTATGGATTCAGTAAAAGAAGCTTTCTATCGGGTTGGACAAGATATTAGTTTATTAAAAAAAGAATTGGCTTTTTTAAGAGAAGGTCTTAGTGAAACAAGAGAAAAAATGGGAGAGATGTGTAAGATCATGAACCAAATAAACAAGAAAACAGAGGTTTTAGGTCAGAAATCAATGATAGAGAGTTCGACACAGGAAGGTCAAAATCCAGCAATTTCGACACATCTTTCGACACATAAGGGGCCTTTTAATCCCCCAAAGCACCAAAATATGAGTATTTCCACAGGAAATGAAGGGGTTTCGACAGACAGACAGACAGACAGACAGACAGACAGACAGACAGACAGACAGAGCGAAAATACTCCTTTAGACAAGAAAGACGTGATAGATGACTTAGACAATGCTGCACAGATTCTGAACTCTTTAGACAGTATAAAAAAAGAAATAAGACTCAAATTTAAACGGATTACAGAGCAAGAACTTTTAGTTTTCTCGACGATATACCAATTAGAAGAAGAGCAAGAACATGCCGATTACAAGTCATTGTCGAAGAGATTAAACCTCACAGAAAGCTCTATACGAGATTATGTGCAAAGACTCATAAAGAAAGGGATTCCCGTCGAGAAAAAAAGAATTAATAACAAGACCATCACTTTGAATATATCACCAAATTTGAAGAAGATTGCTTCACTTTCCACTATTTTACAACTAAGGGAGTTATAACTAAGTTAAACCGCTCACCGGATAACTTTTAATTAAGTCTCTTTTTATGTTCCTTCTTATATCTTAACCGTCAAATTTTGATT
>SDBV01009192.1_pt1 | contig 13183 bp, 7 predicted proteins | sample 2277081 | NCBI WGS metagenome assembly SDBV01 (sample SAMN10402039, study PRJNA504765) | marine sediment metagenome | isolation source: marine sediment core GS10_PC15, 223 cmbsf | place: Arctic Ocean: Southern Knipovich Ridge | collected 2010
CAGTAAATGTACCTTCTTTTTCATTCTGTACAATTGTTGCATGTGATTCCCTGAGACTGGGGATTCCTGCTACAGTAAAATCTGCCTGGGCTGAACCGCCAATAACCGTCATTTGAGATGAAAGAGCAATGGTTCTCTGTACAGGTTTACCTCTGCCCATAGGTAACATGGATATTTCGGCACGAACCGAAGGTTTTTCGAAGCGTATTACCATCAAAACTACCCATATTATTAAAGCAATAAAAACAATAATCAGTGATAAAAAGAGATATTCTCTTTCAGGATGCCCCATAAGCGCTCTGGCATAATAAGTTTGTGCATCATCGAAACCATCATAATCAGCGCTGATTTTTGGTGATTCAAGAAAAACAAGGGGAGCCCTTACAGTAACTCTGTATTCCTTTTCTATCCTGTTTTTTATCCGATTATAAACACCTGACAATTCTTTATCTGTGACTGCCTCATACATTGCTCCACCGGATTCAATACTGATTGATGCCAAAGATTTGTCTTTTTCTTTTGAAAAATTAATACCATAAAGGGTAACACCTTCCCTTTTTAAGGGTTCCAATCCATTGTCAGGAAGATAGATAGCTTCTCCTAAATCAGGATGAAGGTTTCCAGACATAGTAAAGTAAGGATAGTTTTCTCCATCCGAAAGAAGAACAATCGCTTTTCGCCCACGATATCTTGCCATATCCATAGCAGCCTGACTAATGGAGTAGTACAGTTCGGTATAGGCATCCTTATTATCAGGTTTTTCTATTCGTTCAAGAGCCTCTTCTATAATTTTAAGATCCTTGCCCGGTTTAACAAGTAATATGTATTGTGTATTAAAAACAGCAAGACCAACTCTGGTACTCTGTTTATCCAGGCTGCCAAGAAACTCTTTGACAGCTCTTTTTGCATGATCCATTCGATTCCCGGCTATTCCATCTCCAACTGGTTCATACATACTACCTGAATTATCCAGCACTAATAAAAATGTAATCTCCCCTTCTGCTGAATTATTTCTTTTAATATCCAGAATTTCCACAGCTTTCATACCGTCTTCTGTTTCATGCTTAATCATGATTAAATCTGTCTTAACATCTTCCACAGGCTCTCCCTGATTGTCAGTAATACTCAAATAGAAGTCAATCCTGGAAGATGCAAGAAGTTCTGCTGAATCAAGCTGAGTTATTGTAATATTTTGAGCTGAAATAATACCTGGTAGAATCATAAGTCCCAATATTGCAGCATTTGTTAATAGTTTGTTTTTCATTTCCAATCCTCCCTTACGACTAAGAATGGGTTCCCAGGTTGCATGGACGAGCAGCAAGGATGCATAGCCGAGCAGTAAGCGAAGCTTACGACCAGGCAACGAAGTTGCGACCAGTCCCGACACGACCTGGCGCCCATTTTAACTACTATTAAACTTATTTCGGCAGATAAAAAAGTTTAGCATCTCCAATCTGGATAACATCTTCATACTTCAATTCATTTTTCACAACTGGTTGATCGTTTACAAGGACAGCCCCTTTATTATCTTTAATAATAACTCCATCCCTATTGGCAGTTAAAACTGCATGGTTCTTTACAACGCCTGTGTAATCACCAAGAAATATATTTGCACCAGGGGAGGAACCAATTTTTGTTTTCCTCATAACAAGAAGGTACTCTTTACCACGAAATGCCCCTGTCAAAATCCTTATACGGCCATAAGCCCGGGAGTACTCAAAGACAGTAAAAAACAAACCAATCCCTGTTCCAAGAACTACAATACCAATTCCTCTTGCCAGATAACTGTTGCTCCACATTCCTGTAAGAAATTCAAGTAATAATCCACCAAGCAAACCACCGGAAAGACCTCCGGAAAGACCGATACCAATCCTCCTGGCAGAACCAGATCTAACTCCATCGACAGAACCTATGATCATACCAAGAAGCCCCCAGCCCAAAGCTCTGGATAGTGGGGTCCAGTCGGAAGGTCTCGGGGTCGACGAGGACGACTCACGTGAGGTCGTAGTCCTGACCCTGGGTTGCGTTCCGCACCCCCAACCCCTGCGATGGGTTGTCCAGGATCTCGACGATGGGCGTGTCCGTGGTGACCCGGCTGTCGAGGACCCTGAAGGTGAGGGTCGAGATGTCGATGATCTGGCACCGTATGTCCTGGGCTCGCTCGAAGGTGAAAGCGAAGGTCTCGGAGACCGTGCGTTCCTTCAGGCCCTGGACCCAGATGTCGACCTTCCCGCCGATGTGCTTGCCGCGGACATCGTCGTAGTCGCGCATCATCAGGGGGTCGCCCGACTTGACGATCTTGGCCTTGACGATGCCGATCTGTTCGGCGGAGGTCACGGCGTATCCGCCCTCGGTGCCTGTGTCGACCGAGAACCCCAGCTCCGCCCTGAGAGCCAGTTCCGTGTTGGTCTCACGGTCTGTCCCGAAGACGGTGGCCTCGGTATTTATGACCAAGAACCCCCCGATAGAGGTCTGGACGTTGACGATCGTGCCCGCTGGCCGGTTGCCGTTGATCCCGGGATCCTCGGCCACGATGTCGACGATGATCTCGTACCGTTGGGTGTCGAAGTTGTAGAAGGCGTCCGCGTCTGCGGCAGGCATCAAGAAGGTGCCCCCAACCACGAAGCGGGCGACTCCCAGGTCCTCATCTGAACCCGTCGAGACGACCGTGCCCGAGGGGACAGTCACGTCCTGCGCGGGTCTGTCGGTCGAATAGAACACGACCTGACCCGACGACGGGCGGCCTGCGAGACGGCTCTTGTGGAAGTTGCCGGCGAGCTTCTCGAACTGTGTGTCGATGAGCTGCTGGGTAGCCAGGTCTGTGGTGAACCCGAGGGCTGCCTTGACGGCCTGCTTGTAGGAGCTGGTGGCCACCGCATCCGAGAAGCTGTCCCCGTTGGGATCGTCGATCTGGAGCAGGGTCAGGAAGCTCTGGCTCCGGTGGATGAAGTCGAGGATGAACCAGATGCGCTCGGCTTCGGAAGCGAACGGATCGATGCTCACATCGCGGCTGGTCGAGCCCGGGATGAGGGCGATCTCTTCGTTGACCCGCTGGATGGCATCGACGAAGTTGACCACGACCTGGAGCTGGGTCCGGCCTGGCAGGTCCCGGATCGCCGTGTCGAGGACGAGGGGCTTGCCTAGGACCTCCTGGCTGTGAGGTGTCTCGAACTCGGTGTTGAGGCTGGTGTCGAAGAAGACGGCCGTCACCGTGTAGTACAGGGGCTCCACGTCCCCGATGTCGACCCACTGGTCAGAGTTGGCACTCCCTATCCCACCCCCTCGGCTGTGCCGGAAGAAGATGTACTCTGTTCGCACGGCCTCGCTGAACTGCTGGTAGAACCGGCCTCCGGAGCTGATCGCAAAGACGGGGACGAGGATGTCTGATACCAGATCCAGCTCGTTGCCGAAGTTGTCCTCCTGAGTCACTCGCGCATGAAGGGTCGTGGCTCCGTCCACCGTGTCGAAGTCCACGGTGTTCGAGGTGGCCTCCTGCACGTCTTCCTCGAAGACCGTGGAGTCCTCGGTCACCGGGGCAGCGTTGATCTTGAACGAGCCCGAGGTCGCCCCGGGCTCAGACGAGGCGTAGAAGTTGAAGCCCCGAAACTCGATGCCCGGGATGGCGGTGATGGTGAGGGGTGGGGGCTTGGCCACCAGGATATCCACGGAATCTCGACGACGGCGGAGCTTGATCCCGGTGGGGATGTCCACGTCCTGACCATCGACAGCGGCCACGCGAGTGATGGTCGCCGACGACGTGGGGCTCACGCTACCCACGATGTCGATGGAGCGGATCAGGATGGAGTTCTGCCCGAACGACAGGGGGAGCCCGTCTGGATAGGAGGCCGGGTTGGGGATGGTGAAGTCGACCCCGCTCAGCTCGACCAGGCTGGAGTCCGACGAGAAGTCCGCACCGTCGATGGAGACCTGGATGTCGACGGCGTTCGTGTCGACGGAGCCCGTCAAGGTGGCAAACGACTGGTTCGTCGTGAAGACCAGCGACTGGGCGGTGCCGCTGCCATCTCGAAGATCGATCTGTGGTGCTGTCGTCATCTCTTACCCTGTGAGCGTGAAGCCAGAGAGGCTCTGCCGGAAGACCCCTTGCTGAGTGGTAGAGCCCAAGATGTCCAGAGGCTGTGGCAGCTTGATGCCCCGCTCGATTTGGATGGGCTGCTGGGAACGGTTCTGTACGATCGAGTTCACAAAGATCACCGTGGGATCCTGCTGGCTCTGCTCCAGCACCACACTGATCAGCCGGAAGGGGAACTCCGCGTCCGAGACAACCTGGCCGATCTCTTCCTCCTGCTTCCGCTTCACCACCTGCCAGCGACGGAACGACTCATGGATATCCGCGACGATGAGGTTTTGAACCAGGCCCATGGAGCTGAGCTTTCGCCCCACCGTGTTGATGATGTTCGACCCGTACCACCGGTGGAAGGGGTTGGACCCTTGGACCGTGTAGATCGCCTTGAGGACCTCTTGCAGCATCAGGGCCTCATCGCGGACCTGGGCAATCTCCCCCGTCTCTCCGTAGCGCCAGTCGTTTTCAACCCCAAGGCCCCCACACCGACGGCACTCCGAGCGCACCGTCACGTAGTTCAGCTCGACGTACTCTTGGGTCCCCTTGAGCAGGTCGTCGAACAGGATGTACCTGGTAGGGTTGTCCCGCAGCGTGTTGGGGTCCCGGATCAAGCTCCAACCGGGGTACACCTTTTGGCCCCGCCACCCTCGATCGGTGGGGATCCCGATGGTGTCGGCCAAAGTGCTCCCGCTCGACCTGACGAAGAGCGTCGCCTCACGGCCCTCTTTCCGAGTCCTGAGCCGGATCCTCCGACGGACCACCGAGAAAGCTGCGTTGCGGACGGACCTGTTCAGGGTGTCCACGACCTGCTGGGCGGTCAGGCCCTCGCCAGACGGAGCCGTGAGCACCTGGTCGGCGGAACCGTCCACGCTGAGGACGAGCTTGTCGTTGACGCCCACCTGGATGTCGTACAGCCCCTGCTTGGAGGACTTCGCCAGAGCAGGGGTCAGGAAGCCGTAAGGCGGAACCGTCGCCACGCCATTGATCCGCACCTTCACAGAGGCCGACGAGGCTATGGGGCGAAGGGGCCTGACCGTCTGCCGGTCGCTGAAGAGGAACAGCGCCTCTTCGACGACCTGGTGGGGGCATATCTGGTCGATCTGGCGGTCGTAGCTCATGCTGTCTCCCCAGAGCCGAAGTAGCCGTCGGCCTGCCTTTGGCCCCCTCCGGTGATCTCGCGGGTATCCCCGATGTCGGGGAGGTCCGACTTCTCCACGTCGTAGGCGCTCAGCTGGGCATAGACCTTGAGCCCGCCGGGATCCTTGCCCTGGTCGTCGTAGATGGCCCGGTAGGTCCGGTCTGTCATGAGCAGCTGGATCTGGGCCGCGATGTACTCCAGCGAGCCCCTGATCTGAGCCGACTGTCGGATGCGATTGAGGTCGGTGATCTCGTCCTGGAGCTGATCCGTGTAGTCCATCGCTCGCCGGATCTTCCGCTCCAGACGATTGAATCGGGACTTCGTCGTTTCCTCCAACCAACCCTTGGCTATCTGCATCATCCCAGCCGTGGGGCCATCCATCAGCCCCTTGCCGCCCATAGGCTCGCCTCCGGATGTGGTCTGGGCGTCGGTGAGGATGTCGCCTCGACGGATGAAGACGGGGTCCGTCCGTAGCCGCACCCGCAGGTCCCTGAAGGGGTTGCCCCCGAGCACCTCGTACGCGGCCAGCATCTTGCCGAGGTACGACTGTGGGGGGTCCGCGCCGTAGCCAAGAGGGGAGCCGTCGTCGTACCGGAACACGACCAGCCCTACCCGTGCCAGCTCCGCATTCAGGTGAAGCAAGCGAGCCTCGACGAGGGGGAGCTGCGAACGAGCGAAGGCGATGAACCGCTCGAACTGAGAACGATTGAAAGTTCCAAGCCAGTCATACGCCATCTTAAGTACCCGTTTTCATGGCGGATCCTTCGGAGAAGATCTCCAGGTACTCTGCTGCCAGACGAAGGGTGTCGGGGGAGTCTTTGAAACAACCCAACCCTCTGTTGCAGCTTGAACACAACAACGCCCGTTGACGAAGACTGATGTGGTCATGGTCTGCGTGAACAGAATTGTTGTGCCAACCTTTCCGAAGCATGATCGTTCGGCAGATAGCGCACTGACCTTCTTGAGCCCGCCACATGGCCTCGAACTGCCCACTTGTCCAGCCGGAACGATGTCTGCGAGCCCAGTCTCGTTTCCGTTGTCGATAGACAGGATCCGTCTGGTACTTGTCACCGCTCTTGTGAGCCACACACTCCCGACACTCCGAGCTACGTCGACCCTCATTGTAGAAGGCGGACCTAGGCAAATCCCGGTTGCACGAGGAACAGACTTTCGTTGGGGTGATCGGTTGGGCCAATCTGCCACAGTGCCTTCGTGGGGTGTCGTGCCGTATGAGGACGTTCCTCACGGTAACAGGGGAACAAGTAAACTTGGCCCCAAGGACCTCCAAAGGCGATCCCTTCAGATACTCTTCGACAACAATCCGCTCTTGTTCCTCCGTCAGCACTTTGCGACAGGACGAGGCTTCCTTGCGCGTTCGTTTAGACGCCCCGCATCTTCGGAGTGCATTTCGAATGGTGCCATCCGAGCACTGGTACCGTTCAGCCAAAGAGCTGATGGAAGCTCCTGCTAGGTACTCAAGTGCCAATGCCTTCTCCTGCTCATCCGTGAGTTTCCTTGGGTTCATCAACAACAGGCAACTCACAAACAAGTGTTTCCTCAAGCGCCGAAGATGATCTCAAACGCCGTTATGAAGGCGTCAATGTTGGGAGCCACGTAAGCCAGGCAAATTCCAGCGGAGTAGCCGGACTGCCCGCTGATCGGCTTGTCGCCACCCGCCAGGTCGATCTCCCTGACCCACTCGGTGATGGGGCCGTCGATATCCGGGATGCTCAACAGGAAGAAGGCGATCTGTAGGCTCTCGATGAAATTGAGCATGTCGATCAGGAACTGGATGAACGCCTCCAGCGCCTCGATCTTCCGGATGAGGGCCTCGATGAAGTTGTTGATCTCGTCGAGGATCCCCTGGAAGGCGTCGAGCAGGGCTCGGATCAGTTCGAGGATGTCGTAGAGGACCTCACCGGCCCAGGGGATGATGTCGCGCAGGGGCACGACCGAGATCCAGTCTGGGGGCACCCCACCGAGGGTGAAGTTCTTGATGAAGATGATGGCCGTCTGGACGTTGAGCCGCAGCTCGGCATTGTCGTAGCCCAGGAGGTACGCTTTGACCGCGTCGAGCACCCCTCGGATGACAGCCTGCTCCCCCTCTCGGGCGATGTAGTCCTCGGTCGCGGTCAGCTGAAACACAACCTCTTCGAGCGTGGTCAGGGATTGCAGAGGCTCGAAGGGAATGGTGCCGTTCGGCAACGACCGCATGAGGTCTCGGAAGGCGTAAAGAACGCTTGAGCCTATGTCCAGCATGGCGCTGGCGGTAGCATCCGCGAGGCGGGCTGACATCCGAATGACGTTGAAGTTCGTCCACGGTGCCGGCGGAATGACACCCGTCGTCTCGTCCGGCTTGTGAAGCTCCCCAACGCTCTCCAGCTCGGTCAACATACCGATGAGAGGGATCCAGTTGAGGCCCGCGAGGATCCCCGCGTTGTTGACCAGCAGGCCCCTCCCGATGTCGCGAGCGAAGGAGCCGGTCTTGGGGGTCCCATCAGAGTTGAACTCAGCCAGTTGTACAACCTTGCCGTCGACCTCTCCCGTACGCGGCTGCTGGTGGAAGTCGAGAGAGAAGGCCGTCTTGAACAGGGCTCGGAGGACAGCGATGAGATCGAAGTCCCCAAGGTCGACAGGGATGCGGGCCTTGACCTGCCCCGTCGGAGCACCCATGACCACCGGGCTGTTCTCGTCCTGCGCCGGCCACTTGATGGTGGCCACCTTGCTGTTGTTGGCGAAGTCCCGCTTGTGCTTGGTGGTGTCGAGCTTGGCGAGTGATCCAGACCAGTCGAGCTTCTTCGCGCTCTCGTCGATCTTGAGGTCTCCCGTGTAAGCCCTGACCCGGTAGTAGTAGTCCTGGTCGGCCACCACATCGTTGTCGATATAGCGGAACTTGCCCAGCGCCCCCATGAGCTGCGTCGTCTGTCCGACCTTGATGTACTCTTCGTACTTCAGGACCTGTTCACCAGCGTCGTCTTTGAGGTCCTCCTTCTTGACGAACTTGGTCCCCTCCCCGTTCACCTCGAAGGTCGTCACACGGTCGTACTCGACGAGACCCGCTCCACTGCCGTTCAGGTCGCTCTCAGCACTGATCCGGTTGGCCATCGGGTTGACGGTCGACTTCTCGATCAGGAAGCTGGGCGGAACGAACTCGCCCCAGACCTTCATGATGGCGTCACCCAGCCCGGGGTCCGCGGACTCCTGCGTCGAGGGCAAGGTCCACTGGAGCTGGATGGACTCGATAGGCCCCTCTGTGAAGTAGCTGGCTACGGCGAGGATGGGGTCGCCTGAATCGCCCACAGGGATGGCCTTGAAGTTCTCGGGGGCTTGGAACCGAGGCACCGAGAAGCCCTTGCCGAAGAAGGCCAAGAACTTGATGATCGCCAGGATCAGGTTCCAAGGGTCGTCCGCTTCGAGCACCATGAGGACGAAGCCGCCCTTGTTGGAGCCCCGAGGCTGCGGACGGTTGAAGTCCTTGGGGTCGAACAGGCTGTTCTTGAAGCGGGTCATGAAGGAGACGAACCCGCCCCGCATCTTGTCGAACCCGGGGTCCTCGGTGCTGACAGGGACATCCAGGTACATGAAGAAGCCGGACTTCTTCAGGGCCTCGAATAACTCTTCGATGAGCTTGATCAGAGCCTCGATCAGAGCCTTCAGCGGGTTGCCGAAGTCGACGAGGAACATCTGGATGGTCGTGAGGATCGCCTTCAGAACCTCCAAGAAGATAAGGAGCTTCTCCAGGATCTCCCGGATCGGCTCTAGGGCGTCCTTGCCGGGGACCTGTAGTTGGAAGGTTTTCCAGTCAGCCATGGTCTCGCTCTAGCCGCCGTATTGGATCTTCCTGAGCTTCCGGCGGTCGGCCTCCAGTTGCTTCTCGGCAGCCTTGATGGTCAGGTTGATGACCTTGCTCATCTCGTCGTAGATGGGGAGCCGCTCTTTGAACTTCCAGTTGTATTTGGGCCTCTCTTCTTCTTCCGCGGCCTCTCCTTCTACAGCCGCATCGTCAGTAGCTTGGTCAGTTGCTTCACCGTCTCCGTCGCTGCCTTCGTTCGGGTTTCCACCGCCCTGTCCTTCTTGGCCAGGATGCCCTTCTCCTGGTTGATCCTTGCGTCGACCCATACGAACCTCCTGTCGTAGAGCTTGTCCTTGGACCCCATCACCCCCGCTATCTCCAAGGTGTCCCCCGTCGAGGGGTCATTGACCTCCGTCTGGCGGGCCACAATGGCGATGAGACGGCTGGTCAGGTCGGTGTCGATCGTCCGCCGAGCAAAGGCCCCGGCGTCCAGCGTGACCACCACAGCCGTCGTCATCAGGGTTTTGAACGCCCCCACGCCAACAATGGCGTCGTCGATCCTGGCGAGAGCTGCGTAGATGCTCTCCAAGGACGTGATAGTGGCCCCCAACGACTCGACGACCCGGTAGTTGATCCCCACCCCTGTGTCCGGGAAGTTGCCGTCGATGTCGAGGCTCGTAGGACTGTTCACCTGAAGCACGGGGTAGATGCCAGCGCTGGTGCTCGACCGGATGTAGACGAAGTGGGCCGAGGTGACGCCCGCCGCATCGAAGTCCACCGTCGAGTCGTCCAGCGTGGGCAGGCCCGAAGTCGTCTCCCCCTGAGTGCTCACCACCTGGTCCGTGAAGACATGGTCCAGAAACTTCTCCAGGGCGTCCCGCTGGTTCCAGGGTGTCGTCGGAGGGACGTTCGTGCTCAGGACCGCCAGCTCACCGTCCAAGGCGGGCACGAGCACGTCCTCGAGAATGGAGTTGGTCCCGCCGTAGGTCGGCACCGAGTCATCCACCCGATAGGTGAAGACGCCGTTCGACGAGGTGGCCTCGATGTCCAGCTCGGTGGGCGAAACGACAGCGGTCACCTGACGGCGGTCACCTATGATTCCCCCCGAGGTGAAGACAACCGTGTGGCCCGGCCGAACGCCAGCAGCGATGAAGCCGGCGGCCCCGTCCGTGAGCCGGGTGAACAAGGTCATCGTGCCAGGCCCTGTCGCCAGGCCCGGGCTGGTTGTCACCGTGAAGTTGAACCCGGTGTCCACGCTCGCGAAGGCTGTGCCCACCGTGATGGTGCTGCCGCCAACGGCTGTGATCTGCCGGTAGGTCGATGGGCCGTTGAGCCCGTCGTTGATGGTCACCAGATCGTAGAGCTGGGGTATTGGTGCGGGCCAAGCCCCACCCTGGTTGGTGATGATGAGCTTCGTCCCATCGAGGTCCCCGGTGCCTACGAATGGGGCTGTGGTAATCGCTTGGATGTCCGTGATGGCCGCGGTCTCTTGATCCAGGTAGCCGACACCTGCGGCGTCCTCGGCGTCCAGCGAGGGGTTCAAGATGGGGAACCCACGGTTGCTGTCGTCGTCTGTCGTGCCCCCGTCCAGAGCGGGGGGCCGGAAGGGCTCGGTCGACGCCGTGCTGGCAAAGGCGAAGACATCGAGGATCTCCCCCTCAGCGGGGTTCTTGATATCCAGCTCGGCAAAGGCCGGCACCGAGCCATCGAACGGCGGGAACGCCTGGACATGTGTGACCAGACCCTCTTTCAGATCGACCCCAACATCGAAATTGATGCGATAGGTCTTGAGGTAGGGGACGAGCGGCGGGACCACACCCGAAAGAATGTCGTAGTAGGCGATGTGGCGGATGGTGGCCCCCACCGGCACGGCAAAGCCAATGGGCGTCGAGAAGGTCAGGCTCGTCGTGGTCTTGGAGGCGATCTCCAACGGGGCTGACTCCGGCACGATGAAGGTGCCGTCGCGATCCTGGATGATGACCAGCATGAGCAAGAAGGGGGCTCCGAAAGCTGGCCGGAAGAGGTTCTCTTCACCGTCGGCGTTGTCCACCTCGATCGTGTCCTCAAGAGCTGTGGCGGCCCTCGTGACCACGGCCCAGGGGAGCCGACGTGAGACCGTCTGGACCCGGTTGAGATCCTTCTTCCCCGTGTCCATGATGGTGTCCCCAGTCTCAAGGCCCGCGGGGTCGGCCGTCATGCTGAAGAGGTTGACCTTCGCAGGGTAGAACCGGCTGATGTTGGCCGACTTGTAGACCTCCTGGTACGTCCCGACGAAGTTGATCGCGAAGGGCGAGAAGGTGATCTCCACCGGGGCGTCGCTCACCTTGAACAGGTCGTCGATCTGGTTGGTCACGACATCCCAGGTCGGCCGATCCGGGTTGTCGATGAGCCCGTCGAACAGGAAGCGCCCGTCGTGGTCGCCAACGACTCGGCCGTCCATGTGCTGAAGGCAGTCCTCCAGGTAGTTGATGGCGTCGTTGAAAAACTTCAGGGTCGGGCGAGCTACCTCGTCCTCGTTGAACAGCCGCCCCTCCTGGTAGAAGGTCGACTCCCGACCCTTCTCGTGGAGCGGCGACCCGCCCGCGTTTTCCAAGATGGGGCCGCCGGTGGGCACGGCCGCTTTGGCGTCTGCGTCGTACTGCTCGACCAGCTCGCTGCGGAAGTTCGTGAACGTCTCGACCCGCCAGTAGAAGCTGTCGGGCGCATAGGTCGTGTAGTCCGCCTTGAGGGGGTACCCGGCCAGGTTGTTCCGTATCGTCGGAACTAGCCCATGCGTGTAGGACGCCCGAACCCGGCGACCGGCCTCGATGATGGTGGTTCCCGTGTACAGGATAGCCAGCTCTTCGTTGTCCGTGAGAGGGTCGCTGAACGTGACTCGACCTGCGTTGTCGATGTTGAACTCGTCGGGCTGAGACAGGAGCTGGCCCACCTGCCCTTCGACACGGCGGTAGACCCTGTAGTCCTCGGTCAGGATGGGGCTCCCCGAGGTCGAGACGGCTGCCAGGGGGCTCTCCAAGACAGGCCGCACAGAACGCTTCAGGGTGTGCGTGCTGGGGTTGTACTGCCGAGGGTTGTTCGAGGCCAAGACGACCGTGGTCTTGCCCGTCTTAGCGTCATAGGTGGACCCCGTGACGAGGCTGAAGTCGAGGAAGGTGCCCCCGTCGGTGAACATCAGCACCGTCCCGCTCTTGTAGGTGCGGGTCAGGTCGCCCAAGCCGTTGATGAGGATCTTCGAGGCCCCTCGGGACGGGATGTCCCACGAGGACACCTCGGTCACGAAGTAGGAGGGAAAGAAGAGGAACGCAGAGGTCCGAGTGGCTCCCGAGGTGAGGGCCATGCCGGGGTTCAGCAGGTCCGATCGGAAGACCTGGGGAGAGGCCAGCGTAATGGTCGTGAGTTCGGTGACCGAGTCGTAGGTCGAGCTGCCGAGCAGGTAGATTTCCTCCCTGTCCACCCGCAGCAAGTGGTTGGTGACGAACTCGCTCGTCCGGTCTCCCGCCAGGATGAGCGTGTCCTGCTCGGCCTCGATGTTGATGAGGGTCCCCAGCATCGGGGGTTGGAGGATCGAGAGGGTCTTCTCTCCGCCGAGGGCCTCGTGGATGAAGTAGGTGACGTAGACCCGCTCGTTGGGACTGACGATCGACCCCGAGGGTAGAGCGTCGGTCACCTGATCGCTGGCCAGGAACTTGACGGTCGAGGGGGCACCCAGAGGTGTCTCGAAAGTGACCCCGCCAGCAAGCCCTCCAGGACCACCGTTCGTCACCTGCGGTCGACCCCCACGGAAGGCTTGGGGGGCCGGAGCGTCGGCGACCTCTCGACCCAACGGGTTGAAGGACAGGGTGTCAGTCGGTTCTGGGTGGTCCGCTGTCACTTCCAAGCGGACGACGAAGGAGCCCCGCTCTTCGACGACGACCCTGTTGTCGTCCTCGTCGAGGACCGTGTAGGTGATGACCGTCTGCTCCAGCTCCAGCATCCGCTCGGTCAACTCGATGAAGCCGGTGGCCGGCTGGAGTTGGTAGTCCGTGCCCAGCGTCAGGGTGCGAGCCCAGAAGACAGCCTCGCCTGCGTCGACATCGTCCTGACTGAAGTTCAGCTCGCCGTTGCTTTCGGCGATCTCGACCGTCCCCTGGGTCATCGACGCGGGGGTTGTGAAGCCACCCGGAGTTGGCAC
>SDBV01009193.1_pt1 | contig 13181 bp, 12 predicted proteins | sample 2277081 | NCBI WGS metagenome assembly SDBV01 (sample SAMN10402039, study PRJNA504765) | marine sediment metagenome | isolation source: marine sediment core GS10_PC15, 223 cmbsf | place: Arctic Ocean: Southern Knipovich Ridge | collected 2010
CAGGTCGCCAGGACCACCGTCGTCGCCGACGGCATGGCCCATCCAAACGGTGTACGGGTGCATAAGGGAAAGGTCTACGTTACCCAGAGCATGATGCCCAAGGTCAAGACCGAACAGTTGACAAGCGCGGTCTACCGTTTCGACGTCGACGACGCCAATATCAAAGTCAATAACACGTTAGACGATGAGAATCTGCTGATCGCGTTTAAGACTTTGAACATGGATTGTCAGTACGGTCTGGACGGTATAGTCTTTGACAGCAAGGGCAATCTTTACGTGGGCAATTTCGGTGACGGCACGATTCATAAGATCACTTTAGATTCGCAGGGTAAGGTTACATCCAATACGATTCTTGCCGAAGATCCGTGCATGAGGACGACCGACGGTATCTGCATCGATGCGGCAGACAATATATATGTTGCCGATTTTTCGGAAAACGCCGTGTGCAGGGTAACGCCCGGCGGAGATGTCCGGGTGCTCGCACGAAGCGGCGACTGCGACGGCTCAAGAGGCGGACTGGACCAGCCGGGCGAACCGATTGTGTGGGGCGACAAGCTTGTGGTAACGTGCTTCGACATGGTGACCGGTCCGGACAAGGTCAACACGGGACACGACGAACCGCATACAATCGCATACATCGACATGAACGAAATCAAATAGCGTCAAGGGGAACTGAACAGGAGTGCGAATATGAGGACAGTTGCAGTCATAGAACCGCCCAAAGTGGAAGTGGTGGATATCGCCGAGCCGAAGCCCGGCTCATATCAGGTCAGAGTAAAGACCGAAGCGGCCTGTCTTTGCAACGCCACCGACGGCAAGCTGGTTCGCGGCCATTTCCCGGGCGTGGACAAGTATCCGCTTATCTTAGGGCACGAATCGGTCGGGATCGTGGATACGGTTGGAGATAAGGTCCGCAATTTCAAACTCGGTGATCGTGTAATCGGCGGGCTCGTTTTCGATTTTGCAGAGGGCGAGTATTCAACCGGCTGGGGTGGATTTTGCGAGTATACCCTTGCCACCGATCACGATGCGATGGTCGAAGACGGTGTGGCCGACGCCGAGCACGGCTGGTTCGAATGCCACGAAATCCAGCGCGCCGTACCGAAAGATATTTCCATCGAGGCGGCGGTTCTGTTGTGCACGTGGCGCGAAGTCTACGGCGGCTTCGGTGATTTCAATCTGCAGAAAGGCGACGATATTGTGATATTCGGGGCAGGACCGGTCGGCCTGAGCTTCCTTGCGTTCGGAAAACTCCTGGGCCTGGGCTATATCGGCGTAGTCGATCCGCTCCAGCATAAGCGCCAAAAGGCTCTTGCAATGGGCGCCGATCAAGTCTTTGCTCCCGACACCGATGAACTCAAGCAACTGACCGAAAAACGCGGCAAACCCCTCGACATCGTCATCGACGCCGTGGGCAACAGTTCCATTATCAATACCGCGCTGGGCATGATCAAACTCGGCGGGTCGATCTGCGTCTACGGCGTCATCAGCGACTCCACAATTACGGTCAACAAGGCCGCGGGCCCATATAACTTCAACCTTTATATCCACCAGTGGCCGACACGCTTTCGAGAACGGGCGTCGCAGGAGACTCTGTGCGAATGGATTAGACAGGGAAAAATAAAGCCGGAAGATTTTTTGACGCACGACTTCAAGATGGAGCAGATAAACGACGCACTCGACGCCGTAAAGAGCGGGCAGGTCATCAAGGCAATACTGCGATATTAGCGCCGTTTAAATTGGGACCCCGATGTGCATTGGGATGACGGTTGTGATTGTAGATTGTATATTTTCGATTGTATATTGCTGTGGAATCGCCTTCGGCGATGGTTGTTTTAACGGATTCCTCCGCTCCGCTGCGCTCCGGTCGGAATGACACAGGGTGGACCATTCTTGGCGCGCCGGGAGTCGGAATGACAGTTGAGGTGGATGTTGCAGCAACTTTTTGGAAACAGCATTAGTGCCACATCGGGAAAGCGAAATGAGCAAAAACATTATTGCATTGGATATCGGTACGCAAAGTGTTCGGGCGGCGGTTGTGCTGGCCGACGGCAAAATAAGCGGTATCGCCCAGGTCAAGCACGATGTCGACAGCCCACAGCCCGGCTGGGCACAGCAGAATCCCGAGGCATGGTGGGAGGAACTTTGCAAGGCTGCTCGGCAGGTGCTCGGTGAGACCGATATTGACGCCAGGTCGATTGAGGCGATAGCCTGCTGCGGGCAGATGCACGGGCCGGTGGGGGTGGACGAACAGGGCAATGTGACGACCCCATGGGTTCAGTTGTGGTGCGACAAGCGCTGCGGGGCGCAGTGCGAAGCTCTGCGTCGGGACCATGACGAGCCGGCCCTTGCACAGATTGCAGGTTCGTCGGTGAATCCGGCCTGGACGGGACTTAAGGTCAGATGGATCAGGGACAACGATCCCCAGGCGTACGACAAAAGTCGATGGTTTCTGGTTCCCAAGGATTTCATCAACTTCAAACTGACCGGAGTCGCCGCCGCCGATCCGAGCGAGGCATCGGGTTCGTTTTTGTGGGATTGTCGCAGCGACGCGTATTCGGCTGAGCTTGCTGAGGCCGTCGGTGTGGACCTTGACAAATTCGCGCCGGTCAGCGCCTCGCATGAGGTGATCGGCCGGGTCAGCGCCGAGGCGGCAAGGCAAACCGGTCTGCCCGCGGGCACTCCAGTGGTTGCAGGCGGCGGGGATTTTCCGGTTTCGATGTTAGGCTTCGGTATTGTCGGCGCCGGCATTACCGCCGACGTTACCGGGACGAGCACACTGTTGGCTTCGCACAGCCCACACCCGCTGGTTCACCCCGCCGTGCAGAACCTGCGTCATGTAGTCGACGGCTGGATACCGTTTACGATCCTGGATTGCGGCGGACTGAGCATGAAGTGGTGCAAGGACCTTGTCGGTTCGCTTGTCGACGCCGAGGCGGATTATGACTCGCTCATAGAGACAGCCTCGAAGGCGCCTGCGGCCAGCGACGGATTGTTGTTTTATCCATACATGTTGGGTGAGCGTCGTCGCGAGAACACTACGGCAAGGGGCGGCTTCTTCGGCATTACGCTGAACCACACGGGAGCGCATTTTGTCCGCGCGGTCATGGAAGGGGTGGCGCTGGGCATGGGCAAGGACATGGAACTCTTCAAAAGCCTCGGACTGGAGGTCAGCGAAGTCCTTTGTGTGGGCGGCGGGACCAGGAACGAACTCTGGAACCAGATCAAAGCGGATATTATCCGGATGCCCCTGGTATTGTCCAGCGAGCCGGAAGCGGGCCTGAAAGGTGCTGCATTGCTTGCTTGCGCGGGCGTGGGGTTGATAGACGACCTTACGACCGAAGCGCTGGCGCGGCGCATCACCGACACGACAGTTGCGCCTCAGCGACAAAATGCCGATGCATACAGGTCAGCCCTTGCCGAATACTGCCGGGTATATGAGCACATGTTAGGTTTCTGGCAGGACCGCTGAGACTTAGGACGTATAAAAAAATTATCTTTCATTTTGGCTATTTTTCGATTGTGTACTGTTTGTCGATCTCGGGCACAACGATCCGATCTGCCGCACCTGTTCGTTCGATTTGCCGCCTCAATTCTTCGGGTTCTATTGTGTTGAAACTGAACATGCCGAAATGGTGGCATACCATCCGCGGTATATTGAGCCGGCGGCACAAATCAAATGACTCTTGAAAGGTGAAGTTGCCCGCGATATTGCGCTGTCGGCGATAGTCGTCGCGACCGTTAACCGGCAAAAACGCAACGTCGATTTGCTTGTCCGCCAGTTTCTCCTCCAGCCCGTCGTATGGAACACAGTCGCCGCAATGATACACAACGGTATTTCCCATGCGAATAACAAAGCCCAGAAAATGATGCTCGCCCCGATCGTTTGTCTCTATCTGTTCGTGCGCCGACGCTGTGACCCGGACGGTCGTGTCGGGATTCAATGAAACGGTGTCGCCGGCATTTACCCCAACGACCCTGTCCGTATCCAGGCCGATGCTGCGGATATGGTCTCGTTCGGCGGCAGGGGCAATGAGCCGGCATTGAGAGTTGTTTTCGAGAAGAACCGACAGCGTTTCGGGATCCATATGATCCGAATGCCGATGCGTGCACAAGACCCGGTCCAGGCCTGTTACTTCCTCAGCGCGAACCGGAGCCGGCATCATTCGCTGGTGGTCGAATTCCGCACCGGCATATTTCCGCGCAAGAGAGTCCGACAGATACGGATCGACCATGAACCGCAGATTCCCGGATGCAAAAAGAAAACCGGCTTGCGCCAGCCATGAGAACTTCACTTTGCCCTCCGGCGGATATGAACCGTGCACCGATTGAGATGCCGCCGGGTCCGGATTTTGTGCGGTGATTCTTACCATGCCGCTGCTGCCCTGCCTCGGTATCGTGCGCTATAAACGGAGTCTGTGCGGGGGGTCGGTTTCATGACAACCACGCGCATTCCGAGCTTTACGACGGCGGACAGAGCAGTTTCTTTTCTTTAACCGATCAGCCGCGAGAGTTTGGCCTTTTGGAATTTGTCTCTTGCCTTGTCGAGCGCATCGTGGGCGACCTGTTCTATCCCCTTGGCGAACGGAGCCTGGTGGGTAATTTCCGCCATTTCCATAATCTGTATAAACGGCCCATCCACCGCTTCGATTATTTGAAGCATGGTGATATCCTTGGCCGGTCTTGCCAGGGTAAAGCCTCCACGGGGACCTCGCTTGCTTCTGAGTATGTTGGCCATGACCATTTGCTGCATGACCTTGAGCAAAAATGCAAGCGGAAGGTCATAGGTATCTGCTATCTCCTGCGACATTACGGGCCCGTCTTTGCTGTTCTGCGCCAAGTACGCCACCGCCGCCAAACCGTAACCCGCCGCCCTGCTAATCCTCTGCGTCATATTCCTGTCCCTTAAAACTATATTGCGATTAGGTTGTAAGGCGACCAGTATCGCACATCTCTGGGCAGATGCAAGCAATTTCTTTTTTTATCGTTGCCGAAAACGTATATCGTGGTTTGCGCAAGAGCCTGTCATTGCCGCTCCGGTCCCGCTGCGCCGGCAAGACAAACTCCAGCCGAAATCCGGAGATCACAATGTATCGTAAGGAGTATTACAATGTCGAAGAAACCGGTAAAGCTGTTCGCGAGGCTGGCGTTTGCCGAAATGTAATCGCCTTTGTCTGGATTTTCCCGCCGTGGTTCTTGTGGGAACTGGTGTCCCTGCCAATCAAGTAAAAACAGCATATTTGTAAGCTTTGTACAAAAATTACAATTTGTACTTGCACAAAGTCCGATGTAGTGTACAATAAAGTCTTCTGCAAAATTGCGGTTTGGCATGCATTACTTAAGAAAATCATCTTTCCGATTTTCTTATGTAATCACATAACGTGTTATCCTAACATAACTTAACTCCGAGAAAAGAAAAAGGTCTTCTCGCTTTTTCTTTTCCAAAAACATGTCAAATCGCAATTTTGCAGAACTCAGGTGTATAATATAGGAGGCAGGGTACAGTATTGGTGAGTTTAGTAAGATTGTGGCAGATGGTGGATTGATATGGTTTTTCTAAGCATTTCAAAACTCAGGACAAGTATTTCGGACATTGTAAACAGGGTCGCCTATCAGCACGAACGGGTGGCGGTTGAACGCAACGGCAAGCCCGTCTGCGCCATCATCAGCATGGCGGATTTGGAGCTTTTGGAGGCTCTTGAGGACAAGTTCGATCTTGCCGAGGCCCACGAGGCCATCAAAAGGAACGAGTTTGAGGATTGGGAAAAGGCCAAGGAAGCTCTCGGCCTGTAAATGATGCAGTATTCCATCAGAATCGACAGGAAGGCCCTGGAGTACCTGTCCTCATTGCCGCAAAAGATCAAGCGGCAAATAGGCCGCAAGATAGAACGTCTCAAAACAGACCCCTACCCGCCAAAGTGCAAAAAGCTCGAAGACGGCGTTTACAGGGTCCGTTCCGGAAACTACAGGATTATCTGTCAGGTAGTGGCCGAAGTTATCCTTGCCTGTGTGCTCAAGATAGGAGACCGCAAGGACGTATACAAGTAGCCGCGATTTCCACGGTAAGCAGCGACCCGCCAACTTGCCGTCTGTGCTGTCAAATGAGCCGGACTTTGGGAATTTTGGGCTTTATTGCCGAAGGCATTTATGGTATAATCCTCCTTCACTTCATTGAACAATATAAGCAAATCGGGAGGTTTGAAAATGGTTTATGGATTATATGTAATTGTTGGGGCGGTTCTTGGTGGCGCGCTTGTTTGGCTGGCTTGCGGCGTCAAGGCCAGGAAAGATGCAGAAGATCTGCGCAGCCGACTGGCCGTCGCCGAAGAAAAGAACGTTCGTATGCCGAAACTCGAACTGGCCATCGGTGAAAATCAAAAGCAGATCGCCGACCTTGCCGGGCAAATCACCGCATTCAAAGACGATATCATCCAGAAAGCCGACCGGATCGCCATGTTGAATCTCGAGTTATTCGAACGGACAGAAGCATCGAAGAACAAGCTCACCATGGTCAACGACGCCCAGAGCAGGCTCTGTCAGGCCTTGATCGCGCTGTCGGAAACCGCGCTCAATTGCGACAACGATGAATTCATCCAAGCCATGGAATCCAATCTCAGCACCTTTGAAGAATCGCTCCTCGGTGATATCTCGCGCTGGCAGGCGCGTGACCGTGCAGTAACGAATGAAGTCTGCCAAATGGCCGAGAGTGAACAAGTTACACCGGCCCTGTCAGACCAGGACAATGCGCTGGAAGAACTCATCCTGGCCGACGTTGCCACTGAAGAGCCGACGGCCGGATCCGCACAAGAGCCCGACACCCCAGGTTCCGATGAGGCGGAAGAACTCATCCTGGCCGACGTTGCCACTGAAGAGTCGACGGCCGGATCCGGACAAGAGCCCGACACCCCGGGTTCCGATGAGACGGATACCGAAGACACTGACGTGGATGACCTGGCCGTACAACGTACCGAAGCAGAGCTTGCCTTGTTCGAAAAAAAGCTCGATGAAGAGATATCATCCGAATTCGGCGGCACCGACGATGACGAAGACACTCTCGAGAAAAACGAATCCCCAATCGCCCCCCCTGCAAATGAGGAAACAAACGGTCCGACCAAAAGCCTTTACTTCCCGACCCAGGGCATAACCGTCCGCTACAACCTGGCCCCGGGCTAAGGACTTGTAAATAAATTAGGTTTTATTTTGGCGTCAGCGAGGACAAGGCTGGCAAGGAAGTAAAATGCAGGCCTACTACCTGTAGTCCGAGTTTTACTGACGCCGCCAGCCGAAGCCACAGCCAGCCAAAATGAAAGATAATTTTTTTACACGTCCTAAACAAGCGGTTTTGTTCGGATCATCTCGAATCACCCTGCCCATACATGATACTGAATCAAATTTCATCCTTCTTGTATGCTGCGTTCTCATCCCCGGGATCCATACCGTTTGCGATCTTGGCCATCCGTTCGGAATGTTTGATACCCATCTTCTTTATCACGATTACCGTCTGCCCGGCAATTGCGGCAACGGCAATCACCGCAATCCACCCCCAAAACCCCATCTCACTAACCATTTCGACTACCCTATCCATAACACGGCCCTCGCTTGATAACCAGCAACTAATTTTATAACCATACATTAAGACACAGACAAGTCGATTTCATTACAAAAATTCATCAAATTGGCCCCAAAAAACATAGAAGATAGTCTACACGAAAAAGAGGACTTTTTCAACAGCCCCCCGCGTACCTTTAATTCACTCTCCAAAACCAAAAACAGCAAAACACAAAATAGCTTCCCCGAAACGGTAACGCGTACCTTCAGTCATCTTCAAGTTCATCAAGCAGTTTTTTTGCCTCGGGGTTATCCGGGGCAATGTCAAGCACCTTTCTGGCATATGTACGAGCCTTATTTGATTTATCCAATCCTTGATAGCACTCAGCCATTGAACTATAGAGATAGGCCTTGTCTGAAAAGCCAAGCTCCTCTGCTTTAAGATAAAACCGCAAAGCTTCATTAAGTTTCCCCAATCCTAGATTAGCGTATGCTAATAACGCATTTATATCAGGATTAGAGGAATCTAATTCGTATGCTCTTCTTGCTAATTCAAACCCTTTCTGCCAATCCTCATTTCTAAGAGCAATATCCGATAGACCGTAAACTGCATGTGCATTATCAGGGTCTGAGCGAAGTACTTCTTCGAAAAGCTTTTTAGCTTTTTCGGGGTCGGTGTCGATGACTCGAGAGGCCAGAGCAACTAAATTAAAGTTGCTCCGGGTGAGAGAAACCGCCTTTTCTAAGTACTTCAAACCTTCTTGTTTATCAAGGAAGTTAAACCAGAGAGAACCCTTAATCTGATATAACAAGTCTGAGTCGGTATTGCCGTACTCAAAAGCCTTCTCAATATATTTTTTACCCAATTCATAATTGCGATTGAGATACATTTCAAGACTGGCCATGTATGCAAGTAGCCTGCTGTCATCAGGCCATATTTTCAAAGCTATCTCCATCATAGGATATGCTTCGCTTTTTCTGTCTTCTCCACAAAGCCAAAGCAGGTATTCTTTACAATGAGTTAATAATTCGATTGTCCGAGAGTCTTGAGCTTTCAATTTTACCGCTTCATAAGCATGTTCAAGAGCTTTAGAATAATCTTGTAATCCTACGTAACAGTTTGCGACACCCCCATGAAAAAAGAATTCTTCTGGAAAGCCCTCTTTACCGGCTTCTAAATAGTGCTCCAGGGCTTTCCCATATTCCCCTAATGCCTGATATGCCCTGCCAATATAATACAGGATTCTGGCATTATCTGGTTGAAATTCCTTTGCCTTGTCGGCCGTTTTAAGCGCAAGAGCCCAATCGTTATGTTCTCCGGCAATCCATGAAAGACCTAAGTAAGCACGCACATTATTAGGCTCCTTCTCAATTATTTCCTCCCAAACAGGAATAGCACTTTCAAAATCTGTCTTCATTAAACTGTTAGCAAATGCAGTTAGGTTATCAACAGACCGCTCAGCAGAAGCAGCTTTTTCAAATTCGAAAGTTGCTTTCTGCAATTGCCCTTTTGACCAAAGAATATCTGCACAAATCCGATGATATCTTGCTTCTGGACAACCAAGTTCCCTGGCTTTGTCTATTAGATGCTTAGCTTTTTCGAGATTATTCTTTAGTTCATTTTCAAGACAGGCCAGGCAATCATAAACTACCCAATCTTCTGAGTCCTTACGAAGGATGTCGTTAAAGGCTTTATATGCTTCATCAAGATTACCTGCCTGAAGCAGTTGGATCGCATCTTGTTTACTAATTTGATTCATAAACTATCATCGCTATATAAGAATAATTAAATGGTTCAGACCCCCACTCCCTAATACTCCACCAAAACACCACCCTCTTAATCACCCAACCCAACAACAAAATCCGTAATTCTCATTTCTTACTTCCTGATTATCTAACCCACCCCCACCCACTTCCCCAAAATAGTAAATAGTAAATCGTAAATAGTCAATAGAAAACCACCCCCATTTCCTATGGAACATCCGCCGTGGCGGACTATCCCCCCAGCCCCCTATTTAGCCCCGGCCGCTGGCCGGGGTCAGTACACATCACCCCAAAGCGCCCCACCTCAAGAAACAACCCCCAAAATCCGCAGTGCCCCCCTTTTTTCTTCGTGCTCCTTCGTGTCTTCGTGGTGAATTTCATTTAATATTGGACATCTACCAAACTTTGTGGTATAATGCGCCATCAGATGGAACGCACGCCAAAGGCGTGCATCCAGTAGTTAACCCCCACTTTTAGTGGGGATTGCACCAAAAACAGGGGGAGCAACAAGCCATGCCCACCAAACCGCCGCATCACGTTCCAAGCCAGGAATCTCAAAATTCGCATCCCCCAAAGTTTACCCCGACCCGCCGGGGATCTGTCGGAACGCAATTATGCGAAACGAACCCAATCCCGCCGCTGAGCGCAGCGAAGTCCCGATTTATCGGGGAACCCAATTTCCGTCCTACCCCACACCCTCCCAGCCTTCCCAAACGCGAATTATGCAAAACGAACCCAATTTACCCCTGCCGCCACCCTCTCGCTGGCTTCCCCATCCCCGAATATGCGAAACGAACCCAATTCCGCGCCCCCCATGTCTCTGCCCACCCCCCATTTCACGAAACGAACCCAATTCCCCCCCCAGGCCGGAAATCTCCCGTACGGGCACGGCACGCCGTGCCCCAAATGCGCAAAACAAACCCAATCCCCGCCCCGCGGCCCCACTATTCACCATTCACTGCTCACTATTCACTGTTTTTACAAAACGAACCCAATTCCCGCATACCAAGTGTCCCGCCACCCCATATTTTTACAAAACAAACCCAATCCCACCGCTGAGCGCAGCGAAGTCCCGATTTATCGGGGAACCCAATTACCAACCACCAACTTGCAGCAGCGTCAAAAAACTTGTTTTTTCCTTGGCGGCCCCGGGGATGGAGGTTATATTGTCGATAGGAGTGATATGTTGACAGGGTTGATATATTAAGAAAGGGGAACGATCATGAAAATCAAATCGGGTTGGCTTGGTGCAATTGTTGTTACTGTCGGGTTGTGCACGTTTCTGGTGGTCGCAAATTCTGCGTCTCAGGCTGCATCGCAGGAGACCAAAGTCTCTGTTTCGCCGGCTGAGTTGCCGGCCGTCATTAGAAAGGCTATCAAGGAGACCTTTCCGAACGGCCGGATCACAAGAATTGAAAAGGAGGTTGAAGGGAAGGACCCGGGCCAGTATGACGCGGTCATACGTGTGGGCGTAAAGGAGTACGAAGTTGAGATCTCCCCGGAAGGGAAGATTCTCGAGAGCAAGGAGATAGCCCCTGCGGAAAAAACGCCCGGCGGCGAGCAGGAAAAGAAATGGACGCGGTCTTTCGGTCAGGCCGATTGCACGTTTTCTTCGGTTGGCAGAAATCGGTTCTTCAGTGTCCAGCCTGGTGACCAGCTTGTACTGCAAAGCAGTACGGAAAAGGTGACGATTACCGTCCTGAATAAAACAAGGAAGATTGGCGATATAGTAACGAGAGTTATCGAAGAGCGGGAAGAAGTCAACGGCAAACTCAAGGAGATATCCAGGAACTTCTTCGCCATCTGCAAAGAGCACGGCGATGTGTTCTATTTCGGAGAAGAGGTGGACATCTACGAGGACGGTAAGATAGTCAAGCACTCCGGAGCCTGGAGAGCCGACGAGAAGAATTCCCGGGAGGGCATCATAATGCCGGGTACGATTCTGCTGGGCGCCAGACATTTTCAGGAGATCGCCCCGAACGCCATGGACAGGGCTGAGATAATCAGCGACGACGTAACCATGAAGACGCCGGCGGGAACATTCACCAACTGCATAAGAGTAGAAGAGACCACCGCACTGGACCCCGATGAAAAATGCTACAAAACGTATGCGCCCGGTGTGGGTCTCATCCAGGACGAAGATCTGCTGCTGATCAAATATCGCTTAAAAGATTAAAGACTCGATTATACTGCTTCTCGCAATCAGAATGCGCGTTGGGCGGCATTTGGCTCCGAACGCGCATGTTTTTTTGAACTTATAACAAAATGTAACGTGGCACGGGCATCCTGCCCGTGTATCATGGGCAAGATGCCCATGCCACATTAAAACACGCATTTTGTCCGGTACTCCTTATTCTGTCCCCAAACATCAGCCGGTATCTCGCTGCCTGCCCTGTGCCCCGGGGCCCTCGTCGGCCCGTCAACAAGATACGGCATATCCGATAAAAATAAAAAAACCGCCTGAAAAAAATGTTATGTCGGGGGCATAAAGTGACACTATATAAAAGGATGCACGGCGGTCGCCGGAAAGGGCATTGGCTGGATCCGCCTCTCCCCCTCTGAACAGGCTGTGAAGAGAAATTCAACAAATTAAAGTGATTCGCAGCGTTCAGAGTGTTAATACTTTACCGGGCAGGGTCGTATTCTCCATATCGTGATCTGATGGGTGGGCATGGGGAATAGCGACCCTGCCCTATTTTGTTGCATTCAAGAGTTGGGCCGTTCATTGTCTTTGATCTGCTGCATGAACCATCCACCTGCAGTGGATGCCACCCAGTGCGCAGGCCACAGGATGGGTTCGGCCCACCATCAAACCGACCTCAGATCAAAGTGACTTGCACATCGCTGCCGGCGTCGAGTTTTGTGATGCCGGCGGGGATCTGTACGATGCCGTTGGCGAAGGTGTAGGCGTGGATGTGGGCTGAGCCGTGATACTCGAAGAAATTGACCGAACCGTCCGGTTCGAGTTTGACGGGCCGAAATTCGGCGCGGTCGACCTTTCGTTTGACAACATCCTTTGTCAGTCGCCCGCGTATACGACCGGGTCGGTAGTCTGCGCCCATGAGCTTTACCAGGAACGGTCTTACCAGGACCTCGAACAATACAAACGTCGAGACCGGATTGCCGGGCAGGCCGAAAAAGTACTTGTTGTCTTTTGTGCCGAACACGGTCGGTCTTCCCGGCTTGATTTTGACCTTTTCGAATTTGATATCAATGTCGTTGGCCTTTAGTATCTGCGGCACAAAATCATAATCGCCGACCGAAACGCCGCCGCTGAAGAGCACGACATCGCATTCGTCCATCGCCCGGCCGAGGATTTCGTCGATCGCCTCGGGCGTGTCTTTTGCAATGCCGAAGTATTTCGGCTTACAGCCTGCTCTTTGAATCTGCGCACACAGTTGATAGCTGTTGGAGTTGCGGATCTTCGCAGCCGTTGGTTTCTGTCGCGGCTCGATGAGTTCGTTGCCCGTTGCAACCACGCCGACGCGGCCCATGGCGTAGACAGACGCCGGATCGCAACCCACCGAGGCTAAGACGGCGATCTCCACAGGTCGAAGCACAGTGCCGGCGGTGAGCACGACATCGCCGGCATGGACGTCTTCGGCCTTGCAGCGGATATTCGTTCGCCCGGATTTCTCCACCACGTACACCAGCCCGTCTCTCTGTTGGGTATGCTCGAACATCACAACGATGTCGGCGCCTTCAGGAACGACTGCGCCGGTCATGATCCGGCTGCACTGGCCGGGGGCGATGCTCTTTGTGGGCATGCATCCTGCGGGAATCGTCTCAATCTCGGTCAGTCCGCTGTCCAGATCCGCCTGTCGACATGCAAAGCCGTCCATCGCCGAGAGATCATGCGGGGGCATGTC
>SDBV01009194.1_pt1 | contig 13181 bp, 20 predicted proteins | sample 2277081 | NCBI WGS metagenome assembly SDBV01 (sample SAMN10402039, study PRJNA504765) | marine sediment metagenome | isolation source: marine sediment core GS10_PC15, 223 cmbsf | place: Arctic Ocean: Southern Knipovich Ridge | collected 2010
CGGCGCTACTTCTCGTGTGGTGGCAAAAGCAGGACGGCTTACGCAGTGGTACTCGAACTCCATGAGGGTTCCGTACAGAATGATCGTCTTGCTATTCATTCTTGTGATAATAGAATCTGTTGTAATCCTAACCATCTTAGTTGGGGCACTCACCAACAAAACATGGATGACATGGTAGAAAGGGAAAGACATGGCCTTCCTAAGACAGTTGTACGTGCTATACGTAAGCTACGAATTGAAGGCCAATCCCAACAAAAGGTCGCTGACCTATACGGAGTTTCGAGAGAAACTATATCAGCTATTGACACAGGAAGAGTAAAGAGGTAAATTCACCCTGTTGGTCTTTCCTAGACTGACGCCTCCCTGTGAACTGCCCCCGTGATTGCCTCCCGCACGCGGGGGTCTTTTTGTGTGGAATTCACTTGACACACACGTGAAAGTGTGGTACAACTACGCTATTAACCAATGAAGGTTAAGGAGGAAGAGATGAATAACATCGTACCTATCCACAACAAACCAGAAGCTTTCAATGATGAGTCAGAATTGTACTTCGATGTATGGGAACGCCCATCCTATTTCAAAGGTGGGTCTAGTTATCATGGGGAATCAGAGAACGCATCTTACTACCAAGATACCCACCACAAACATGTTGTCCGTATGTATAATGGTAGTCCCATCTCCATCGGCCTAGTCGGGAGGAACTACAAACTCTTGAAGAATAAGGAACTCTGTGAAAGTATTGAAGAGACATTCATGGATACCTTAACACATGAGGAACTTCATGGTGTCATCAGAGGAGACAACATATCATACCTGGGTGGTACCTGTATCAGAGATTACATATTCCCAGGCATTAACGCCGACATATCATCTAAAAGGAGTGAGATTGCCTTTAGAACTATCGTTATTAATGGGTATGATGGTTCATCCAGCTTCAAGTTTTACCATGGGGCAATTGACTTCTTCTGTACAAATGGAATGGTATCAGGAGTATACGATATGACAGTAAGGCGTCATACCAAGGGCCTTACCATTCCTAACCTCACTGACCGTCTACGTAAATCCATAGACATATTCTATAAACAAGCTGACCAGTGGAAACACTGGGTTGGTAAGGTGATATGTGATGAAGATGCAGAGGAATGTTTCAAAGCTATGCCCAACGTGTCTGAGCGCCGTGTTGCTCAACTTATGCACCAATTTAGAATCGAGTGCGATAGTCATGGCAGAACTGTGTGGGCCTTGTACTCAGCGGCTACGTTTTATGCTTCTAGAGATGATGGGGCCTTTGCAATCCGTGAAACTGGCTCAGACCACAAGGCTACCACTCTAATGAACCGAGAACAACAGGTGCGTTCTTGGCTTAACACTGACGAGTTTGAGAAGATCGCAGCGTAGTACAATCTATCTTCTCACATCTTGATTGAAGGGGAACATCATGTTCAAAGAAGGTAACTTAGTCCGTCGTATTACAGATGACGGAAACGGAGAGATATTGAAAGTAGTAGACAGTAATATCCCAGGTGATACAGTTGTGAGAGTCGAAACCGCAGAAGGCATAGACGATTGGGTTGATATAAACGACCTTGAACTCGTAGCTGAATCACAAGCTGAACTCGACAAGACTCCAAATCCACAGCCAATGGAAGAGCAAACCGTTGCCATTGTCTCATTCGAAGGTGCTGTCAAGCGAGAAGTTAAGGCTATCCGCGAAGCGTTAAAGCTCTGTGATACCCTATCCGAGTTCCAATTCACAGTTACAGCTTCAGGCCCGATTAATAGTGGGGAAGTCAAGATATCATACAGGCTATCCAAGGATACATACGGTAGTACAGGGGTCAAAGGGAATAACGTGAAGGAATGTCTTGCTGAGTTCCTACGCAGGCACGGATGGGATCGTACCAACAAGCCAATCGCAATCAGTTACGATGGAATACCAACATGAAGCAATATGAGCTAGCAAGGCACTTACTAGATGTGATGATTGCCATAGACAAGGTAGTAATCAATTGTGCATCTAACCTCAATGACCTATTCGTATCTGATAGTTCAAACAACGAACTAGTAAACAAGGAAGCTATAGTGCATCGTGCTATGGTAGATTACTTAATTGCTTCAAGTATCAATTCGGCTTGGAGTAAGGGATACAAGAGTACTAAAACAATACTCGACGCAACAATTGAAGCTCTAGATATTCCCTCTAGCGGCGTCCCTGGAGAAACCATCACGCTCCATCGAAGCAACGCACTTAAATTCACTAAGAAACAGAACAAAGACGGAGAGGCTGTTACAGTAACAGACTTACTCAATGCCCTTGCTCGTACTGGGGTGGAAAAAGATGTTGTCGATAAGGCATTCAAGATGGCTCTGAAACCTAGGCGTGGAAATACTTACTACGAGGTTACAGCATCGGAGGATTAGGTATGATTGAATATACTCTAATAGAACATCTCATACTTATCATTGGAAGTGCAATAGGCGGACCTATTTTACTTATAGCAGCTTGTAGAAGTTGATACACTTGGAGGGTTAGATGGATAATTTCCCTCGATGGAAACCAATGAAAACTGCGCCAAAGAACCAAGACATATTGATCTTCGATTTATCTTCATCGGTTAACCATGTCTATGAGCATATAACCTATGAACATGCAAGGGTAGTTCAAGTCTTCTGGCATAAAGAAGATGGATATAACTTCGAGACAGGAGAACAAACACAGGGACGTTGGATGCCTAGAACAGATAGAAGACCAAAGCATTATACAACAGCAGAAGTCGTTGCTGTCTGTTGGATGGAGGTACCAGACTATCCAGACCTAAAGAGCCTAGAAGATGAAAGCTGATACACCAATAGCCCTTGCCAATCTCACACAGATGACAGAAGACGAGCGAGAGTTATTAGTCAATCGTATCAGAGAACGCCGCCTTGCCCCTGTCCGTGCCTACGAAGAACTAACTGCTGCACAAGCTCTTGTTCGTAAGGACAAACTAGAGATACAATGGACTAAGCAGATGGAAATGTTCACAAAGGACTTAGCCAGGGCCGATAAGGCAATGGAAACACTAGAGAAGCGCGGTACTAAGTTACGTGCAATCAAACTCGAAGTGGAGGATTTGTAAGATGTCCCTTAACGAAGGAACTGCCATAGCAAAAGAGGTTACCCTCATCAACCAACTTTCAGAACGAGTAAGTGAGATATTCTCTCGACTATCTCGTATGAAAACACAACTTAGTACTCTTACATCCCGCTTAGACGGGAGTGATACCCCAGAAGGCCCAACTCCTGAAACAGCAGATAAGCCAGGGGAGTTAGGGACATTGGACGCCCATGTACGAACAGTCGAGAGTATTCTAGCAGATCTTGATACTCAAATCGCTATCTTACAGAAGATCTAACATGAAAGCCAGAGAAGTACGTGAACGTCTTCAAGGCAAGGTCGAACCAGAGCTTATCATCTGCATGTGTGGCATAGCTGAAACTCTATCTGCACAACAACAAGAGATAACTACCATAGCCCAGATGCTAGACAAGACAATTGACTTACTCATGCAACTAGGCGTGACTATTGAAGGGACACAAAATGCTGTTGACAAGATACAGAAGATAAGAGGGAATCATGAAGATTGACGAGAAGGCGCGAGAAGCAGCGTGGGGCCATTGTGAAACTGGATATGAACGAGTATTAGTCGAACTCAGTATCCAAGTCTACCTCGACGCCGCCGATCTGGTGCCGTTTACAGACGGGGCAGCCGTGAGAGAAAGAATGTCGCAAGAACTTGAGTTAGCCCAGGTGCAAGCCCGCCAAGACCGCAAAGAGCGTGACGAAACCCACGCACAGATAGCGGCGCTGCGGGAGGCTTTGGCAAATATATTAGAGGCCCCTTTAAAGTTTGACCCGAAGCTTAGAGAAGAGGCAGCCGCGCTTGCTATAGTAGTGAGACTAGCAGAAATCGCCCTCACCGACACCGCCCCCAACCCGGACCCGGAGGATGAAAGTGTCTAACTTCAAACTCATATCCATGAACATGCGTATGGCAACAGAAGATGACGCCCATCTCCCTACCTATGACCATACTAAGTTAATGAACATCAATGTCTGTCCTACATGGGGTATACTACGCTACTCTATGCACAAGAGAATGCCTAATACGAAGAGACAGATGCCTCTTGAGGCTGGTAGCGCGGCACATGAAGGCTTTGCTGCTGTAAGGTGGTATCAACACTCAAGATTCCAAGCCAAAACAATAAAAGAACACGCTAACTCCTTGATGCATGGTCGTAGGCTATTTGGAGAAGATCGCTTCGAGCGAATGCGAAATGTGATGTCTGCCTCAGCAACCCACCGAACCAACACAATCAACTTCGCCATTGAAGCAGTGGAATCCTGTGGATTCTACGATGACATAACAGACCACAACCGTACTATCTCTAATATAACAGAGGCACTCATCTCATACATTGACGCCTACGACATGGAACGCTATCCTATTTGGGTACGAGATTCTTCTGATCCAGAAACAGACATTGGTATTGAGATTACATTTGATATTGTTGTTGAAATTGAATACGAGATGCTCACTGTAGGAACGAAGACTATTGACGGGAACGATGATTATGGAGATACTTGTAGTCTAAAGGCCCGCTTCACTGGTAAGTTAGATGGACTACACCATGACAAGAAAGAACTCATTATCATTGAGGAGAAAACAGGTGCTAAACTCGATGAACACTGGCTGTCCCAATGGATATTGTCGCACCAGATCACTGGCTATTGTCTTGCAGCTTCCACCTTCACGGGTCTTGCGTGCAATCACGCTCTTGTGTCCGGAATGCGTATACCTATTGGGAAAGTGCCAGCAGAAGGGATTAGGAAAGAGTATGTCCCTCGCGACACCCTCATGTTCGAAAAGTGGGCCAATTGGTTCGTAACTTCTATCAACATGGAACAGCAATGGAGAGATAATATCATTGACGCACCTATGTATACTCACAGTTGTAACAGATACTTCCGTAGTTGTTCATTCTTGCCATTTTGTGCTGCTGATTCAGTAGAAGAAAAAGAACTAATCATCTCAGAGATGGAACATGATGAATGGTCCCCTCTGAACGACTAGAAACTCAGACGGAATGTCGTCTATTGGTACTAACCGTTTCGTGACGCTAACCGTTTCTCGATACTAACCATTACACAATGCTGACCGCGACAATGGTAGTCGAAACGGTTAGTAATTCTAGACACCGTACCGGCTGAGAGGTAACATGACTAATGCCGTTCATCATCGTCCCTTATCCTCCATCTATAAATGGAGTAAGGCTAACAGAACGAGAGAGTGATATAATATTTGCTTTAGCCGATAATAGACCTCACTCAGTAGAGGAGATAATGGATATAATCTTACCTAAAGGATGCATACCATTGACTGCCCCTGCCTCGTTAGTAGGTACGATAGTATGTAGGTTGAACAGGAAACTAGTAGGGTGTAAGATAACTAACGATCACAGACATAGATATAGGCTCGTAAGTGTCTACTCGTACTAGTATCCAAGTAGAACAGAACTATGCCATCATCCGTGGATTACTCTGTAAAGGTATAGCCCTATACGGGCCTTTCGCTTCACTGCAAGAGGCAATAGATTACAGTGAGAAAAACTTTCCTGACGATACTAGGGAAGTCTTGCCTATCATCAAGGAGACAATAGTACATGAACAATGACTATATAGTAGTGGAAATAGATGAGTCAACTTTCCTTGTAAGCAAGAAAGTTGATGGCAGCAGTGGTAGGTATATACTGGTATGTACCTGTAAATCTGAGGCTAAAGCCTATGGGATTAAAAGAATGTTGGATACCAAGGAGAGGGAAGTAAATGAACGATAAACCAGTCATTACCCTCGGCGGTAAGGAACTAGTTACTCCACAAGCTAGAATCAAACGCTTCTCCGCCCTTATATGGGGGTCATCTGGTGGCGGTAAAACTACCCTAGCCTGTACTGCACCGGGACAAAAACTGTTAATCAATTACGACCCTGACGGACCAGATGCAATCGCTTACAGAGACGATGTTCAAGTGATGGACTGCGCAAATGAACCAATAAGTTTCGTAGAGAAGTTTAAAGAGGACGATCCACTAAAACTAACACAGTTCCTCACTGACCATAAAGAACTAGAAACAGTTATCTTTGACAGTGCAACAACATATGGTGACAAAGCATTGACTCATGGGGTTGTAAAGGCCAAACTAACAAAGAAAGGCAAGTATTCTACAATAGAAGAGCCAGGGTACTCAGGATACGGTAATAAGAACACATGGACTAGGCTAATGATTAAAAACCTACTCCAAGTGACTGGTAAAACTAATAGGAATCTAATTATCATCGCACACGAAGACAAACCGTTAATGAATTCACAAGGAGAAGTCATTAGCATTTCAATCATGTTAGGGGGTTCATTAAATGAACAAGTCCCAGTTGACTTTTCTGAGATATGGAATCTTTCGGATACCGGAAGAGAAAGACGCATTGCAGTCAGAAATTGCCGACTCAGAAAGCCACTCAAGTCAAGAATGTTCATTACAAGTGATAAAGCTGAGTTTATCTGGAAATACAATGCTGATACGGGAGAGGGAGAAGGAATTGCCGACTGGGTGAAACAGTGGCACGACAACAGTGGTAAAAAGATTCCACTGCCAAGTTAAATAAGAGGAGACAAAGATGGACTACGAAGTAAAGGCTATAAGAGACAGCTATGGCCCAGGAATCCCAGCCAGAGCTGTAATTCATGCTCGACAAGCTGCGTCAGACGAAGCTAAATTTATGATGGCTATCATCGAGCGATGGGCAATGGTAGCTGCAACTCCAGATGGAGAAGACTCAGCAGGGAGAGCTAAGTTAGGACATCTACCAATTGAGGATATGGTAGTTCGTGCCGCTGACATCGCTGAAAGGACATTTAAGGAGATAACATCACGTGGCTGGCTGATTCAGATACCAAGCCTAGCCCAATGTGAGGAAGATGTAAAGGAAAGAGAAGACAAACGAGAAAACAAATGAAAGATGAAAGAGAAGTAAAGTACAGTCGTGTATCTGGAACCATAATTAGCACGACAAGGAAAGCACTACTCCTTAAGTCAGAACACAATGACGAAGAGATATGGATACCGAAGTCTGTCTGTGGTAAAATGTCCGCTCGGCGCATTGATGAACTTGAAAAAGGTGATAACATCGCGCTATTCGTAGCCGAATGGTTTGTCAAGAAAGAAGGTTTATAGAGATACTACCTACTAGTTTTTGGGCTGTGCTAGTAGGTAGGATACCACGGAACAAAACAGTTCCATTAACCGTTAACATGACACACAGGAGAGATTTCCATGCCAGATGAACTACCTAGCGTTGTTGAATTCTCAGTTGATCTCAATGACCAAGAAGCCCCTGATCCACTCCCTGCCGGACAGTATACAGGGATCATCCGTAAAGCCGAGGTCAGAGAAAGCCAGCGTGGTACTAGATACGGCGCTGTGTCCTTTCATATCGGTGCAGATCAGTACCCTGTAGACTTCACGGACGGTCCTGACGATGGACTCACCATCGTCTACCGGCGAGTGGGCCTAGAGGACAATCCTCAGTCAAGGTTCGGCACCAAGAGGTTCATAGAAGCCATTGGAGCGGCCCTGAGCAAGAAGATCGACGTTAATGAATGGATAGGCATGGAAGCCGCTCTTGACGTTAGCAATGAAACCTATGAGGGTGTTACTCGTCCAGTAATCGACCGGGTTCGTGCGATCTAGCTTCACTCCCGAGGTGCCCTAGATCGGACGGATAGGGGAGTCAACATCCTGATGTACCTTTTTCTCTGTCATCGGAGGAAAAGGTGTTGACTCCCCACCTTTTTTCACCTATATTGTATAGGAAGACTCGAACATTCACACATAAAGGAGAGGAAGCCAAAATGGCTGACGCAAAAGCAAAGAAGACCCGTACAGTGAAGCCTGTTTATGTCGTGATGCTATGTCGTGACACTGGTGGAAATCCCATCAAACTCACTAAAGAGGATGTTGACATCCTTGACGTATACAAGGATGCTGATGCCCTACTTAGCCGTCTCGACAGCAGTGATCTTCCCGAAGGTGCCTTTTACAAGCGCATCGCCCTTGGTTAGCTACGAAAGTCCTCGTAAGTCGGTACGCAGAGGATAGCCAAGAGCAAGTAGTAGCCCCCGATGGTCCCCAACCCATCGGGGGCTTTTCCTTGTGTGCATTTTTCCCTTGACACACACACAAAATTGTGATAGTGTAATGGCATACAAACATGAATGGCACTTCGCCACTGGATTCTGTATACATTGTGGAGTGTCTATCGTAAACAAAGAACAACAATGCCACAGAGACAAGAAGATCACACCCATATCACATAAACGTGCAGTAGCAAGGGAAAAGAATGGCTTACGAACCCCCACTAAAGATCGCAATCGCGACTCCGACTGAACTCCCAAAAGGTTACGGTGTCAATTCCACAGGTAAGCGGGGTGGCAACCTTAGAATACGTTGTACGAATAGAGAGTACGACGCTATTCAAAAGGAAGCTAGATACTTAGGTATATCATTAGCCATGTTTGGTAGGTGGTGTGCTGTTCATGTTGCCGCTAAGTTACGGGAACATAGGCAAGCCTCATCTACTTCTATGTCAATCGGAGATGAGGATGAACGAAAGCCTAAACGAAGGCCCAGACGAAAGAAGACACCTAATCCAAGAGCGAGCAAATGATCTTGAACTTGATACTACGCAACTGTTGGCAGTGGATCGTTGTTGTGATCTTAAACATCGAATTGTCCCTATTACGGGTCCAGCTGGAACTGGCAAGACAACGATACTACAGAATGTCTACAGAAAACTCTATTCCCAAGGCTGTCGCGTGGTCTTGTGCGCTCCCACAGGTAAAGCTGCTAAACGTATCACTGAGGCAACAGGTATCGAGGCTTGCACAATCCATAGATTATTGGAATACCCTCATCCCGGAGAAGTAGACCAAAAAACAGGCAAAGCTTTGGTATCCACAGACCCAAAACGCGACCGACAATTCCCCCTTGAACAACAAGTGGTGCTTGCCGATGAATACGCTATGGTCTCTGTTGAAGTGCATAGGAACCTACTTGATGCTCTTCCTAATGGTGGTGTTATTCGCATGTTTGGTGATGCTAACCAACTTCAACCTATAGAAAGCAACAAGCGTCTTCAAGCAATGCCTTCTTCATTTATTGTCATGTTAGGAAAGTTCAGTGGCATACGTCTTGAGACTATACATAGGCAAGCGGGTGATAGTAGCATCATATCCAATGGGCTTCGAATTATCCAAGGTCAAATACCTATCAGGAAAGAGGATTTTGTACTTAACTTCTCGGACACGCCGGTACAGTCTGTCCTTGACTTCATACAAGACAACTTAGTAAATGGTGTAGACTATGGAACAATTAAGAATCAAATCATCTCCCCCACTAAAGTCGGATGGGTCGGCACCGAAGCTCTTAACGCTGCAATACAGCAGTTACTTCAGCCAGCAACCAATCCTTACGTCACTATTGAGAGACAGAAATGGAGTAATGTCGAAGAACAGAGGATTTATCTTGGTGATAAGGTCATTTACACTGTTAACAATTACTCTCTTGAGGTGTTCAACGGCGAGACGGGTGTTGTCACAGCTTTCAAAGACAACGGGGATATCACGATTGACTTTGGTGATAAAGACATTACTGTACCTGTATCGTTGGAGATGATGGGACGACATGGCATCTACAACATCAATCCACAGAAAGACCTAGACCTAGCTTACGTCATTACAACTCACAAGTCACAAGGTAGTGAATACGATAGAATCTGTTACGTAATGAATAGATCTCGTTCATTCCTTCTTAATAGAAAGAACTTCTACACAGCTATCTCGCGCGCACGTACACATGTAACTGTCATCACAGATCAGTCATCTATCAACCTTAGTCTGTATAAGAAGGGGGATAAATGAGTTACGAAAACACAAACAAAGTCAGTCATGCCATACGATGCCCCCAGTGTAGAGCTAACTCTAATGTAACGGATAGTAGGCCAATACGAGGCATGAATGGTACAAGAAGGCGCCGAGTATGTCCCAGATGCGATTTTAGATTTAATACGTTCGAATACATCGACGATATAGGTGGATCGAAGCTTAAGAGGTACTTGAAAACTGCTCTTGTTGTAAGAAAGGCATTACAGTCTCTCGATATCCTATTGGAAGTCAAAGAAGATATACAAGCAATAGAATATGAAGATAGACAAACTGATCTTGACATATGGAGAGGTTTAGGTGATAATAATTCTTAATGGCCCACCTAACTCAGGCAAAGACACAGCAGCAGAGTTCATAGTTAAAATGATTAGCCAAGTCAATCATGCTAAATTGTCTCGTCCTCTCAAGGCAGCAGCTAACAACATCTTTGATCTCCAGCCTGGGACATTGAAGTTCTTTCATGAGGACTCAGATTTAGAAAGCCCCTTCCTACTTGGTAGTACATACCGACAGGTTCAAATAGACCTCTTCGTGATGTTACAAGCCAAATTTGGAGATGACGTTCTTGCTAGACTGTTTATTAGGTATGCTAAGAAGAATATTGCTGCTAAACATATAGTTATTAGTGATTGCGGTAGGACTGTAGAAGCTCAGGCATTAGTAGCTCATTACAGTAAGAATGAGGTAGCACTTATTAAGTTAGCCCGCGAAGGGTGTGACTTCAGTAAGGACATACGTGAGTATGTAAAGATAGACTGTGGTAAAACCACTTTTATTAACAACGAGCATGACCTTGAATTATTTGAAATGCAGATCAAACGTGTGCTTATTAGGTGGGGGTTGCTTGATGGAGATAACTGAAGGTTGGCTAATGCGAGAGTTCACTGCTCGTGCCAAAGCTTGTCAACTACAAGTCGATTGCCTTGGTGCAGGTAGGCTAGACAGTGAAATCTGTATCATAGCTGAGGCCCCAGGTGAACATGAAGTTAATATGAAGATGCCTCTTGTCGGAGGTAGTGGCCGTCTGTTGTGGGATGTACTACGTCCACATGATATAGGTAGGAAGGATTGCTATGTTACGAATGTGGTTAAGAAACAAGTGGCACTCTCTACTAAGACAGATGCTCGTAATCCTGTTAAGAAAACTGAACTTGAGCACTGGGAAGGGCTACTTGATTGGGAACTCGATCATCTACCCAATCTTAAGTACATCCTTGCCTTGGGCAACTTCGCATTACACGCACTCACAGGAGACACCGGAATTACAAAATGGCGAGGTAGCGTATTTGACTGTAAGGTTGGACGTAAGGCTAGAATTGTAAAGGTAGTCTGCACCAACAACCCTGCCCATATCCTCCGTAACCTATCAATGGAACCTATGTACAAGTTCGACATCGCCAAACTCAGGAGAGTGATGGATGGCAAGTTTAAAAAACACAGCATTAGAGGTCTTATTAACCCAAGTTATAGTGATGCTATCAAGGCGCTCGACGATCTCGAAAGCAGCAGAGAACCAATTGCATTCGATATTGAAACTATGTCCAATGAGACAGCCTGTATTGGATTTGCAAACAACCCACATGAAGGAATCTGTATCAACTTTCGAGAAGCTACGTCCAACAGATATTCCTTATCAGAAGAAATGTTACTTCGTGATAGAATCCAAGGACTATTTCATAATCCGGCTAATAAACTAATTGCCCAGCAGGCATCGTTCGATTGCGGCTGGCTATGGTATAAGGATAGAATTCATGTTCCTAAAGTTTGGTTCGACACGTTACTTGGACACCATACTCTATACCCAAGGATGCCACACAATCTGGGCTATCTCACCGCACAATACACCGACCATCCTTATTATAAAGACGAAGGGAAAAGGTGGAGAGAGGGTGGGAACATTAATGAGTTCTGGGATTATAACATCAAAGATTGCTGTATTACTTGGGCCGCTCACGTGCCAATCCTTAAAGAGCTTAAAGCGCAGGGGCTGGAAGATTTCTTCTTCAATCACGTTATGCGGTTGCAGCCTCATCTTGTGCAGATGCAAGTAGGTGGGATACTAGCAGACATCCCCCTCAAGGATAAAATAGCAGACGAACTAAAGGAGGAATTAGATGACAAGCTTAAGGGATTCTACGATCAAGTTCACACTCTTACAGGGGATAGATCGTTTAACCCGAATCCAGAGTCTTCTAAACAACTTGGCGAGTTATTTTTCAACTACCTTGGACTTGTCGGCAGAGGAAGTAGCACAAATAAAGACAACAGAGCGAGAATGTACAACCACTCTCGCACTACTCCAGAGCAAAAAGAACTCATTAAAGCTGTAGACTATCTCAAGACAGAGAGGAAGTTCTACAGTACATATGCTACGCAGAAAGCAGACCCAGACAATAGGATACGGTGCGAATATAAACAGTTCGGTGTGAAGGAGGCTCCAGGCCGTCTGTCTTCTAGTAAGACTATGTGGGGCAGTGGTATGAATCTACAGAACCAACCCCAACGTGCCTATCCAATGTTCATCTGCGATGAAGGTTATATGTTTAGTTATTTCGATTTGCAACAAGCTGAGGCTAAGGTGGTTGCGTATCTATGGAATGTAAAAGGCTTGATAGAAAACTTTGAGAGGGCAGAGCATGAAGAAGGCTTCGATTTCCACCGAGGAACGGCAGCGAGAATCTTCAAGTGCGAGTATGAAGAAATTCCGGTTGGAGATTGGGACGATAATCTTCAACCCACCAGAAGATATTTGGGTAAGCGGTGCGTCTATGGACTTAATTATAGAATGCAAGCTCCCAAACTTGCAGAAGTATGTAGCATACCAATGCAGCAGGGATTCGAGGCATATGCTAGCTACCATAGAGCTTTTCCTGAAATACAACAAGGATGGGAAGCTACAATCAAGACAGTTAGAAATGAAAGAATGCTCTTCACCCCTCTTGGTCGTAGACTAATCTGGCTGGAGCGTCTAACAGAAGAATCATTCGATAGTGTTATTGCTTTTGTGCCACAGAGCACTATTGGAGATAAGGTATCAGGGGTTATCTATCTCTGCCATGAAGACCCTGAATGGCCTAGAAGAAGGGCAAGGATGTTACTTAATAACCATGACGCTCTTATTGCTATACACAAGCCAGAGGATAAG
>SDBV01009195.1_pt1 | contig 13181 bp, 13 predicted proteins | sample 2277081 | NCBI WGS metagenome assembly SDBV01 (sample SAMN10402039, study PRJNA504765) | marine sediment metagenome | isolation source: marine sediment core GS10_PC15, 223 cmbsf | place: Arctic Ocean: Southern Knipovich Ridge | collected 2010
TACGTATCTTTTCTTTAAAAGCACCTGTTTCCGGTCGAAATTTGGATGCCCTTTTTAGACTTCTGAAAAATCTGGATTCTGATGATGCGAAGTCAAAAAATTCGCATCAGGATTCTTCTTTTTCTGCAAGTATGCCTGCTGCAGGAAGTCAAGAAGATAAAAAGCCAACTCCAATATCTCCTGAACAAGGCATGCCTTTTACAGAACCATCTTTTTTTAGTCAGAACATAGGCACTATTCTTACAAACATCAGAAGGTTAGTAAATTCGTTTCGGGGTGGTGTTGAAGCGGTAGAACTATCTCCCGCAGAAGATGATACGGTGTTCGAATCATCTCTTGATAACCAAAGGACACAACCTCATGATTCAGAGCAGGATACTGAAATATGTGATGAACCCATGCCTTCCATGGAGGAAGCCTTTCGTCAAACAGACCGCGAGCTTGATATCATAAAGAGAATATGGGCGGCAAGTCTTACCAGGCCTTCTACACCGGGAGACCATCATGCAATCGCCAATCTTGTTGGTCCGTTACTGCTCACGGAAGAAAAATGTGGCGACCTCCATGTGAACGCATTGCAAGCGTTGATGCGCAGTATCGGTCTTTTGCCTGACCATAAAGAAGGGAATACCTTAAAGGAAAATAGCGAGAATGCCAAAGCTCAACTCGGTGTAGGAAATTCATGGATAGATTGGGAATGCCCAGAATGGAAATATAAATTAGCGGAGTTACTAAGTAAGCCTGGTGATAAACTTAATCTGATTCTCATAGATGATATGTTTCAAATTAGCTGGGGCAAAATACTCTGCCGTGCTGTGGGAGTAGATTATAATGGGCGATTTGAGGGTGATGGGAAAGATCGGCTTGTCAAAATCAGTAATCAAAATGTGATTGGAAAAGACGAAAAGATTGTTGTAAAAGCAGCATCTACAGCAGATTGGATTATAGATAAATTAGAGAGTTTTACAAATACAGACAACAGGTTTGAATGCTCCTTTGATGACGGTGCTGGCCAGGAAATCCTTTTCCTCGATCTCCGTCTTTATTCTGGAAGGAAATCTGAGGAAGTAGAATTTTTAGAAAGACTGATTAAAATTGCCGCAAAATTTAAGAATAGCGACAAGTTACCATGGCCTGGATTTGCGGATAACGAGATAAGCGAGGTAAACAAGTGGTTAAATAACCCTGAAAGAAAACATGAAGAAGAAGGGCATACAATAGCATTGACTTTCCTGCCGCGCATCCTTGCCCTGACAGACCTTTCGCTTCCGATAATATTATTTTCTTCGACCGGTAGGCGGGATATTACCGAAAAGTTAAAGCGCTATGGAAATATCATTACTGTCTTTGAGAAACCCCGGTTCACAATAGAAATCCCTATTGATATAGCATATCAGACAAAGTGTAAGTTCCGGGATGCCATGAAAAAAGCACTTCAGATTTTACAGGCGAGACAGAAGATACAAAAGATATCTACCTATAAAATTAAAGATCAACCCAAATTTGAAGGTAGCGGTATACATGTGGAGTTATTTATTGACGAAACCTATGAAACATCGGTTGGGTTAAAAAAACTTCCTCATTCTGCCGCAGATTTGAATACGAATACGGAGAAGTTTAGAGGAATTTACCATAAAAACAGTAAGCTTGTCTATAGAAAAGGACCAATGAATAAAGATGAAGAAAAAAGATTATTGGCTTTGAGTGACAATAGTGAATATAGGAAAGCCATTAATTATCTTTATAAAAACTCGCAAATTTACGTTGGAGGACTGTATGCTATTTTCAGTGGTCAGGATAATAAAACAGCACAAGAAAAGGCAGATGGTTTTGATGATGAACTAGTAAGAAAAGGAGTAAGGTATTTTTATTCATTAGGTTATGGGGATACTTCAGAGAAAATTAAGACCAAAAAAGAGTCTTCTAAAGAAGAATTAAATAGTGTAATGGAATCTTCTTTGAACAAGCCTGATGCCCTTGGATTTATAAGATTAAGCAATTTCTTACGCAGAGAGAACGGTTCAGGATTTGATTTCTTCAGTCCTCAATCTGCAGATAATCATTTTCGTCTAACATTAATTGCCCTTATAGAGGTGTTCTTATGTGAAACACTACCTGCTCACTTTGAGGGATCTGCGCTTGAAGATATTTCAGTTTCAGTATATGTAGCTACGAGAGAAAAGCCTTATTCCATAGATGATATAAAACAAATGAAAGAACACAGAGAAGCGAAATATCGTTTAGGAATGGATTCTACGCCACGTGGTAGCGAGAAAATGCTTTCCAGTATTTCAAGAAACTCAATCTATCCAATTGTTTCAGATATTATGTCATCTCATCATTTATCAAGAAATGTTCACCGTGTTGTCGGAATAACGTTCGTTTATAAAACTAGTAAGAGTGAATTTGCTGTATTTTTCATTTGTAGAGAATGTAAAGAGATTATTTCTGTTGATCCTACATTAGATATAGATAAAGATGCAAATGTTGGCTTTAACGTAGCCGAGGTTTTGTTTTTCAGGAGAGATAAAAATAATAAGAAATATGCCTTTATCAAGCCTATCGGAACAAGCGCAGAAAGAGTTATTGTTTTTAATCGTGAGTGGGAAGATATAAATAGTGCAAATAGCAATGATCTTGTAACATTTGATAGTATAGAAAGTGGTAAAATAGAAAATGGAAAATCATATCCAGATAGTGCAAAAGGAGTGAGGTTGTTAAATACTGAAGAAAGGCAGAGATTTTATAATGCGGAAAAAGAAGGGAGAATAATAGAAGGAAAAATCATGGAATGTAGTTGTGGAAAAAGAAACGAAGATTACTATCCAGACTATCGGGCATTACATTACATCGCAGATGAGATTCTTGGCCACGTTAATGACGTTAAAGAAGGTAGAGGTTATGGGATATCAATCAAACAAATACCTGGTGGGTTTGATGACATGCTCGATTATGATCTTAAAGATACAATAAAAGCAAGCCGTTATTTAGATCTAAAAGAAACCGTCAGCGCAATTGCAGAAGTTAAAGTAGCTGAAGACTACAAATCAGGGGACTATAGGGTTAAGCCTTTGCTATTGCAAAGAATAGCATTTAAACTGGACAATCTTACCGGCGATGAGTTTTCAATATTGGTACAGAAGGAGAATCGGCCTGCCCCTCTCACCAGAAAAAATAAATAAATGATCAATCGAAAGCCGGTAGCATATAATCAAATCGAAAGATAGTGTAGTAAATATGGCAAAACTACAAGTATCTGATAAAACTTCAGCAGAATCGAAGAAACCTGAAGAAACCGTAAAAAAAGATGAAAATCCAAAGTTGAAGATAGAAGTAGAAAGAATCAGGAGAAAATTTTCAAAAATAGTACGTTACGATTGTAGGGAGATAGGTGGAAGTGAAAGGAAAATCCTGGTAGAAGCAGCAACTAAGAAACACTCCAATATTGATGTCATTTCGGTAGGAGACATTTTTGAAGTAATTACTTATCCTAAAGCGGATAGCTTATATGGCGCAAACCTCAGACGAATAGATAAGGGATAAACCATCAATTCTGCATGCTCAAGATACTTCTATAACTAAAAAAACAGATTTGATTAACCGCAACAATTCACCTGCTTACTATGAGTACTTTCCTCACAAAGCTTACCAAAGGGTATAAGGAACACCCATAGATGCATTTTCAATTCTATAGTTTTGTCCAATCATATTTTTATTGCCTGTGATAGGTTTATATCCCGCTTGTTATTAAACAATCACAAAACTCTCCCATTTTAAATAAATCAAACAAATCCTTTCTCCAACCATAATCCCGAAACCCTTGTATTTGTTGGCCATAAAGAAGACACCAAACATAATAAAACCTTTGGCATCGTCATTGCTGTTATTAAAAACGTATGCAGAATAGGCAAATCCGAAATGCAAAGGAATTCGTAAAAATGGTATTAGAATTCCAACTATGTAAGGAAAAGAGAATTTGATGATTATAAAATCAAATGTTATGAATAGGATAAATAAAGAGGAAGGGTGTTTATCTCGGTCTGAGACCTTTAATTTCTTGAGTAAGTTTTATAATCTCAGCGAGACGACTATGTCGGTTGAGATTGTCAACTCCTGCAATCTGCGATGTCCAGGGTGCTGGGTTAATTTTTCACATGGTTTGTCAACAGCAAGGTTTATTGAGACTATGGATGCAGGTGTCCTAGAACAAACCTTAAAATTTGGCAGGAATATGGGCATAAACAGGATTTCCATGCTTGGTGGTGAACCTACCTTACACCCTGAGCTTCCAGAGATAATTAAAAAAGCGTATGCACTTGGATATGAAAAAGTATCAATAACTACTAATGGCGTCTTTGCATCCTCAAAACTAGATGAATTAGTATCGTCACATTTGAGTAATATCTCCTTCAGCATTGATGGAAGTACACCGGTAATACACAACATGATACGTCCATCTATGAATGGAAGAGACACATTTTCTGTAACAATAAAAAATTTGAAGAAAGCGATTCTTTACTCAAAATTATTTGGATTTACTGTGACAGTTAATCACACGATCTTTCCAAAAAATTTCCATGACACGGAATCTATGATCAGATTTGTTACCGGTATTGGTGTGAAGAGATGCCGACTTCATTTCACATTCCCAGGAGACGAAGAACGTAATGCGGCAGTAAAGGATACAAGCACAAAAAATCAAGATAGGGGCACATATATTATGCCAGAGGACTGGCTGGGTTTATATGATCGATGCAAAACCTTATCGAGAGAGCTCGGTATAGAGATTCAGAGTGCGCGTGTCTAAGGCCGCTCTGAGGTTGTTAAGACTGCAGTAATAAAGGCTCCATATTTGAACGTCCTTCCTAATGGAAAGCTTCTTATGTGTCCGACCCACAGCCGATTGAGTAACAAAGATAAACATTCTTTTGCGGCAATAGCGGATGAAAGACGCATTAAATTAAATGATAATTGTATACTGTTTAACTCATCTTCAAAAAGTAATTGCTGCAAGGCTATGCCAGAACTTGTTAGAAAACTTCCCGAGTATGTGCGCGACAGGATAAACAAGTTTGGTATGGGATGCTTTTTCTTACCAAGTCCACTGGCCTGAAAAATTCACTTCATCAAAACAGAGATAGGTGCCGCCAGAAAGTTTTGTGATGAATCAATTTCTTACGTGTTATGAGATTATCACAAATTCCTTCTTCCCTGTAAATCAAACATTAATGTTAAAACTCTTATGCTATTGCAACTACATGAGATAGAAAATAATGGTAATTAGTTATGCTCATGGCACAGACATTGCGATTATATCCATCAAGAATGAAGAACAGTATTAACAACTTTTCAATTATGAAGGGAGGTGGAAAAGATGGGTTTTGATGATTAATTAGTCCTACGCTGTGGGCAGGTCTTAAAGGCCTGTTCCACAGCATTTCAATAATGGTTATAGAATATGATATTTAACGAAAGGAGGAGGTAAGAATGGGGGCCATTTAAGGTTAGTAGTAGTTAGGGGGGGAGATTAGCCCCCCTCATAATGTTAAAGAAACCATTTTATAAATTGATAGTCATAATAGTTAATAAGAATAGTAAAATGAAAAGAAAACAAATAAAAAGACGGCTTCCAAAAGATATGTATCTTAAACTACGGCACGGTGGCCCACATACCACATCAAAGGGTAAAAAGGGGTATAACCGTAAAAGAGAAAAAGACCTTCTAAGAAAAGAACTCAATGTTATATCTTTCTCACAGCCGTGTGATAGAGTCGTCATAAATTATGGATAAGTACGAGCATTTAAATATTCTAATTTTTTTCAAAAAGCCTGAAACCCTTGTAAATAAAGGGTACAAAAGAAACGTTGTAAATAACAAGGATTTTGGCATCGTCATTGCGATAAATTAAAACGAACGCAGAATAGGTAAGTCCGAAATGCAAAGCCCTGAAGGGTCAATATGATTTTTCTGGGCTTTTTTATTTCCTTAAAACATGCAGGGCTTATGAAAGGAGCATTTAAGAATATGAATATAGACATACCTACAATGAAGGTCGCTATGAGGAAGTTTGAGTCAAGGTATGGTAGTTTGTATGTATTATTAAATGACCTTACTAAGCGTGAGAGGCGTAATCTTCTTCGCTATGGTAAGCTGTCTAGGAGAGTTTTAGAAGAGAGCAAAAAAGATAAAATAGAAGAGCTGCTTAATATATCATTCGAGTTGAGCCAAATACTTAATAATTTAATAAAACCCCGTTATCTCAGGAGACAATAGAGAACGGAAAAGATTCATGTAAAAACAAGATTTAACTTAAATGAATAAAAATTGAATTTACAAAAACCCTGAAAAGGCCATTGAGGCTTTTCGGGGTTTTTTATTTAAACAATAAAAAGCACTTAAACCATTTATGGAAGGAATTAGAGATGAAAAGACAAGTTCATTCAAGAGCAAATATTATTTTCTTACTATTTATTACATTTTCATTCTGTGCATTCGGCTGCGGGGAAAAAGGAGAAGCAGAGATTCAAACTGAGCATATTGAAGACAAGCTATCAATGGAGAAGGACAGTAATTATATCAATGAAGTCAATGCGGCTGAAAATAATACTCCAGATGTAGAGGTATCTCAGGCAGTACCAGTTAGCGATCAGATGCAGTTTGAAAAATGGAAGCAATTGGTAGAAGAGCTCAAGACTACACTAGGTGATATAAAGGACGGTACTGAACAGGCAAGATAGAAGTACTTGTGAAAACTATTTATTTAAAACCAATATTAAGAGGGAGGTAATAATCATGTTAAAACGAAGCTCATTGAAATGTCTCGGCTTATTTTCGTTACTGGTGATTTTATTTAGTGGTTGCGTTATGACGGGCAGCAAGGAAGACCTGCTTCGTTCTGGTCACGCAGACCTCAAGACTGGTAATTATAAACTAGCAGATAAGAAGGGGAAAAAGATTCTTCGCAGCTGGGAGAATAACCACCAGGCTATGTTATTGAGGGCTAAATCAACTTACGGGCAGGGAGATGTTAAAAAAGCAACAGAATTATTAACACAAATGGATCAGCTCTGTCGCAAAGATTTCTGTCCAAACGAAACAGCTCATATTGAAGGAATGATTCTTCTAGCAAATTTAAAGAATGATGAGGAACTTATAAAAAAGTCCCAAGACAAGATAGACGATTTAAAGAGGACCCTTTCATTGCAGCAGTATAACACCCTTATAGACTATTACATTGAGCAGGGACGTCCAAAAGATGCATCAGCTACGTTTGATAAGTTAATGACTTCTTGCGATGGCAAGCTAACTACTGAACAAAAGATGAAGGGGTTCGTCCTTTATTACTCTGTTTTTGAACTCGAAAAGGCAAAAGGATTATACCGTGAATTAACTCCTAAACAAAAGGCGCAAGTAAGGAGACAATTCGGAGAAATACAATTCTAATAAAAGACAAATATTGCTGGTTCAGTCTTGTAGCCTGAACCATATATTTAATATTTTGTCAATCTATTTTAAGAAGGAGTGAATAATTATGAATATATTAACAACAAATAAAACTCAACGTTTCCTGGCTGTTTTTGTCTTAATGTTAGTAAGTTTTCAATTCTCACAAGGAATTGCTCAAGCAAAGATTTACAGTCCCGTAATTATAGAACCTTACGATGAAGAGAGCCTTAAGAAGATTAACGAATCTTTTACTTCACTTAAGACGTATGTCGATAAGGTAAAGACTGATAGAAAAGCATTAAAGGAAGCTACTAAAAATAATATCACAAATCCCACGCCTGAAAACGGTGCAGTCTTGATAGAGAAGACAGGACAGACATTAAATACAACCGTGGAATTTTTGGCCAAAAGTGAAGCAGCACTTGGCAGGGCTATACCTGAAATCAAGAAGTATAAAGATTACCTTCGTAAGATTGCAAAGAGTATGGAAAATCAGAGCGAGAATATGTTTCTCTCTGAGCAGGCAAAGTGGGCACAAAAAGAGGTTAAGGCAATTGAATCCTTTCTAAATGAGCTAGAAGATATGAGAAATGATTTTAAGAATATAAAGCAAGACTTCGCTGCATTCACATCTGCATGGGTTCATTCTAAACAGATAGAAAGGGAACTGAGAGTGGTTTTTGATGGAGGAAAGATTGGGTCGATACGTAAGGAAATAGCACAAACCATTCATGATATTTATGAAATCAAGAAGATGGTTATGGATCAATTGAAGGAAAGTAGCCTTAGCAACTCAACAGATGATTATGAAGATAGTAGAGATGCATATAAGTCTGCAATAAATAAATACTTTAACGATTTATAATTTTATGAAAGGAGTATTACCATGTTTTTAAGAGAAAAAATAAGAAATGTTATTGGTCTGGTAATTATGTCTTTGATTTTAAAGAGTGCAATTGCATTTTCGGAGGAAGATATATTTGTAACAGAAAAAGTCATTGATTTGAAGACCATCAAGGAGAAAGAAGAGAAGGGTCTAAATCTTGCCAAAAAGGCCATTATTATGGCAGACCCTTACCCTTCAATTAAGAAGGATGTAAAGAGGAGAAATGATGAACTTCAAGATTTAAAGAAAAGAAGAAATGATTTGACAATACTTATTCAAAAGGCGCAGGTCATGCTAAATAGGAAAAAAGCAGAACTTGCAAATAATCCTCTATTGTTAAAGATGGCAGTGAAGCAATACACACAAAAGATATCAGAAATGAAAGATGAACTGGCTGAGATTGAGAAGCAGATACCATTATTGGGGTCAAAACTGGCAAAGGCGAACCTTGAGTTGCAGGTTGAAGAATTAGTCAGAGGGGATCTGGTTAATGATGAAGATACTGATGCAATTGACGAAGAGTTTGAGGAAGCGATTCGGGAAAGGTTTAATAACGGGATTAAGCTCTTAAACCTTGGTTCTTTGAATAAGTTAAGATTTAGATAATTGAAGTTAATAGGACACACCCGCCTGCCCTGTCCGTCCGACAGGCGGGCATTTGTCGGGCAGGGATTTACGCAGATGATAATTTTAAATTATAGTTTTTTTAATCCTTAAAATCTATGTTCATCTGTGTCCAGAAAGGAAGTGATCACATGTTCCAGATATTGAAAATGGGACTCCTCGATATCTTTTGGGGAGTCCCTTTTTTATGCCTTAGTATTATGGCTATGACATATTTTTTAGATGCGTTGTTCAAAGTTTATAAAATTACAAACAAAATCCAGTTTCATAAGAGAGATAGAGCCCTTTTATCGTATTACTTGAAATCTGGAAACCTGGCTAATGCAAGAAAGATAATCGATTCATCAAAAGATCCATTTATCCATTCTTCTGCATCAGTATTAAATGCTTATTTACATAACAGAATCAACGACTATGGCGCATTAAAGGAAGGGATTAGAGATGGACTAAATGGCATCTTAAAGGTCCCTCATGAGTTGATTTTTAACTATTTTTGCACTGTAATTTTAACGGTCGGATTCGGAGGTACAACATTATCGTTTTTTCACCTTCTAGCCAATTTTGACATTAATACCAGTGATTTTTCTCAACTTTTCAGATACCTCTCCGTTGGGATCAAATCCTCATTCTTTGGTGTCATCGCGTCTATCTTGATGTCTACAGGGCATGTCTGGCTGGAAAAAAAAGTAGAGGCAGAGAAAGAAAGGCTTACCAATGAAGATTTCCATCAGAATTTGATATGGATATTTAATAGTCCATCGGCTGAAACGAATGAACAAACAATCAATTCTGGTAAGAATGGTGAGAAAGCAATGTTGAAGCAAGGTATAGTTCCAAGAGCCGAACATCTTCAGGCTTTAACTAAAAAAAAAGAATCGTACGAAATAGAACGACAAATAGAAGAATTGGAGGGTGCAGTTAAATGAAAAAATCTCACGTCTTTATCATATTTGCTGATATTAGTTTCCTGTTGTGCGGCATACTATGCGTCGGCTACATATTTGTTACTACGAAGGAACATGAACCAAAAAACGTGATGCTTGAAAACAATGTCTTATTTGAAAAAGGTATAGAGTTTCCAAAACTGGAAGGGAAATCAAGTATGATTCATATGAATAACCTTACTCAAGTGGAGATTCTGGTTCCACAGGAAGGTGGAAGATTTATTATAGATGGCAATCCAGTACTTAAAACGGAACTTGTTACAAGATTAAAAAATGTTAAGGATAAATCAGTAGCAGTGAGTATAGACCAAAATGCTCCAAGCGGAGACACCCTATATCTCTTTAGTATTCTCGATAAATTCAATTCAAATATCACAGTTTTGCATCTATCGGAGGAATAAGAATGTACAAAGATATCAAAGAAATTTCATATAGAAAAAGGACTATTTTCATAATAGTACTTATCTTTCATGCATGTGGTTTACTCTTTATTGTTCATGTCAATGGTTGGTTTCAACAGAAAAAACCTTTTGTGCAAGAAAAGAAGACTGAATTAAGAGATAAGGAAGTTAGAAATGATGAGAAGATTAGAGACGTGAAAGAAAAGAATAAGATAAAAGATAAAAATTTAAAGATAAAAAATATTTATCTTCCAAAACAAGATGTCTTTGTAAGGCAGGTAGGAAAAAGGTCTGAAAATGTCAATAAACAAACAAAAAGCTCAGTAGAAAAGGAATTAAATTTAGTTTCAAAAGAACAATCTTTACCTGAGAAAGTTAAGAAAACAGAAGATATTGCTTCAGTGAAAACAGTAAAGTCCACTGAAGAAAAACAAAACAATATTGCTCATAAAAAAGTGCCAGAATTCACTTCAAAGAAAGTTTCACTACCAGAGAAAACGGTTAAACAGTTTAATTTTACAGAGTATAAAAAGAATCTTATCGAAAATTATGAATTACGAGAGGGAGAGAAAATCCCACTTTTACTTATAGATGACCATAATAAAAGTGAACTATACAAAACAGGTTTGGAATTTTATGGATATCAATTGATTGCTAGACCTAGAGTTCGTCCAAAGGAACCATATTATTTGATAATTAATGACTTAAGAAGTAGTCGAATAGATGCAACATGTCCCTACACTGGAATCTTTCCCTCTGCCCTTCGAGAAGATTATAAACTTTTTAAGAGATTACTCTCACAACCTGAATTTATTGATGTGTCAAATGTGGAATACCAATTATTTTATGCACCTTTAGATACAATGATGCTTAATATCTTGGAATGTAAGCAAAAGTTTATTATTGAAAACGCACATTTGATTATTAGTGAGATTTCAAAAATGATAGGTACTTTCAGGAGATTTGGAAACTCATATATCCTCATCATCGAATCAATAGTTACAGCAAATGGGAATCGTATAAAAGTTTACGATCCTGATAATAGAATTATGAATGTGGGCTGAGAGTAACACTTCATAAAATCAAAAACAGAATCTTTATTTTTCAAACCAGTCCTTTAGATGTCTCGATAAAGGAGAAATGAAAAATGTATAAGAGGAGAAATGTCATGATTGCATTAATTATTTTATTAGTAGTATTGAATTCTTCTAACACTGACGCAGAAACTCTGGATGAACTTGTAAGGAATGGATACACCGCATATTCAATAGGCCAGTTTGAAGAAGCTAAAGAAATCTTAGATAATTTGCAAACAGAATATCCCAACTCTCATCTTGGACAGATACTTCAGGTACTAATTAAAATTAAGGAAGGAGACAATAGAGGAGCAGAAAGGTTGTTGGTTGAATTTGATAATAGTTGCAATATGAATTCTTCTTCATGCGACTCACCAAGTATACACGTCATTGCCAAAACCATCCAGGGTAAGTTGTTTGATTCTGAATCCACGTTAAGAAAGGCAGATGAAATGATAGGAGAGTTGTCTAATGATCTCTACAGAGACTGTTATGAGACTCAAATAGATATATATCTCAAAAAGGGAAACCCACAAAAAGCCTGCGATTCATGTGATGAGTATGTGCGTATATCTGGAGGATGCATATATTCGGACATAGCTTTTAAGTGCTTTATTGCTAACTGGTCATGTTATAGGAACCGAGAAGCAAAGCAACTATGGAAATTACTTAGTCCTATTCAAAAAGATAAGTTGAGGGGAATATATAAAGACTTAAAGTTTTAAAATATTAGGGAGGCAACGTAATGGAAAAGTCTATTATCAACAATTCTTATTGGTCTGTATGGAAAAAATATGAAATTAGATTCATATTATGGTTATCTGATGTTTTAAGATTAATCTTTACAATCGTATACGTTCAATTGAAAAAGACATATTTGGCGATTAGAGACTGTCTTGAAGATATTAACTATACCTATCCAACGCTTGATACACATCATTACGAAACAAAAATACTTTTGATAAACAGATTACGTAACAAAATGTAGATAGTCAAAAACTTACAGACGGACTTTTGACAGGAAAAACAGGATATACAAGATTTTCTTAACATCCTGACCATTTTTATAAACCTAAAAAAATTAGGAGATGTAAAATGAATTTTGATATTCAGACAATAACCAAATGTACCCTGGGTTTTTTAATGGGTATTTCTGTAGGATTAATTTTCAGATTCTTTTTGTTCAGACTATTGTTGTTTGCAGCTATTCCAATCATAATCATGCTAATTTTAGATTACACAAGTATGTTTTCTATTGATTGGTTGTTTTTAAAAGAAAAATGGGATAAACTTTTTATTTTTCTTACACCAACTGTTATCAGTATTTATTCATATCTTAGCAACCACATCTTGATAGGATTGATTCCCGGCATCTTAGTAGGATTGACCTCAGGATTTTTCTTTATAAGGAGATGATATCATTTTTTAGAATTTATAAGAAATTATTTATATTTATACCATAGCGTTATCACGAATTTATTACCTTCCCACACATACTCTGTAGCTGTAAATTCCCCAAATTCATCAAAAGGCAGTCGAACCATTCTATTTTCGCTTTTCCCAATATCTCTTATACCTTTGTTAATTATGGGAATTTCCCTTAAGGGTTTGGCATTCTCTTTATTAGCTATCGGATTGTTTATACTGAAATCATTAAAGTATTCCATTAACCTTTCAAGCTCCTGATTTCTTTTTGTGAATGCAGACAAAATGATTGCTTCCTTTCCGTAACCCTTTTCAAAAGGCAGCCATTTTTTCATAGGGGGAACAAAATACGTTAAATTGGGTGTTAAAGAGTTTGCC
>SDBV01009196.1_pt1 | contig 13179 bp, 6 predicted proteins | sample 2277081 | NCBI WGS metagenome assembly SDBV01 (sample SAMN10402039, study PRJNA504765) | marine sediment metagenome | isolation source: marine sediment core GS10_PC15, 223 cmbsf | place: Arctic Ocean: Southern Knipovich Ridge | collected 2010
TGCAGGAGGGTATGTTCATAAGACCGAAGGTGTTAACGGGCGGTATGTAAAAGTTACGATCACGAATAATTCCGAGGGGGGATTCTACGGGGGGCATATAGTCGAGTTGGAGGTACTCGGAGAGCGTGAGGAAACAAAGACAACCAGGGGCAAGCGGGTTACGTGCAGGCTCCAACGGAATACTGAGTTGGCGAAAGGGCAAACGCTCAGGCAATCGGCGGTGATGGGAGTCGTGCCGCGCGGGCAGCTTCGGAGGGGTTTTTTGTATTATATCGAGCGAGAGCGTGTCAGGCCTTATCATCAGTTTCTTCATTATAACAGTTGGTATGATATTGCTTATCCGAGCCGTGATAAGATGAACGCCGTCGAATGCGTCGGGGTGATTAACGGATTCGGCAAGGAGCTTACGCGGGATCGCGGTGTTCGGCTGGACAGTTTTGTGTTCGACGACGGGTGGGACGATCCCAGGACGCTTTGGAGGATACTGGAGAAGAACTTTCCCGATGGGTGGAGGCCTTTGAAAGCTGCGGCGGATAGTTATGGAAGCAGGCTGGGAGTTTGGATGTCGCCGTGGGGGGGATATGGACAGACGAAGCAGGATCGTCTCGATTACGGCAAGACCCAGGGGTTTGAGACGGGCAAGGCCGGATTTTCACTGGCGGGGGAGAAGTATTTCAAACGGTTTCGGCAGAGTTGTATGGATTTTGTGGAGGATTATGATGTCAACTTTTTTAAGTTCGACGGCACGGACGCTTCGTTGTTGAATGAGACGGAGGGGTTGTTCAGGCTGACCGACGAGCTTTATAAAACGGGCAAGGTGGAGTTTATAAGCATGACGGTGGGGACGTGGGCGTCGCCTTTTTGGCTGCGGCATGGGGATTCGATTTGGCGAGGCGGGGCTGATATGAGCTTTGCGGGGAAAGGGACCAGGAGGCAGCAGTGGCTTACGTATCGGGATGCCGATACCTATGCGCGGATGGTGGTGCAGGGGCCTTTGTATCCGCTTAGTTCTTTTATGAACCAGGGGATTGCGCACGCGAAATGGGGGACAGCCAAACTCCAGGCGGATGCGGAGATATTCTCCCAGGAGGTGCACAGCTTTTTCGGGATCGGGACCAATCTGCAGGAGTTGTATATTTCGTATGACCTTATGACGGACGCGATGTGGGACAGTCTGGCGGAAGGCGCCAGGTGGTCCCGCGCTAACGAGCATGTTCTCGTGGATACGCACTGGGTCGGCGGCGATCCGGGGAAGTCGGAGGTGTACGGGTGTGCGTCGTGGCAGAGAAACGAAGGGATTATAATGCTCAGGAACCCGGACGATAAACCGCAGGAGTTTACTGTCGATGTTGCCGATGCGTTCCAACTGCCCGCCAACAGCGCAAAAAGCTATCCGATGAAAAGCCCCTGGAAAGCAGACGCGGCAAAACCACCGATAAACCTGACCGCAGGCAAAGAGCACACATTTCGGTTAAAGCCGTTCGAGGTCATAGTGCTTCAGGGCAAGGGCAAGTAAGGCTATCAGATGTTCTTCAATTTTTCTGCGGCGGAATCGACTGCGGCGGCGACTGCGCTGTCGTCCTCCCACCTGGTGAACATCTGCTTTGTGATCTTCATTTCCTTTGCCGCATCGCCGAACATATGGTACATCCCGCCAATCTCGCACTCCTTGTGACGGCCGCACTTGAAACAGGGCGGAACCTTCGACAGGTATCTGACCGTATCGAGCACGTTGACCTCGAACATACCCAACACCTTGTGGAGCTGGGCGACTGCAGAGTCGAGCATCAACGCACCGCCGACGACGAGCACAAAGGGCTTGCCCGAAATCGGAATGTCGACATGGCGATAACCGAAAAACCGCTCGATGAACGCCCATACCATTGCGGTCATCGTGTCGAAGTAGACGGGCGTGCCGATGACCACGGCGTCGGCCTCCTTGATCTTCTGATAGTACGGCTGCGCATCATCGGCCAGCTTGCAGACCTGCGGCTTGGCGCACAATTGAACGCACCCTTTGCACCCGGAGTACTTCAAATCGGTGAGCTTGACGAATTCGACCTCGTGACCGCTTTTCTCAAGAATGGCCTTGACCATACGGTCGATGTTTCCTTCCCGTCCCACGCTGCCGGCACTGAATCCGATTACCTTCATCTGACGTTCTCCATTTACACGGTTAAAAAGCATACTTCTCTCCGTACGACGCCAATAATCTTACCAAGTTCACCTTGAACTATCAAGAGATTCCACTTTCAAAGCTACTTCTTGAGCTTCCAATGGAAGGTTTCGCCTTGGACGACGAGGTTCATTTGGCGGCGATCGGGGCCGGGTTTGGCAAAGGTGGTGGGGGCCGCCGCCCGCAGCCTGGCTTTGATTTTCTCATAGTCGCTGTTGCCGGCCAGGTTGTACCATTCGTTCGGGTCCTGACGCACGTTGTAAAGTTCCTCGGTTTCGTCCTTGTAGTGGATGTAGCGCCAGTGGCGATTGATGATCGCGTATTCATCGGGTGACATACCGGGCAGCAGGATGTTGCGATCTTTGGCGGCTGCGGGATTGCGGAGTACCGGCGCCAACGAGGTACCGTCGAGACCTTTCACCGCCGGCAGCCCGCACTGGGCGATCAAGGTGGGGTACATGTCTATCAGGCTGACCGTGGAATCCACGGCGGCCCCGCGCTCCACGCCCGGACCCGCCCAGATGAAGGGTACGCCGGAGGTGCGCTGCCAGAGCGTATGCTTGCCCCAGTCCATCTTTTCGCCGTGGTGGTAACCGTGGTCGCTCCACAGCACAATGATAGTGTTGTCGCTGTTGGGCCCCTCAACAATAGCCTTCATCAGGCGGCCTAACATGGCGTCGGCATAGGAGACGCAGGCGAGGTAGCCGTGAATCGCATCCTTAACGGCCCCGATCTTTTCAAGACGGCGATGAATCGCGCCGCGTGCGGTCTTGGCCTTGCGGACGGCAGGCGGCAGATCGTCAAGATCATCGGCTTTATACGGCGGCGGCTGGATTTTATCGCGGTCGTAGAGATCGAAATACTTCCGGGGGCAGTAGTTTGGGAAATGGGGCGTGTAGAGCCCGACCGCCGCAAAGAACGGCTTATCATGTTTCTTCCGAAGGATATCGCAGGCCCACTCTGTGCGAATGGTATCGGCCATCTTCTCCTCGTTTTCGTTGAGCACCTTGCCCCATTCGAGGAAAAAGTTGTTGGCCGGCTTGCGATCGGAATTAAAGGCGCTGTTGGGGTACGGTTGCGGGAGGATGGGGCTGTTTACACTCCAACTGTCGAGGCCCCAGCCATTTTCCTTCTGGTCCTGGCTGCGCACGAAGAACTCGTCCCATCCGCGCAGGTCAACAAACCCCGCGGGATGGTGAAACAGCTTGCCGCCGCCGAAGGTTCGGTAGCCGCCTTTCTGGAAGGTCACCTGCAGCGGCTGGATGTCCGGATGGCTGCGGTGGTAAACCTGCGTGGTGTAGCAGCCGGTGTTCGACGCATGACGCCCGGTGAAGATAGCAGAACGCGACGGCGCGCAAAAGATTCCGGCGGTGTGGGCATTAAGGAAGGTAACGCCGGATTCCGCGAGCCGATCCATATTCGGTGTGACAGCCTGGCCATACCCCAGGGGCCCAACCCAATCACACAGATCGTCCAGGGCAAAAAAGAGAACGTTGGGACTTTTACTTGCCCCGCGGGCGCCGGCCAACTGCCGACCGCATCCCGCCAGGGCCAACGATCCTGCACATAGACCTTTTAGAAAGCTGCGTCTACTTACAGACCTTTTCCGCATTATCTTCACCTTTCATCACTGCGCCACAGCTACGATTTCGACGCCACTTAGAATCGGTTTGCCTTGCCGTGGTTTGAGTTCGATCTTCAATGAGCCATCGATTTTGACATTCTCGAATTGTCGGGCAATAGTCCGCATTCGCCCGCCCGCGGCTTTGGTGATGTCGAAGTTCTCGGCCACGGTGCGACTGTTCAGGACGATGTCAAATCGTCGCTTTCCGGGATCGTCGTGATCGGGTTCGGCAAAGTAGAGGCGAACGGTGTAAGTCGTCGACCGCAAATTCCGTATCGTGATTGCCGACGCTCCCTTCACTCCCGACGCGGCAACCCACGGCCAACCGGATCCGCCGTCGATCCAAAGCGAATGACGGTAGTAGAACTCGGCCGACGGCGGAACGACTTCGATGTTCAATTCCGGTGACGGGCCGCCTCGAGATGGGTAGTCCAGCCACAGGGTTCCCGCTTCGGTCATGCGGTCGCCCGGCGCTCCGAAGTTAACGCCCACTCGCACGATGTCGGTTGCCGTCCCCGGTCCCCATGCAGCCCATTGTTCGTACTCGGGCGGCATAGGCACCAAAGCCAGCCCGGCGGGTAACGGATAGCTGCACGTGCAGCCTTCGTAGAAGTAGGGAACATTCAGCAGACCACACGCCGGAATAATGCTGTTGGTGCATCCCGATCTTTGGCCGCTGATGTAGGTCGTGCCGCTCTCCAGCCGCTTGTCGTAGAAGGCCGCTGTTCCCGATCGCATCGTAAACAAATAGCCGTAATCGACCCCTCCGTCGCAGCCGTAGCTCTTGGGAAATGTTCGCGGCTCAGTCTTTCCAGTCAGCGGGTTGACGCGACTGCCGGCGGACGGTTCTTCCGGTTTCCAATCATCCAACTGATAAGGCGGCCGATACTGGTTTGGCTGAATTGCCTGGCGATCACGATGAGGAAACTTCAGTTCGGTGCTCAGTCGTTCCTTCGATGCCAGCACTCGGCCCGTGTAGACGTCGCTCAGCACGGGAGGCAGCAACACGTACGGCGTCTTCTTGCCTTCACGATGGCGAGCCATCCAATCTTTCTTGTAGGAAATCATCACGCCATCGACAAACATTGGCTGCGGCGACCGTTTGAAATGTCCAAGTGTGTCGTCGAACCAAAGAAGACCCAGGGGTGCTTTGACTCGTTCGTCGTGGTTTGACCAGCCGCCCGTGTAGTTTGCAGCGCCTGGCAGCGGTCCCTGACGACGAACAACGGTCATGCCCGCCTTTCGCTCAATCGCGAAGCTTCCGTCGCCCCGGCCTGCCGCGATCAGCCGAGCGTGGTCGTCGTCCGACAGATTCACGCAGGCCGTGCCGCCGTACGGTCGTAAGACGTCGAAGCCGGACATTCCGATCTCGGCGGCGTTTCCGCCTGCCAACCAATGGATGTCGTTGATGACGGCGACACTGGCAATGTACGGCGGAAACTCGATCTCGCCGGGTGCGCCAACTCGAAACGAGATGCGTTTGCCGTACAGACCGGCAGCGTCGAATTGCCGCCGGAGACGATCGACCTTGACCGCATCCGGTTCTACAGCGATTATGTGAAACTCGGTTTGCGCGACAAGCGTCTCCAGCAGACCGTTGTCAGCGATCCCCAGCACAAGTGCGTAGCCATGGCAATCATCAACGGCCTCGAGGACCTGTCTGCCGAAACGAGACGAGTTGCCGGATTCGGTGGGAAATGCTTCGACCTTCAATGGATAACGCTTGACGGTCTTCGGCTTTTGCGGCCCAAAGCAGTAAAATTGTCCATCCAAAGTCACAACGAACAGCTTTCCGGCGGCAGCGAGCATCGTGTGAATCTCGCCTTCGACACCGGGATAACCGTTGCCGAAATCGAACGGTTGGTCTCCCACATGGATTGTCGTTTGCACATTCGGATCTCCCGGACCCTGATAGATCTTGTCCTCGTGGAGATCTCGGTTGATGTTGGCGTCCTGCACAACTTTGCCGTTTCGGGCCAGCGCCGCAGCGAACCAGCCGCCCGGCAGGCGTCCGGCCCTGGGCAACGCAAACGACAACAACTTGCCGGATCGCACGTCGAAACGAGCGGGAAGCGCCTGACCACACGGCACGACCAGCTCGTTGCCGCTGACGACCAGATAGCCTTGTGGTGTCAGGCCCCCGAGCGATTCGGCATTGTGCGGATGCTGGCCATAAATGTAGCCGCAGTCATCGTTCAACCAGACGACTTTTCCGGTTTCGGCATCGAGTGAGTAGAGGAACACACCCTCGAACGGCCACACACCCGCCGCGAAGTACACTATTCCGTCATGCAGGACAGGTCCGCCCCGGACGGGCCAAACCGAGATCAGACGTCCATTGCCTAAGATATTCCGTCCGGACGGCACGGCACGGAACTTCCAGTGCAACCGACCGTCTTCCGCCGCCAGGCAGTACAAGTGCCCGTCGTCCGATCCAATGAAGATCCGATCCTTCCATGCGACCGGAGCAAACCTCACAGGGCCGTCGGTGTAGAACCGCCACTTCTGCCGGCCGCTATCGATATCCAGGGCCGTTACACTGTCGTTGCTCGACGAAGCGATGAACATCGTTTTTTCCAACACGACCGGTTCGTAACCGGCATCGAACTGAATCCGCTTCGTCCGAAAAGCCGGTTTAAGTTTCTCAAACTGACGCACCCACGAAAGATGCAGCGAATCCTGCAAGGTCTGCCAAGTCCGCCCACTCCGGGCCGCATCGTATCGCCACATCGGCCAGTCCTGGGCCGAAGCAGTGGCCGCGACACAGGCAAAAAACAGTGAGATGGCAGCCACAGCCAGGCGACAGGATCGTAGCTTCGTCCGGTCTCCGCTGTGAAGGGCTTGCTGTGCCGTGCCCTGGAAGGTATTCGGGCTTCGCTTCATTATTATCTCCTGGAACACCTATGTTGGCTCTTCCGAAAACTGTCGTGTAATTGACAGGCAACTGACAGGCATTTTGGTTTTTCAACCATTAGCTGATATTGCCCAGCTACATCACTGGGTCTCTTTTCCAATAGAATATCAAATCTGTCTCGGAAACTCAAGATTTCTAACTTCATCTTGAAAATATGTCAGCCGCAATAGGCCTCCATACGCTCTGTACTATCAAAATTCAGTTCGTTTGTCGCTGTTTACGTGCCAAATGCGGGTTAACAGGAAATAAGCCGGAGGGCCTGGTTCTCAATCCGAAGCTAAAAGGGAGAGTCCCTTTCGCTGACGATTTCGATATTGCATTCGGGGATGGCGGCCAGGAACTGTTTGCCGTAGCTTTTTCTTACGATTCGGCTGTCCAGGACGGCGACGATTCCCGTGTCGGTCTTGCTGCGGATGAGTCGGCCGAAACCCTGTTTGAATTTGATGATGGCGGTGGGAAGCTGATATTTGAAGAAAGGGTTGTCACCTTTGGCGCGGATCTGTTCGATCCTGCCCTGTATGAGCGGATGGTTCGGTACGGCAAAGGGCAGTCGCAGGATGATGACATTGGAGAGCGCCTCGCCCGGCACGTCGACACCCTGCCAGAAGCTGTCGGTGCCGAAGAGCACACTTCGCGGGTCGCTCTTGAACTCCTCCAGCAGCACCGACCTGTCGGCGCCGGCGCCCTGAACGAACAACTGCATTTTGTTTTCGCTGAGCCAGTCTTCCAGCCGTTTGGCCATACCCTTGAGCATCGAATAGCTCGTAAAGAGCACAAACGCCTTGCCGTCCGTCTTGAGCAGATACTTCTTGATGGCTTCGACCGCCCGGGGCTGAAAATCCTCATGGTTCGGGTCCGGCAAATCCGCCTCGATGTACAGCGTGACCTGACGTTTGTAATCAAAAGGCGAGCCGAGTTTCAGCGCTTCAAACTCTTCGAGTCCGATGCGGCCTGCAAAGAACTCAAAACCCTCCTTCTCGGTGCGGCCGTCACAGCTCAGTGTCGCGCTTGTCATAACGACCGAGGCGTACTCGTCAAACAGGCAGCGTTTTACGTGCGGCCCTACATCGATCGGGGCACTGCGAAGCGCCGTCCGCATCCGCCTGCCCTCGGAAACCTCCACCCAGTAGACATTCTCCTCCTTCGGCTGGGTAAGAAAGTCCTTCAGTTCCACCTCAAGTGTTCTGCACCGGTCGATGTAGCGTTCGAACTCGAGCTTGTCGTTTTCATCATCCGTCTTTTTCGCCAGCCTGGCTAATTCCAGCCGCAGCGCCCGGATGGAATCGGTGATGTTGTCGTCGACAAACCCCGGATGCACGCGCCCGTTGGTCTCGGCCCGGGCATGATCGTACCACGCCCGAATCTGAGCGAAAAACACCTTCGCCGATTCATTGCACTGGCCGACCAGGTCCTGTGCATGTTCCGTCTCGCCGAACGCCAGCAGTCCTTTGTGCGTTCGAGTGCTGTACAATGCACGCAGCAGATAAGAAATCGTGTAGTTGCTGATGTCGATGCCGAAATGGTCCTCGGCAACATGCTCGATATTGTGTGCTTCGTCGATCACCACCGCCCGGTAGGCGGGCAGTATCCCCGGCGTCTGCTGCTTGAGCACAAGGTCGCTGAACAGAAGGGCGTGATTGGCGACGATGATGTCCGCCGTCTCCAGCGCCCGCCTCGCCTGCCAGTAGAAACACTTGCCGAAGAACTTGCACTTTCGCCCGCGACAGTTGCCGTGCTCGCTCCTGACCGCATCCCACACGACAGGCGCCGGTAGAAACGGCAGATCGCTCAGCGAGCCGTCGGCGGTTTTCTTCGACCATTCGCTGATCCGCACAAGCTCGAACCCTTCATCGGCGAACAGGCCCTGTTGTTTGCCGACGGCATATTCCAGCCGCCGCGTGCACAGATAGTTGCCCCGCCCCTTGGCCAGGTGCGCACTGAACGGCGTCGGCAGAATCTCCGCCAGAAACGGAATGTCCTTGTTGATGAGTTGCTGCTGAAGGGTAATCGTGTACGTACTGATCAGCACCTTGCCCTGTTTGGCGCCCGAATAATCAATCGCCGGCACGAGGTATGCAAAGCTCTTGCCCACCCCCGTGCCTGCTTCGACGGCAAGATGGTGCGGCTCGCGCAAAGCACTCTTCACGGCCTGGGCCATGTCAAGCTGCTCAGGCCGAACCTCGAAACCGCCGTAGGCATGCGCAACAAGCCCGCCCTCCCCAAAAACGCTATTGGCATCAAGCGCGTTTTGCTCACGAAACGATATCAAAGGCATCCCCTGCAAAAACCTCTCACAATAACATTGCATCTTACCATCGGACAAAACCAACGCAAGCAAAAATGACGACTGTCGCCCTGAAATCCGTGGCGTCTTTTCCAGCCACAGGCAGAAGTGATGGAAAAGTTCGGCGTTGGCATGAAATCAAGCGGCTTCGGCGGAGCATACCGCACCACAAAGCCACTTCGACATTCGAGATTCAGTGTTCAATATTCTGCGGTTCGGTTGCGCCGCGGGCTATTTCGAAGCAGCATCGATTGCCGCTTTGAGTGCCTCCACGGCCTTGCTTTCCGGGAGTTTGGCTTGTGCGATTTTGATGAACTCCTGCGCTTTGTCCGGCCTGTCCTGCTGCCGGTAGATGTAGGCTAACAGCAATGCTATCTCGCCGGAACCACTGCGCTCCTGCCAGTCGGCCGCCTCGATCAACCGGTTATCAATCAGGTCTTTGTCCGGCAGAATGGTGGTCAGTTCGATTTTTTCGGCGGCGATCCCCGGTGAAAAGAGAATCGCCCGATGCACAAACAGTGAGCCGCTTAAGTATTCACCGGCGGCAAAATGTGCGATCGCCCTGTAAAGGTTTACCTGCCCGTCGCGGCTGTTCCAGACGGTGGCCAGCACATAAGCGTTGATGGCCTTATAGTATCTTCCCTCCTTCATGAACGCATTGCCGCTTTTCATAAACTCATCAAACTTTGCCTGTGCAAGGCTCTCGTATGTCTTGTGCTCTCCGAGAATGGCTGCCGCTTTTTTGTGATCCACCTCCGGTAGTACGCGCTTTTCAGGAAGTTTCATACCATACTTACTTGTCTGTTCTGCCTGTTGGTCTTCTTCGGGTCCGACGGCATCTTCGGCTTGACGCGTTTCTTCGGTAAGGACTTGTTCGACTGCCTTGTCAAGCAACTCCTGACGAGCCTGCCAATCTTTTTCCAGCAATTCCTTGAGCTCCCGCGTCTCGGGCGTCAACTCAACTGTGGGTGCCAGCGGTCTTGCCGGCTCGAGCGACTCGTCAAGGGCCCTTTTCATCCGGACATCCTCTTGGGGCAATGGTCTGCGGTCGACCTCTTTGTCTTCCGGCAATCCGACGATGATACTGTTTCTCAGGAGGTCGTCGATCTGAAGTTTGAGCGAACTCAACAGCATCTCTCTGCCCGAAAGCCTCTCAAGTTCGGCGGCACTCATCGACAGCGTACTTCTTGGCTGATAGATCCCTGCCGTATCGACCCGCTCAAGCGGCTTGGCCTTGGTGATTGCAAACTTGCCTGTGCCTCCGACAAACTCTACTCGTGGCGAGACCAGGCCCGAGACGGTGCCTCGCAGGACCGAAGTAACCGTTTGGCGGGGCAAATAGTACGGCTGCACCAGCGACGGGTCGCTGTCGATATACGGCCGGCCCGCTGTGCGTCGAATGAAAGACTCCACCGTGGACGTGACTCCAATATCCGTTCCGACACCCAATGAACTGACGGAACTGTAAGGCAAAACGCCGCGGAAGTGTCGACCGCCCGAAACATTGCCCGTTACAATCAGATTCTGGTCGCGGCCGAAGAAATCATTTCGGTTTGGGACAAGATTGTTCCGGTAGGCGCTGCCCGGAGTTGTAGGCGAAAAACCGCGCGAACTGGCAGGCGTTGTGAAAGATCTGCCGCCAAACTGACCCGAGCTTGTCGCGCCCGGCAGGATGACAACGGAAACTGCAATTAGAATGACAAATCGTCTTTTCATTATCTCACCTGGTTTATATGCTTGTCCTTGTTTCCTGCTCGCTGTTCCTTGTATCGTATTTTGGTTTTCCCGCCCAGTTAAGCTTGCCGGCTAATGTATCCCACTGGGTTCGCAGCGGGTTGTCGACCACCAGAAACGAGCACGAGTGTCGCTGCACCGTGACGACGTCATCGGTAGTCAGTTTCCTGGAGACCTGGCCGTCGAGCGTAATCGTCGTTCCCTCGTTGACCCGTACGGGCTGGATTTCCACAACGCTGTCGGCGTCAATCACGATGGGCCTGAAGCTCAGCGAATGAGGGCACACCGGCGTGATGACGATGGCCGACAGATTCGCCGACAGGATCGGCCCGCCCGCAGACAGGCTGTAGGCCGTCGAACCGGTGGGTGTCGATAAGATTACACCGTCGCCGATGCAGCTTGCAAGCGGCTGGCCCTGAACACTCATTTTCAGTTCAATCATACTGAATGGCGCCCCTGCCGCGATGACGACATCATTGATAGCGGTTGAACTGAACGATTCGGCGCCCTTTGACCGGACACGACAATCCAGAATCATTCTTTTGTTAATGAGCGAGCTGTCTGTAATTATACGGTCAAACTGCTCCTGCAGTTCCACGGGCGCAAATTCCGCCAGAAACCCCAACTTGCCCACATTAACACCGATAACCGGTACAGAAGCTTCACAAAGTTCCCGGGCCGCCGACAGTATCGTGCCGTCCCCTCCGAAAACAACAGCAAAATCGGCCTGTTTGAGCGTATCGATGGGGCAACTGCCCCGGAAGCAATTGGCCAGAATCTCGGCCTTATCCTGCGCAAAGCCCACGAAACTCTCCATCGCCTCGGTGGCATAGCGTCTCTGCGGGTCGCCGAATATGATAATGCCGGGTTTGGCCATCAAATGTTTCCTGGTCTAAGAACGAAAGCGAACAACTGGTTTTTTCCCGCTTCCCAATGGAGAATTATCGACTATTTCCAATCGCCTGATTATTTATTCTATCCAAGAGTTTTTCGACGGTTTCGGCGATTTTGGCGGCACTGATGCCTATTTCGTCCATCTGGGCGGCCCGTGAATCGACTCCGATGAAGTAATCGCCTGCCCCCAGTGTGATAATCGTGCCCCTGGTCGGTACAACAGCCGAACAATCGCCCTTGAGAGTCTTGCCGGCAGCGGCTTCAAGTACGGCAGAACCGAATCCGCCGGCCAAAGTGTGGTCCTCCACGGTGATGATGTGCGTCCCTTCCATCACCCGGGCGACAATGTCTTCGTCCACAGGTTTTGCAAAACGGGCGTTTATAACGGTCACATCGATGTTCTTATCGGCGAGCTGCTCTGCGGCGGCGAGTGCTTCTGCCAACACACTGCCCAAAGCAACAATAGCGATGTTGTCGCGTCCCTGCTTTACGGTGATGCTCTTGCCCAATTGGAAAGGTTTTTCGGACGTGGCCTGTTCGATCTGCCCGTTCGGGACGACATCTTTGGGGTATCGGATGGCTACCGGTCCGGCATGCGACAGTGCAAATGTGAGGGCATCCTTAATCTCAAATTCCCCGGCCGGTGAAACAAGCACCATATTAGGCAGCATCCGCATGAAGCCCATGTCCATCAGGCCGTGGTGCGTCGAGCCGTCATTGCCCACCAGGCCGCTGCGGTCCACACAGAAGATCACGGGCAGGTTCTGCAGCGCCACTTCCTGAAATATCTGGTCGTAACTCCGCTGCAGGAATGTTGAATAGATGCAGACAACGGGTCTTAGTCCCTGTCGGGCGAGCCCCGCAGCGGTGTCCACGGCGACGCTTTCGGCAATGCCGACGTCATAACAGCGGTCGGGAAACATCTTGCGAAACTTGACAAGCCCCGTACCATCCGGCATGGCGGCGGTGATTGCCACCACGCGCTCATCGGCCCGGGCCAACTCAACCAGCGCATCGCCGAAGGCCTGGGTGAAGGACCGTTTGCCCTTGACAAGACTTGCCGCTTCGCCGTTGATTTCAAACGGTCCCGTCGAGTGGAACTTGCGCGGATTGTCGTCGGCGGGTGTAAAACCTTTGCCCTTCTTTGTATAGACGTGCAGTATCCCCGGCCATTCCAGGTGGCTCATGCCGCCGAACAACTTGATGAGCGAGCCGATATCATGGCCATCGACCGGACCGAAGTAGGGAATATTGAGGCTTTCGAACAGCCTGCTGGGCGAAATCGCCATTCGCACCGTCTTCTTGAAATTCTCCAACGCCCCTTCCATGCGCTTTCCGATAACTGGCAGGTGCTCCAGGATCGTATTCGTTGTGCGGCGGATGTCGTCATATGTTTGGCTCAGTCTGACCTTTGACAGAAACTTTGCAATCGCCCCCTGGGTAACGTCGATAGCCATGGAGTTGTCATTAAGAACGATGAGCATCTGTCGTTTGACCAGACCCAGGTTGTTAAGCGCCTCGAAGCTGAGGCCGTTGACAATGCTGGCGTCGCC
>SDBV01009197.1_pt1 | contig 13179 bp, 27 predicted proteins | sample 2277081 | NCBI WGS metagenome assembly SDBV01 (sample SAMN10402039, study PRJNA504765) | marine sediment metagenome | isolation source: marine sediment core GS10_PC15, 223 cmbsf | place: Arctic Ocean: Southern Knipovich Ridge | collected 2010
TCTCTACAAACCGTATCACTTTGCATCAATTCCTTAAAATCTGCGTATCCTAATCCTGCTATTTGGCAAGCCTTGCCAATATCGAAGTGCTTTTGATAGGCACAAAGGAATAACTTTTGTTGTTTCTTAAGCGGCAATCCCATCACGTGCCTCTTTATCCTCATTATACCTGTCTATCGCGATAGTGTGTTTCGCTTCTGTCCAATCGCGATGTTCGGCAGCCTTCTTACATTCTAACACAGCCTCCTGGTGTTCTTTTTCAATTATCTTGAGCACATTATAAAATTTACTGCGTTCTTCATGAGTCCTCTCAATCCTGTCTTGTATACTCTTCAACAACACGGAATCCTGTTTATAGGCCTTCTGAGCTTTGAGGTGCTCCATAATATGCCCATCTTGTTTGACACTGAACTGATGGTATTTCTTCCTAGCCTTATCACGTCTGCCTAGTGCAATGTCGCGTTGCTCCTCGACCTGAGTATACTTTTTCTTAGCCTCCTCGTACTCTTTCCTGGTCTTTTCCCGTTCGTCATTAATCATAATACTGCTCCCCTCTGATTTTCTTTTTTGAAGACTGAATATATTGCACCGTATATATGACGAAACCTACCGCTAAGACAACCAAGGGAAGCACTAATAGAGTCACCCAGACTATTACAAAAATATCTAGCATGATTGTGCTTTAAGTTCCTTTCTCGGGTCGAACATTTCTAATTGAGTCGGTGCAGTCGTATACCCTCTATCGTATCCTTTTTTATATCCCTCAATATGCCCTTGCTCATAGCCTTCATTGAAACCTTGGTCGTAGGCTTCACTGGCAATTTCATTAGAATTTGTCATGATTTTTCCTCTTGTATGGACTGGTCGAAGACAATAGGTTTCAGAAATTGAATATATTCCATGAGTCTTGTTCTTGCTTCTGTTCCTGGCGTAATTCGTAATCCCTGATCCAGTAATTTTTCCCAGATTTCTTTCCCATCTCCGGCCAAGAGCTTAAGAGGCATTTTCCATTTCTGACGCTTCTTGTTAATACAACTCAGCCATCCCAGTTCTATGTAGTGACCTCGTCCATTTTTTTTATGCCCGCCCGGGTCAAGAACCAGAAGATCACATAATTTATGGAGGTCACGGAACTCGTCAAAATATATGACACCTTCTTGACATACTATGAAGGAATCGTGTTGTACGCTAAGCAATTCTTTCTGCGGTTTATTCTGTGGAGTTTTTCCGACTATGTAGGGTTGAAAGGTCATTGAGCGACTCAGGGGGCGGTTATCCGTATCAGCGGATAGCGACTATCCCACTTAAAATTACAAATGTCAAGGTTATTCTTGACATTGTGTAAATACAAGGTTATATGTGCATTGTACTCTTATACAACCATGGAATTCCGATGCACATCACACTATCTGAAAAAATACGATTAGTTCGGTGGAGACTAAAGCTGCTACAATACCAATTTTATGACAATATTTGCTACATGAGCGAAGCAAGATATATTGAAAATAAGGATAAATATGAAAACATAGATCAACATCTTAAGAGTAAAAATACACTATGGAGTGAACATAGATACAGTGAGTCATACAACAGGACTATAGAAAAACTAGATGCTAAATATGATTTAAATCCTAAAGACCTTACCATTGGAGAAAAAGCAAGGATATTACGTCTAAGAGCGGGAGACACTTTAGAAGATGCAGGTAAGAAGCTGTGCAGGAGCTCGATATGGGTATCGGGTGCAGAAAATTGTATCTTTTATAAACGCAAGAGGACAAGCCAGAATAACGCGCAGGAGCTGTGTGATTTGTACACCACGAAAAAGTAATATCCCCATCCGACACGATAGCGTAAAAACAGCCCCCTCCTACTCCTCTAGGCTACTTGCCTACCAGAAGACCCGTGCGTGCGCTGTAGCCCTTCGCTAGCCCCAACAAATGTATTTCTATGGGGAGTTTCTTCTGTTCATTTCTAATTCTTGTTCGGTAGCGTGCCTCACGCTCATTCCTGCTGAGCCACTTTTCCTTCTTTTTCTTCAATGATTTCAATGGATTAGGAAGAGTTATACAAAGTTATCCACAGGTTATCCACAGGATTTTTGACTGATTTTTCTTTGGTTTTCAATGGGTTGCTAAAGTTGTCCACATAAATAGTCCTGTACTACTACATAAAAGCTCTTACTTACTTGTTGAAGGTAAAGGGGTCATACGTTACGTTATACGTTACGTTGAACGTTACGTTGAACGTAACGTTGAACGTTTTTTTGTTCTAGCTGCCGTTGCAGCTTCAGTTCTTTGCTTGTTTTTTCTAATGTTTTCAGTGGCTTGCTCTAGTTCCTTATCAATTCGTTTGTGGTGGTAGGCAGAATCTTTATGATAAAAATAGGTCGATAAAATTTCTTTTGTGCGAATTTTTTCGGCCTTAGAATGCGCAGAAACGAGGCGAAAAAGGTGTCTTTTTTCGTCCCCAAGTGGGCCACCATTAGCCCAATACGCTTCAATAATGTGAATGTATCTACCCAACTGTGCATCCGTTAAGCCTTTTGTATCCCTATGCCAATCGCCCCAATACATAGGCATAAATACTTTCGGTTTATCACTCATACATCCCCTCTAGAATGTTGAAATGTTATATATAAGCAGTGAATTGTGTTCACCAGAATCACTATGTTTGTAGCATAGATTTTCCCATCGCTTGAAGTCGCTTTCCAAAGGGGTCGAATTCGACCCCTTTAGACCACGCTTTCAGTATGTCGGGATTTCCGACACACTCGCTTTCAGTTCCCCGATTTTATCGTGCAACTGCCTACCCCGGGCCGGATAACGGCTCTGTGTGAGCCTTTTTGGTGCTATTGCTGGCTTCTTGTCGGGCCACAATGCGGTGCGCTCCGACTTCCGGCGGTGCTGGAAGTCGCCACCCCCGAAACGGGATATCCCGTTTCGCCTACCATATCGACCTTCCGCTCTGAAGGACGGGATCCAACTGTCCACTAATCCTTGACAGTTGGATCAGAGAGGGGTGAACCTATAACGCCCATTTTTCCTTCTAACCAACTGTTATTCCCATGATCTACCCTGCACACCCGACGATGCCTGTTGATAGAGTGTTTTACGGACTAACCGTTTGTTATTGCTGTGGATCTATGATGCCTGTTCAACTGCACGATAAAATCGTGCAGTTGAGGAGGGGGACAATCTGTCCCCGCCCCTACCCCGCAATGGCCTCCACCATAATCACCACGCGGGGATCGTTGCTGTACCGCTTACTCAGCACCAGATCCACGATACAGCGATCATCCAAGAATAGCACACCATTACACGCGTCCAGCACGAGCTTGGCGAGGTTGTCAAGGTCAGGTTTCGTGATGGGAACAATATAGCCTTCATGCGCGGCAGCGTGCCGGTTTTTGGTAAAACTCTTTGGGATGGGAAGGAAGAATTGGAGGGAAACACACAGCGCACAATCCAGCATGGCAACGCGTTGGCTTCGCATATACAGCACCACTTCCATGCGGATGCGCTGCTTTTCCTGACGAGACTTGGGCGGGTCGTAGGCACGGCCTCCGCCACCCGTGGTTCGACCCGCGTGGAAGCGTGGCCGTCCCTGTGGTAGGGGGTTGCCGGGGATGGTGATTACTAGGCCTTCCATGGGTATCTCGGTGGTGTAATAGACTGTGTAGCTACCGCATCCACACGGTTGCAATGTTCTTTTATGATCTCAAGGCATGCAATGGCACACTCGATATCGAGAGGGTTAAGCTCGATACCGCGTTCTTCTACCAGGAAAAGAACCTCACCTATTACGTCTACGCACTCAGGTATTGAAAGTTTGTCAGTCATATGTGTTTCTTTTTTTGAAGAGAAAGTAGAGGATGGGGGATTGACCATACCCAGATATCTCACAGAGGTCAACCTACCAATTTTGAATAAACATTACATTTCTCCACTTTAATCTTGACATTGTGTAAATGCAAGGTTATAGTTGGGTATAGTTCCTTTTCAAGGAGACGGATTGTGATCGAACAAACACTGCATCCTATCGCTTTCTGTGCGAACCAGTATCGTAAGGCCGTACTACGACTTGAACGCACTGAACGGTTAGACCTGACCAGCGCGCTAACGGAAACTGAGCGGGAGGACTACCTTCACGAATTGCGACAGAATATCGCGCAGTGCGCGCAGGAACTTCCTAGTTAAGGGTGTCGATAAAAAAGCAGAAAAATAGAAATTAGGTGTTGACACTTCCATATATATCCCATACACTACCTATTATGTACAGAGGCTACAAAGTCAAACTATACCCTACCAAGGCGCAAGCGGTGTTGCTGGATAAGCACTTCGGCTGCGCGAGGTGGGTGTATAATCAGATGATTGTCATCAATCAGAAAAAGTACCACCGTACCGGCAAGGGGCTTACAGGTTACGAGATGTCCGGCTATCTGCCAAAGCTGAAAAAGCAGTATCCATGGCTAGCAGAAGTAAGCGCATCATCGTTACAGTTTGTTTGCCATAATCTGGCAGACGCATACGGTAAGTTTTTCAGAAAGCAGGCAGGCTATCCACGATTTAAAAAACGCAATGGCAGAGGGAGCTTTACCAACATAGGTGGCTCTCACCTCATGGAGAAACACATTCAGCTTCCCAAGCTGGCGAAGGTCAAATACAGGGGCGGCGACCGTCCCGAGGGCAAAGTACGCAAGTTCATTACATCACAGCGTGCGGGGAAGTATTACACGTCCGTAGTGATAGACACGCCCGCGCATGAGCCAGATGCGGCAGAACCATCACGCATACTCGGCATAGACCTCGGGCTGCATGATTTCATTGTTACCAGTGATGGGCAGCGGATAAAACCGCCAAAGTACCTGCGGAAATACCAGGCCGCGCTACGCAGAGCGCAGCAGACGCTCGCAAGGCGTAAGAAAGGCAGTAACCGCAAGGCACGCGCCCGCCTCGCGGTGGCGGTACTACACGAGAAAATAGCCAACAAGAGGAAAGACTTTCCCCACAAAACGACACGGTCTCTGATAGACGTAGCCGAGAACCAAGGCTACGGAGTCGAAGACCTCAACATCAAGGGCATGATGGCAAACCACAGCCTAGCGAAAAGCATCGCTGACTCTGGTTGGTATCAGTTCCTGGTGTTTCTGAAGTACAAAGCCGCAGCAGTTGGCAAGCCCGTCTTGGAGGTAAACCGTTGGTTTCCTTCCAGCAAAGCGTGTTCTGCTTGCGGCATTGTAAATCGCACATTGACACTTTCTCAAAGAGAGTGGACGTGCGGGGCGTGCGGCAGTTCGCACGACAGGGATATTAACGCAGCCCTCAACATTGCGTTAGAAACCGCGAGGAACGCGGTGCGTGGAGACGGTGTAATTCCGACAGTAGTACGTTGTACTGCCTAGGTTACTGTCGATGAAGCGTAGAGCCTAAATGAGGTAATTCCGTGGCACACAGTAAACCAATGACCAACGATGATTTCTACAGTGAGGGCTACGAGCAGGGCTGCGAAAGCGATGGCAGCCACGACTTTATAGCATGGCTCTCTTTTGATGACTTCAGGCATGAAATGGCAGAAGAAGGTTGGGCAAAGCGGCTTCCCCGTGTAGCCGAGGGTGACCCAGAGGAGGGATTGCTTGATATCAGCTCGAAAGATTATCGGGCTTTCCTGGCGGGCTTTGATGCGGGGATGAAAGAGGAGAAGGACACGCCCGAACTGCCGCCTTGGGAATATGGGCTTTGTACTGGATGAGTGAACGACTAACCACCAATAAGGAGACGACTATGACACACGAAACGTTTTATGACAAAGGCCGCTCCTACATTGCCAATCATCTCGATTGTGATGGTTATCGGAGAGGCTTTACTCCCCCAGCTTCCATCTGGGATGTGGAAGATGCTTTAACAGATATTTTTGATGAAGAGCGTGAAACGCAATATGGGCTACGGGAAGATGCCTTTATCAAACGCCTGGAGCAGAAAGAAAACTCCTGTCTTCGCGGTGACGAATATATAGCCGCGTGTTCTCGATTTGCCTCCACAGAGGGGAGAGAATTTACACGTAACTTTCCCAAGCATACCTATGAAGAACTGCAGGAGTTTATACGTGGCGTTAGAGAGGGACAGAAGCAGTGTACAGTGTATTTCGAGACTCGGAGAGAGTATGAAAAGGCGAGTGAAGCGTATGACGACTTGATGTGCGCGTAATCCAGAACCAGAGAGACAATTTTTATGCGTATAAATACACAATTTCTATCAAGCACAGCTTTGACGCTTCTGAGCATTGCGCTGCTGTTGCATCTCTTCTCAGCACATTACCGAGACGTAGAAGTGCGCGAAGCCCTTAACCACCTCATCTTGGTGCTGCAAGACCACGAAGGACAGGAGTAGACCATGAAAAAAATCACCTTCAAACCAAACAAAGAAAAGGCAACAGAGGTGCTGCTCTGGATTTGCGCCAGAAATGGGGGCAGCATTTGTGATTATAACCTGTACGCTGTAAGCTATTTCGCAGAGATAGAGCACATAAACCAGCATGGAAGGCCGATCATAGGGGACACCTATCGTGTTTATGAAAATTATATCCATGCAGACGAATTGTTTAATTTGACTTGGAGTGACAAGCTCATTTCTAACGTGCAAGAAGATACAGACACCTACCCAATCCCTCGAGATCAGAGTGGTATCCTTATAGGCAAGAGAAACCCGAACACTCAAGTTCTCTCCACATCCGATCTTGTATGCCTAGGCAATGCTTTTGCGAAATGCGGACAACTGCGTCAGTATCTTTTAAGCAACCTTATTCATCGTGATAAGGCCTGGGACAAAATGGTTACAGGAAACCCGTGCCATACCGAAATCCCCTGGGAGTTGCTGATCAAGGACGAGGCACTGAAAGAAGATCTGCTTGAAAACTCTAACGGAATGGTAATTTAGATGAATAAACCCAGCACCACTAGGTCAGAAGCTAGAAAACAGGCTGCGGAGGTGTGGTTTCAGGCTCTACAGCCACGCCACACGGAAGATATGGCGTATAATCTAGCTGATAGTGAATTGAAGTCGGCTAAAACGGAACTATATGAGGCTGAGCGGGCTGTAGAGCGGGCTAAGGAGGCTGAGGAGAAGGCTGAGGAGGAACGCAACTATGCTATGTTGTCATGCGATGAGAAAGCTGATGATACTGCCCTCATGGCGCAGGAAATGTTTGTCAAGATTTAACCTAACAGGAGGAAAATTATGTTTGGACAATGGCCAAAAGAGGCACTGGACACTATTACTGAGGAAGAGATTCAGCATCGAAAGATGGAATATTTTGAAGATACGTTTACAGCGTATCAGTCCATAATCAGTCAGCGTCGATGGAAGGCAGCAGGCAGGGAGATGCGCCAAGCAATTCGGGATCGCGGGTACGATTAGGAGGGATAGCCATGACTAAATTAACCAAAACGTGGGAAGAATATGCGCAGCCGATTAAAACCGATGAAGAGTATTATGCGGCAGTAAAAATAGCCGAGGGTCGCAACTGGGGCATACCGCGACATACTGGGTCGGCCAAACTGAATGCGTTAATAACTGCCATTATTAGATATCAAAAAAAGAGGTGGGGTTTTGAGGAGGACGTATATGCCAAGCCCCCGACCTAGCCTACCCTAAAACCCCGTAACACCAATCAAGGAGTAAACCATGAAACCCATCACCACAACGTTGAAGGCTATTCGCAAAGAATACATTCATGGCATGCATAACGAACAGACCGATTGGAAGCTGTTACTGCAGCACCTTGGCAAAACTGAACCAGACGATGAGCCGTTGCCGTTCTCTACTATCATACAGGCTGTTGGAGTACGGGCTGCATATAATTGTCTTGATAGCCTGGCAGAAGAGCATAAACCCGCCATATTAAGGCTAATGGCCGATGTAGCTGAAAGAGTATTGCCTGTCTTTGAGAAAAAATACCCTGATGACAAAAGACCCAGAGAAGCAATACAAGCCGTACGGGATTTCGCAGATGGCAAGATTACTGAAGAGGAGTTGGAAGTCAAAAAAGAAGCTGCCTGGATTGCGGCCAATGATATTAGCAGGAAGTCTGGCTGGGATGATGCCAGGCATAATGCCAGGGCTGCGGCCTGGACTGTGGCATGGGCAGCGGCATGGGGGGATCCCTGGATTGCGGCCAGGGAAATTGCCAGGGAAATTGCTCCTGATGCTGCTTGGGATTTCTGGGATGCTGGCAAGGAGGCTGCTAAAGAGGCTTTGTGTACTAAAGAAAAAATACACGGAGAATTATTAACCAAGTGTTTTGGATAGGAGTAAACAATGAAACGCATACCCTATAACACACAAGAGGAATGGCATGCGATCCGCGGGAAACACATCGGCGGCTCGGAGGTCGCCAGTCTGTTCAATGCGTTTGAAAAACCTGATGGCACTACTGTCTACTACCATCTGTTTGAGGACGCACCGGAGGACGGGGAGTTTATCGGGGCAGTGTCCCCGTATTGCTCGGGCGTGCGGCTGTGGCATCAGAAGAAGGGGGCTATAGAACCAAAGCCGCTTGACAGCCCTCGCGTCAAGGCAGGGCAGTTTTTCGAGTCCGGTATAGCAGATTGGGCGAGGTATCTAAAGCCTGACTGGGATATTTGCAAAGTAGAGGACTATATTGTCCATGAGCGCATCCCTGGCATGGGTGCAAGCCTGGATTATGAAATTACTGACCATCCCCTGGGGCATACCGCCATGGACTGTAAGCTCGTAGCAGCAGACGTATGGAAGCATGACTGGCAGAGCGGAGAGGAACCGCCACTGCATATTATCTTACAGCTTCAGCATCAGATGGCCTGCGCAGGAATGGATCATGGAGTGGTGGCTGTGCGGGTAGACGGGGGAGACCTGCACCTAGTAGACGTGCCTAGGAATGAAGCCATCATCACCAAGTGCGAAGAAGCCGTGTCCGCCTTCTGGCACGCTATCAAGGCAGGTAGGGAGCCTGACATCAAGTATGACGTCACCGTGGCGCGGGACCTCTACCACACGTCAGACAAGGAGGTCGTGCTGGATTGCACCGATGCCTCGCTGGCATCCAATAACGAGTTAATGCAGCGTGTAGACGCATGGGCGTTCGACAAAACACAAGAAAATCTCTACGGGAAAGGCGCAGATGCCAAGGCGAATGATATGCTGGCCATTCTAAAGGACGCAGACAAGGCATTGCTCCCTGACGGGCGGGTCTTGTGGGCGAAAACGATAACGGTTAAGCGCAAAGCAGCCCCTGCCTCTACGTCAACCCACCGCAGACTCACAGTGAAGGAGGCTGAGAATGTCTAAACCAATCACCACTACGTTAAACATTGTCCGTGATTATCTCTGGGAAGACAACGAGAGATGGAATGCAATGTACGGACACTTGTGGGAAAAGTTGCTGGAATATCTGGGAAAGACAGAAGCAGATGACGAGCCGTTAAAGTTTTCTGACATGGCAAAGGCACTTCAAATGCGCTGTGTTGCTGATGTGTTCGACAGCATTTTGCCGAGTAATGAACCCGCATTGAATTATTTTGTGGCCGATGTAGCAGAAAGAGTGTCGCCAATCTTTACAAAGAGGAATCCGGGCAATAAGCCGCTTGTACAGAGACGTCTTCAGGCAATAAGAGATACCGCAGGGAAGTCACGTTATTATGATGATCCCTATTGCAGGGACGATTGCGCTATCTCCGAGCTTAGAGAATCTTTTCGTACAAGCGATGGCATCTGCTGTCCTGACGATAGAGGTGAGAAGGCCGCATATCATGCACTTTGTTGCTTGGATGGTGTTGGAATCAGTGAAGTTACATGGCATGCTTGCCTTGCTGTTAGCTACTCGGAACCGAAGCTTGACAGATCTGCAAACGATGCCGAAAAACAGGCGCACATTAAGTTGCTGGTAAAGCATTTTGAGGAAACAACTAACGGGAAGGAGGCGACATGACAGAAGAGGATTGGACGTATGAAATACTGCGGCAAGACCGACCGCATTTCCTGAAACTGATAATCACGTTTAAGGGGATTAGCGAAGAAGCAATCATTGAGCTCAACGCAGGCGACCCAAGCAACCAAATAGCAGAAGCGTTTGAAACGATGGCAATAAGACTTGAAAACAGGATACTCGCAGAAGAGCAGGAAGCGAAGCTCAAACAGGGAGCAGACAATGATTAAAATTACAGAAAAGAGTGTTTGTGAAGTTGCGGCAGAAGCAGTGTTGGAAGAAATACTAAAACATAACAGAATGTCGGCTCAAATGATCTTGAAAGAGGCGATGGAGGAGATGCTGGGAAAGGGGTGGAATAATGGGTGGGAAGCTGCGTTCAAAGAGTGCGCCCCCAAGGAAGAAGAGGGCAAATCTTAACCTAACAAGGAGAAGACCATGAGGAAAATTACACCAAAGATGTACAAAAATGCCGTGGAAAAGGTGCGGATAAAACGCAAAAACAAAGTGAGAGCGGATTTTATAGAGGTGTTAAGGGATGTGATCGCAGTGGAGTTTGACTGGGCGTGGGAACAGTCGACAGATAATGGATGGGATAAGTCGATAGATATGGCGTTAAAAGTGGCGGGTAAGAAGGTGTTAGAAATGGCGCGTGAGGATGGGTGGGAAGACGCGTTTAAAGAGTTCGACAAGGCGGCAGACTAAATCTTAACCTAAAGGAGATTACCATGACCGACACTACAGAAATCACGAACCCGTTTTCAGAATTATTGAAGCGACAAGGACGCTTGCAATTTACGCGTACATTTGCAGTTAGCGCGCTTCGAGAATACATGACCCGCTGGTAGCAGTCGTTCACGGGTGGCGTTTTATCCACCTGCAAGAGAGCCTGAGGAATAGGACACTTCACTACTCTGTACTGAGAGACGACTCGGCAAAGCGTTTCGCTATGTACCGAGGGAGAATATGACACGCGCCGCGACAAGTAAGAGAGCCACAGCCGCAATAGTACCGACCACGCCAACCAACTCGATACGGCTGAGTCTTGGTATCTCTAGTTCGAAATAATCGAAGATCACACGGCGAGGAGCGGGCTTTACAGAGGGAGGGAGTTCGAAGGGCTTTGTTGCAGGCTCACCAGCTTCAACGGGCGTACGCAGACACGCGTAAAAACGTTTCAGTTTTTCGTCAGAAACGCGCGGCGTCAGTAGACTGACAACAATCATTGCCGTAAGGCCGCACACTAGATAGAAAATCATTTGCCAAGGCAGGGAGAGTTTCCCTTCGACCAGCAGATATTCTGGCAGTTTGGAAGCAAAATTGGAATTGAAATTCCAAATGACCTGTCCCAAGAGTTCGATGTCGCTGGTAAAAAGAAAAACAAAGAATGCCACCAAAGTACCCGCCCATGCGCCGGCAGAAGTAGTTCGTCGCCAAAGCAACCCGCCCCAAAACGCAATGCCCATCATGGCAGAAACCTTCCAGAAGATTTCCAGTCCAGTGACGACGCTCTCGAGACTGTAAGCAAAGAGGAGTCCAACGAGCACAACGACTCCGGCGCCGAGACGACCGATCATCAGATAGTGTCGCTCGGTCGCTTGGCGGACGAGAAAGGGCCGGTAGATATTTTCCGTGAACAATCCAGACGAGGTCACCATGAACGCGTCGCAGGAACTCATGACAGCAGCCAACATACAAGCGATAAACACCCCAAGAAGCCCTGGGGCGATCGTGGGCAGGAGATCGCGTGCTATCAACCCGTACACCATGTCCACGTGAATATCCCTGCCGGAATAAAGCGCGACCGCACAGAGGCCGGTGAGTACCCAGGGAATGGTACAGATTCGCTTGAGAATCAGCCCTCCAGTGAGTCCCACGCGAGCATCCATTTCGGTTCGCCCTGCCCCGCAGATACCCATGACATCCGGATCGACGCTTATGGCTCTGTCGGCGATTATCTGGCCAGCGGCATGGATGGACTGGAGCTTCACGTTCACGGCAGCGCCCAGGACCAGCTCGGTCAGATTCTAAAAGCCGGCAAATTAGTCGTCCACGGCGACGTCGGCCAAACCTTCATGTACGGAGCTAAGGGCGGAGAGGTCTACATCCTCGGCAACGCCGCCGGTCGGCCGCTCATCAACGCCGTCGGCGCCCCGCGAGTCGTTATCAACGGAACTTGTCTCGACTTCCTGGCAGAGGCCTTCATGGCCGGAGACCCCCTCAACGGCGGGGGATTCGTCATCCTCAATGGCATTGCCCTGGGTCCCAACGGAAAAATCCAGGAACTGCCCACACCCTACCCCGGCTCAAACCTCTTCAGTATGGCTTCGGGGGGGGCTATCTATGTCCGAGACCCACATGCCAAGCTCGTCAACGAGCAGCTCAACGGCAGTGAGTTCGCCAATGTCACCCAAGACGATTGGGACGTCATCCTTCCATATTTGAAGGAGAACGAACGCCTTTTCGGCATCCCCATAGAAGATTTGCTCACCGTCTACGGTGTTCGCAGACCATTCGAGCAGGTCTATCGCAAAGTCCGAGCCGTCCGCCTGGCCGTCCTGGCCAGCATGATCGAAGACTCACAGGATTAGCCCCACTCCGGGCCTTCCTAATCGCCTACCACAATCACCTAAGAGCCTTTTAATATTTCCATCAGTAATTGCGAAACCCGATCAACCGCTCCGATCATCTCCTCCGAAGGCGGCTGGCCAAAGTTGACGTGTTTGGGTTGAGCCCCCAGAAGCATCACCTTGCTCTGGCACTCCATTTGAAAATATTCCTCGATGAGTTTCAGCGATGCGCTATGCGTACTAAAGCTTGACTCCTCCAGCTCTTGCGGATCAAGCAGTCTGATCTCGCCTGCTTCGCCCCCGAAGTGGGCTGAATCGATCAGCAGCACCACATCCGGGTCGAGTTTGGCAATCTTGCCCAGGTAATTCTCCGGCACGTTCTCAGCGTCGATAACCTCAGCACCCACCTTGCCCGCTATTTGCCTGGCCACCAACGGCCCAAACATGTCGTCCCCGCGCAAGACACTACCTACGCACAGAATGACCACCTTGCCGTTCAGATTTGCTTGTAATCTTGATTTTAGTTCATTGATAGACAACAGCGACAATCCTACTTTTGCCCCCGCTGGCCGATAAATCCCATCGATACGCCAGCACTTTATACCAGCATGGCGGTCTCTTGTCTACCTTTCGGACAGAGAATTCGAATGCG
>SDBV01009198.1_pt1 | contig 13179 bp, 20 predicted proteins | sample 2277081 | NCBI WGS metagenome assembly SDBV01 (sample SAMN10402039, study PRJNA504765) | marine sediment metagenome | isolation source: marine sediment core GS10_PC15, 223 cmbsf | place: Arctic Ocean: Southern Knipovich Ridge | collected 2010
GTTTACGTTCTGGCTGCTCATACCAAGGAGCCAACAAGCTAGAACAGCTTAGGGATAATCCGGAATTTATTAGGATAACCAACGCAGGTTTGCGTGAATCTCATCCCCACGATGTTATTCTGAAATGAGGTAATATGATATTTAGAATTGTAACTGCTGTATTGACCATATTATTTACTCTAGGATTACTAGCTCTTAGTATTTTTGCGCTAACTATTCCTAGCTTACCAACAGCAGGAATCTCTCTGTTAATTGCTGCCGGATTTGGATTGTTTGTTTGGCATGATTATCAGTTCTTTTTCGGGAAGAAAAACAATGTTACAAACAACAAAGTGTAAAATATTCAATGTCCTAGGTTGGATCTTCTTTGGCACAATATTAGCCAGATCTATTTATATAGGTATAAGATTCGGTCATTGGATGGGACTTGTTGTTTTGATAGTGGGTTTTGTATTTGGATTCACTTATGCCAATCTAAAAGAAAGAAAGTTAAAGAATGGAAAGTCACATCAATAAAGTTGAATTAGTTGGTTTTTATGGTTCAGATGAAACGCATGCACTATCAGCTTGGACATCTACCTCGCGCGATTTAACAGATGAAAAACGTGGTCGCATGGATAAGTTGTTGACCATGCTTGCAACTAATGGACATTACACACCTTTTGAGAAATCTTCTCAGCACTTTTTAGTAACAACTGATATTGCTACCCATATACATATCCTCAAACATAGAATAGGGGTTTCTGTTAATGGAGAATCAGCAAGATACAAAGAATTGAAAGACGATAAATTTTACATCCCTACTGATTGGGACGAAGATGAGCAAGTAAAACTTATTAGACATTGCGAAGAGTCTATTCAAAAATACCATGATACCTTGGCAAGACTAGTAGCTAAAGGAGTCTCTAAAAAGAGAGCCAAAGAAAGTGCTCGTTTTTATTTGCCTTATGCCAATCAGATTACGGCTGACGTAATGTTTAATTTTCGTTCATTTATGCATTTTACTGGACTAAGATATAGTGAGCATGCGCAACTTGAAGTGCGAGATGTGGCATATAATATGCTTCATCAAATATCACAAACTGAAAAGTTTAATTTGTCTTTAAGTGCATTTGGTTGGACCAAAGATAAAATCTATTCACCTAAATAACATGTCTAATATACCGATGGTTCCAATTACTTGGAATCTTGCTGATTGTACTCAAATAACTCATGACCAAGGCAAAATAACTATCCACGCCAATGGAGAGTGTAAGATTGAGGGCCCAATCAAAGATGCGGCCATCGGACTATTCTATTTTATAATAGAGCAAGAATATAACTCAGGATTAGTATCAATCGAAATAAACAAATGTTTAAGAGTTGACTTATCAAAAAATTTTGAAGTTGAATGGTTAGGTCAAGATAAGCCTGAATATTTTGATGAATTAGTTCAAGAGTTTAAAAGAGTTACAAAGATGAAAGCATTTTGGTGATTTATGATTGGAATAATTGCAGCCGTAACAGTAAATGGAGTTATCGGGGTGGAGAACAAATTACCTTTTGATTACCCCGAAGATATGAAACATTTTAGAACTACTACCGCTAATTCTACCGTTATCATGGGGCGTAAAACATTCGAGGGCATTGGTAGACCACTACCCAAACGCCGTAATGTTATAATTTCTTCTACCATGGCAGAAACGCCAGGAGTAGAGGTGTTCTCTAGTGTTTCTAGTGCAATGCATACCACTAAATCAGAAGATAATGTTTGGTTTATAGGTGGCGCTTCTATTTATGAAGAAGCAATGTTATATGCTGATAAGATTGTATTAACGATTACACCAGACTACAATCTTCATCCTAAGGCCATTAAATTCCCGTGGATTAATCCATTGATTTTTCACTGGCAGGGAGCAGCGCCTCTTAATGAAGAAATGTGGGAAGAGGGAACAAGTCGTTTATACTTAGCCACATACAAGAGATCAATTCAAGGATTAAATTATGAACAGATCATTAGCAAAGCTAAGCTTCACACTATATGATAACTATACCTCTGTACCTGATAAAGTAAAAAAAGGATTTAAGTTTTGTTCTGCTACCAGAGATTGCACTCCAAATGATTGGAGCGTTTGTCTTTATCTGTTAGAAGATTGTAATCCAGATAATACAGTTGATGTAGAAGTTAGTTTTCTAATGCCTGCTGCTGAATACTTATTACAGCCAGGGGCTAAGTTTAAAATCTTTGGAGGCTCTTTAGGTAAAGAGTTAACAGTAGAAGTTATTAAAACCCTCGAACCGCTAGATCATAATAGATTTGGCTCTCCGTAAAAAGCTTATCTATTCTTTTAGCTAGAGAAGTTGCAGGCTTACCTTGAGTTACATGCTGTTGCATGTTAAAAGCTTCTGCTTCTTGCTTTGCTTCGTCAGAGGCCCACCATTTTTCTTTCTTTTTATCATATGCCGTATATCTTGGCATTGTAAAAAACTTATTAGGGTTTTGTATTTGACCATTAGTCCATACTTGAAAGTGTAAGTGTGGAACTGTACCTTTAGCATTGCCAGTGTCACCTACTGTGGCAATGATAGTATCTTTATCAACTTTATCGCCCTTATGCACTTTAACAGTAGAACAGTGTGCGTAATAGGTTCTAACTCCATTGGGGTGCTGAATGTTTACTACATTACCGCCCTTGGGATCTGTTCCTACATTGGTTACTACACCTTCTGCTAATGGATAAATAGGGGTGCCGGCCGCTGCCCTCATGTCTACGCCCATATGGCCGTTAGGGTGCCTCTTATCAGTGGCAGTAAAAGAAAAATCACCAGAGTTATAAAAAGTACCTTTAATAGGTGATTGATAGCCAGTAAACTCTAAACCTTCAGCAGATTTACTATCTTCTGTTGATGGTTTGTAAGTAGTACCGTGAGTATTTACTGGAGCATTAGGTGCTTGTTTAGTAGGCAAAAGATTGCTTTTGGGCATCTTTTTAATCAAGTCGTCCACTAACGCATCTAATTGTGAGTCGCCACTATCAATAGCCATATTTTAATGCCAATCTAACGATAGGGGTTTTCTCTGCAGCTCCAACAAAGTAACGTGCCATTTGATTGATTAGGGGTGGCCATTTGAAAGAACTCCCCGCAATTACTACAGTGCATTCCATCTAAGACAGCATGAATTTTATAAATCATACTTTCTTGAATATAGATGATTTTTTCATCTAGAAATTTCTTATCAATATTAAGTGATTTACATTGATATTTGTCTGCCTTACTGGTTCCATTAATGAGCCAATAATGAGGCACATAAAGATAATAGCCAAAGGCATCTTTGGCTACTATTTCAAAAGTTTTGACTTCATCATAATCCCGATATGGACTGACGATTGTGGCTTGCTTAACACGACAATCTACACGATCACCTGGTTTTAGTTTCGCCATTATCCAATACTAAATTATTCTATGGCGACAACCTTATCTAATTCTATTACTTCAACATTTACATCTTTATGAGTAAAGATAGTGAAGTTGGGATCTAAAGATGCCCTTTCAAAGATTTGACGCCACTCTTCTAGTTCTTGGATAGATGGTTGATATTCGTCACTTCCAACTCTGACCAAAGTAAGAAAATGTTCGCCAGGCTTTGGCACAGCAACCTTCTCAACTTTTACTTCTCCAGTAGCCATTGCATCTTCGTGCGACATGGAGTGAGTTCTGAAAACTTCATGCCAATGATCTAAATCGGCCTGAGAAATAGTTCCATTTTTAGGAAGCACCTTAACAATTGTTAATTTTCTTCTAGCTATGTTCTTCTTCTTAGAGCGCTTCATGCTGGCTCTTCATAGAAGTAAACGCTTACACCATTATCTACCAACTCAGTCTTTAGCAAAGCAGTTATTTCTGGAACAGCTTCAGTTAGTAAAGAAGAGACATGGACCGAGGCTCTTTCATACTTAGCCATCTTAGAAACTTCTTTTAGACATTTTTGTAAGCCTGCTACATCAGTCTGAAGCTCTTCATTTTGACATAACATATGAATAACCCAGGTGTCACTTTGTACGGCAGTTGTATTAACAGCTCCTAATTTATAGGCTCCTGTTTTGGTAGCGTACCAGCCTCTAGCTTCTTCTTTAACTTTCTTCCACTTTTTCTCAAAAACAGAATATAGTGGATGACCTTCAGATTTGCCAGCCAGGTTATTAACAGACAATACGAATCTAAGACCCGCATTCTCTGGTGCTAAAATACTTCCTTTGATAACCTTGGTTTTTCCTTGTGGCTGAAATTTGTTCATATTATTTCCTTTATAAACGGCTCTACAAATAGATATATCAATGACTTCTTGAGTTTTTCTTTTTGCCAGTATTAGGTCCAACTATAATAGTTTCAATATCTTTAATCTTAGATTCTACGTCGGGTTCTTCCAAAGACATATGAAAAGTTTGGAAACCAAATTGTTTAGAGGCAGTAAGGTTTTCCATTAAATCATCAACGTATAGACACCCTTTAAACTCAGGATGTTGAATTAAAAAGCTTTGGTAATATACCATTGATGGTTTTCTAGCACCTACATGGCAGCTAAAGTGCTTAATAACATCTGGAAAGAAATTGCCATGTTGTAGCTTCTCTTCCATCATTTGAGCATGTTCGATGCCAATGTTAGATAGTAAGGCTACCTTTAGATTGTGTTCTTCACGCATTTTATTCATAGCCTCAATCATAGGCATAGAAGGAGTAACAGAGTCATTCCAGGCACTAACTAATCTTTTTAGAATAATTGGAGATTTGACATTATATTTATCTTTTAATTCATCTTCCATGGTAGTGTAACCTAAGTCATGGATTTGCTGAAATCTCTTTAAGAATCTAGCTGCCTCTGGAATAGTAATATTTAGAGTTTCAGATAGATTTTCTACAAATGGCACAGTGGCTACGTGACAAAGCACATTGCCGATATCAAGAGCAATATATTTCATATTTCTTCTACCTTTTCATGTAGTAATTTTATTTTATTGTTTATCACTGGTGTAACAAATTTATTCATCATTTGTTCGCTTAAATCCGTTCCATGATAAATAGAAGTGCTTAAACCAAGCTTCTCAGAAATAGTACTATTGATTAAACACTCTGTATCTTGTATGTTAGTTAATACCCCAGAGTATTTACAATTGTAAAAAGCGTCGGCTAAGAAACTAGTTTGTCCCTCACAAACAAATATATTTGAGTTCTTTAGGTTACAAGAAAACTCTTCTTGATTCATGATATTTTTCAATGTTGGGTTGTGATAATCCTCGTCAACAAAATCTGAAAAGTATACTGAATCAGGAAAATGTTTAAGTAAATCAATAATCTTTTTGTTAGTTCCTAATGAACCTCCCACAATGTTATGCTGACATGGTAGATAGTCTTTACCTAAAAGATAATAGGGCCTAATCCACTCAAAGTTGTTTTTTATTTCGGGTGGGTTCTCAGTATCAACAAAGTGAGAATAAACAAAATTACAATTAGAGTTATCAATGATATTGATAATGCGCTGAGTATTAATAGGGCTCTTATTTAAAAGGTAAGCATATTTTTTAAACAAGCCTAAATTGTATTTGTATGAATTTTCTAGAGCAAAATTAATCATTGATGAACTGCATTGCCATAAAGTTATGTCCAATGCATTGGCAATGTAAGAAGTATAATATTCTAGATCAGAAATTATTAAGTCTGGATTGTAATACTTCACTTGCTCATAGTAAGTAAAGAAATTATCATTATCTAACGTCAGGTGCTCTGGCCTGAATATATTTTGTAAGCAATCCAAGGACCAATCTATATTAATATTGGGGCTAGATTGTTTATAAGCGGCTATCTTGAGAGTATATGGTTTACCCTCCATAGCATGGCAAAATCTAGATAACTGGATTTTGGCATTCTTATTATTAGATGCGGCATATAGTATTTTTAGCATGCATTACGTAGCGCTACCCAAAGCTTTCTTGAAAGTTTCAACTTGCTTGAGAAGAATCTCTTTGGTTACTTTCACGTCTGCAGCAGCGGTGTGAGCCTTTTCATTTTTAAGACCATACTTTTTAGTAAGGCTATTTAGGCTATATCCTTCCGACATGGTTCCACGACATAAATCTAGAAAGAACTCAATACCCATAGTATCTAAACTTCTTCTTCCAAAAGGAAAAGAATCTTTAGATTGACATTTAATCCAGTGTTGTTCTAAGTAACTACGGTCGAAGGCTACGTTCTGTCCTGCTAAAACTCTTTGATTAGTAGGAACGCCATCTTGCATAACCCAATTCTCAATTTCTACAATCACCTTATTGGGATCTAAATATCTATCTCTTCCATCTTTAGTTTTATGTAATAGGTCTTCTAGTTTATGACCATTGATACGAAGAGAGTCAGGATCAATGTTATTAGGGTTGGTTGGCCTCATGCACCAAGTCTTTTGTACATCATCAGTTAAACGATGAAGAGAAACTTCAATAATATCATTAGATCGATCATCTAAGCCAGTAGTTTCAACGTCAACAACATAAATTACATAATCCATGAATACACCTCGGGTGATTATTGTTAACTAAACATAACCACTTGGATAAGGGTGTCAACTCGCAGATTTTGATTTCTTTTTGCGGCCTCTAGTTTTAGGGGCAGCTTTTGTTTCTACTTTAGGCTCCAGTATTTTCTTTAATTCTGTTCTAAAGCTATTGAGCGATTTGATTCCTATTTTGGCCTGAGAAAGGATGAAATTGAAACCCTCTACTGTTTCAAGATATTCTCTTTCTTTCTTAGAAATCTTAGAGCTTTCAATAGTAAAGACAACTTTAGTGTCTAGCATTATTTTCCACTTTTGCCCTTTATTAGGCATGGCGACTCTTTTGACCCTAATGACGGGCTCAGATACATCAAACTCCTCATGATATAAATCAAATTCAAATTTGCTGAGATTGTATCTTAAGTTTTGTTCTTTGATCTCTTCTGTGATAGGAACAACGGTTGGATCCTGTGTTGGTTTTGTTGACATATTTTCCTCTAATCATTTGCAAGCATTATCGGCAGCAGCAATACCCATGCATGCCGCAGCTAGTATTCCGTGTACTCCTGCACTTTCTCCGGCTACAAACATACCGTCTATTTCTGTTTCTAAGTTAGTTCCTATATTAATTTTGGGAGCCATAGGAGAAATAGTTGGAACATGAAAATAGGCTTTATTTATTACTTCTGGTATTGCATGGCTTAATTCAGATAACACAGATTTTAACCAATCATACTCTGGGATAATAGAAATTTTACTCTTACCAGTTAAAATATGAGCCACACGTTCTTTAACAATTCTATCATTAGATAGTACAAAGGTTAATTTTGCAATTCTATCTGTTTGTTCAAATCCGGTTTCTGGATAAGGTCTATTGCCAATTAAAGAAAAAGATACTTTATCTGTTTTCCATCTATTTTCATTAGATCGAAAAGCAGAGATTGCCATGTCTACATGATCTTCTGGAATAACAGTACCATACCATGAAAGAGGTCCAATTTCAATATCATTGCCTTTAACAATGCTGCAATTAGACTTATTAAATTCTTTCATGACAGAAGAGTTGGCCTCAATTCTGATACCAAACTTAGCAATATCATTATTGTCTACAATACCAAATTTAGAATAAATGTGTTTGGCCCATCTCCAACCACTACGACCAACGGCTATAATAAGTTTTTTGCATTTGAATTCTGCGTGCTTGTGTTCTTCATTTTCTGTTTCTATGACAAACACACCGCCCTTTTTGTAAATATGTTTAACTTCATTATCGAAGCTAAAAGTCAAATTTTTATTATCTTCAATTGATTCAGACATGTACTTAGAAAGACTATGAATATCTTTAGGGTACATCTGGATATGATCGTTTAAACTGACGTTGTATCCAATTTTATTGAATCTTTTTTCTAATGAAACATTAGGAGGGCGATCCTTAGTAACTTCAAAGTCTCCAACGTTAGAAATAATTTTGTTAAACCAGGTATTAGATGATTTAGATTTTCTGACGCCAATGATGTCGCTAACTTTATCTAAATCAGATAGATACAACTTACCATCGCTGTTAGGCAAACAACCTAACCAGCCCTCAAGTTGCCTTCTACGTTTCATGGGTGGTCGGCCCAAATCAAAAATAACGGCTTTGGCGTTTTTGTGGTCTTTTGCAATTTTTAGGGTTGCAAAAGCGCCTGCAACACCTGCTCCAACTATACCGATATCAAAAATGGTCATGCAATATCCTTAGAACAGTTAACTGTACCGGATATTATATCAACCTAAATAACGGAGTTAAAGTAATGGAACTAATTCGTCAATAATATCGAAAATGTCGTCATCATAAGGTCTCTGACCAGCCTGAATTTTACTGACTGCATTATCAAAATCTTTTTGAATGCTGCTGAAAGGCCAAGAGAAGTAATAGCCGGGACCCTTAAACTGTTCTACCATAAATGCTTCTTCGGATGATAGGGTAGAACTAAAAGTGTATTTTTGGCTTAGTTTTTGAATGACATAAAGAGAAACTAAGTAAGCCCTCTTCTCAAATAACATTCTAAAATAAGATGGAATTGGCAACATAAACAAAATCATTAATGGCAGAGCTAACTTCCAGCTTACCAAAAACAATGGCAAACATAACAGCGCCAATATTTGAGGAGTTAGATATAAAAATCCAAATAATGGTTTGCTTAATTTTTTAGCGTCATGAATATGAACTAATTCATGAAGTAATACAATTGAAGCAGAGGTAGGTCTTGAGTTAACAAAAGACTCAGTAGGGTAATATACTGTTGATCCAATGGTAGTAGTGTAGTTTGTCATAAATGATTTATTAAAGAACAATAAAGTTCCTAATAATTTCATAAATGAAGATTGATCTTTATATTTTACTTGTAAGTCCGGAAAGTGCTTCTGTCCAGCTAAAACTAGATCTTGGAAAGACATGATTAGAAACCGAAGCCGCCCCATTTAAGTTCTGGACTAACTTTATTGGCATTTAGTGGGAATTTTTTAGCTTTGTTTAATGCTGCTGCTCTATCTTCAGGAGACATGCCCATAGCAATTTTATAAGCTCCACGAACAGCATTTAAAACAATTGCTTTAATAGATTGTTCTGTAAGTGCCTTACCTTTAACTGTAGGGGTTCCAGTAACGGTAACATTACAGTTGGGAACAATTTTGCCAGAATCTGGAGTGGCATCGACACTAATATCAAAATAAACGTCAGATACTGTGTATCCGCTCTTTTCATCTCCTTCAACTGGAGATAATCCTGCGCTTCCATTAGGTGAGGATACGGCTTTTACAAAAGCATTCCAGGCGCTATCAAATTTAGCTTTTTTAGCATCATCTGAATCAAAAAGTATTCCGAAATGAACTCCTTTTTCAGTAGAGTCAAATGTTTGAGCAAATTTTAATTTTCTTTCAAATCTATCAGCCAAGTCTGCCATTTTCTTTAAAGATTTCATGTTTCCTCGTGTTAGTATATACCCTGTAATTATAGATTAAATTGCCCAGAATGAAGCCACGTAAGTATTTATCAAAGCATGTCCAGTATTTGGGTTGGTAGTAGAAGAAGCTGCGGGTGAACCTGTTACCACGAAAGATTCGTAAGTAGCGCCTGCTGCATAATACCCTACCATTTGATAATATTTAGTAGTTCCGCCGCCACCAGTTGTTTTAGGAATAGTAGGCGGTACGCCCGAGGACATGGTAAAGCCAAGATCTGGATTTAAAGTAGAGAATGGTAAAGTATATAATCCGTGCCCAGATATTACTCCAATATTATTAGCTAATGTTATTTTGGCCTGAGTATAAGTATTAGATGTTGTGCCTAAATCTGAATTTAGTGTACTATAATTTACAAGAGAGTAAACACCACTAGATTGAGTCGCGCCACCCAATATTCCTTGCGCAGAAGTTTTTTTGTTCTGCCCAAAAATATTAATAGTGGTTCCTTGTTCAGTCATAAATCACCTTAAGCCGATGGTGTAGTACTACCATCATACGGTCCAATAGCTAAAGCTGGATTAGCTGATGTAACTGAATAAACTACTACCCAAGTTTTACTATCAAAAGTATCATAAGTATTACCCAATGAAAAAGCAGACATCCATCTACATCTACCTTTATACTGCCTAAATGTGCCAGCAGTAACTCCTGGAGTAAAAACTAATACTGGTTCTCTAACAATAGGGGTAGTAGTGGTATTAGGGTGATTAAGACTTCTAAAAGTTCCGGCTCCACCAGATAATAATGCAAACGTATTATTATAGGCAGAAAATTCAACTGTTATTGCATAAGGGGCAGCTACGTCTCTACCAGAAACTCCTCTAGCTTGATATCCGCTTAAATACGGATATGCAGATCCATATAGTGTAGAATTTACGCCAACAAAAGTATTTTGACTACCACCATATGATGTGGCAGATGTTCTACTCCAAGTAGACCATTGATTACCATTTGCTTCAAACCAAACAAATGGATCTACATCTCCTGGTTCACTGTCATCTAGCCTACAATACATAAAACCAGTCATTTGAGATGCTGTAGGTGAAGTACATGCTATATAAAATGTTCCATCCGCAGAAACCCCTGTAGCTGGTGTAGCATTAGCTGCTGCAATTTGTGAATTAGCACCGGAATTAAATGTAGCTTGTCCTCCAAGTAAAGTATCGCTACCAACTGTACTTCCTCCAGTTCCTCTTACACAAATTGCAATAGAAGGAAAAGCATTACCAGTTCCACCACCGGCCGGCTGAACTGTAGCAGTGCATCCCGCTGAAGTTGCTAAAGTAGAAAATAATGAGGAAGATTCTCCCGAAGCATCTGCACAAACATAATAAATATTACCATTTACTAAAGAAGAAGCAGTTTTACTAAAACAAACTTCTCTAGTATAAGTCACAATAGTTCCGTTAGGAGTAAATGTAGCTCCTGAAGTAGAGCCTGTAATTACATTAGTATTATTAAAAGTACCAACACGAGGTAATACTACCATCCAACCAGAAGCTAAACCAGAGTCAAAAACATAACCAACTAATTCGCCTTCGGCAGAGCTAGTAGCTTGAGTAATAGTTTCTCCACGTAAAGGAGATCCGGTAGGAGCAGTAGTAATTGGAATTTTTAAAGTTTGAGGTCCGGAAGCTACCCACCAAGCAGCAGGAGTATCAAGGGAAGGATAGGTGTCTAATAATGGGTTGGCGTTTCCTCCCCAAAGATCGTTAGTTGCCACTCCAGTAGTGTCTTTGGTGGTTCCATTTCCACTAGCTTTGTAGGTCCATCCTGCGGCTTTCATAGCACGAGTTAATTTCCAATAAATTTGAATTATGTTACTGGTGGCAGGTACTGGGTAATTAGGAACGAATATATTGGACATATCTAAACCTCTGATACTATACTAAACAATTGCTATTTTAAACTGACCAAAAAGAGGCTACATAAGTATTAATTAATGCATGCCCTGTATTAGGGTTAGTCACAGAGGCTGCACTTGGAGAGCCTGTTATTACGAAAGATTCATAGGTAGCTCCAGTTACGTAATATCCAACCATTTGATAATATTTAGTAGTAGTTGAGCCGCCTGTAGGATAAGTAACTAAATTGCCACTGGAGTCTTTTAAAGACCAACTACTCATTACTGTTCTATTACCTCTATCCGCAAAAACTCCATAAGTCGCAGATAAGAAACTAGAAACTCCCCAACGATAATTAGGAAAAGTACCACTTCCAATAGTTAAGCTCGCTTCTGGGCTAACTACTGCGGGTGTAACTAAAGCTACTGCTCTATTAAAAATAATACCAGTACCTTCATCTTGAGTTTGTTGTACTACTTGGCTAGTGGCTAATGTGCCAGTACCTCCTGAACACCCTGTAAAAGTAGTGGCAGTTGTTCCAGTGTAAGTAATAGCTGTTGGTTTATTAGTACCAATAGTAACGTAAAAAGTTCCTGTGGAGCTAAATCCAGTTGTAGAAGCTACGTTTATAGTAGCTTGTGGTAAAGCAGCACCGTTTGATCCTGAGGCGATAGTTGTAAATACCATTTATCCTCACATAATTGGTGTGGTGCTTCCATCATAAGGTCCAATTACAAAGCAAGGTGAATTAACACCTGAAGCAGTACTTACGGCTAATAAAGTTTTAGAAGAGAAAGTATCATAAGTATTTCCTACACCTGTAGTAAATAGCCATCTTAAACGACCCTTGTATTGCCTGGCGCTATTAGTAATTGAAGATAGACCTGCAGAATATAAAGGTAAAGTATCAAAAACAATAGGTCTAGCAGTTGCCGGAGAGTTTATTATTCTTAATGGAGTATTAGGTCCGCCAGAAGCAACGGCATAAGTGGAGTTACTAAAAGGCTCACTATATGGAGATGTGCTATATCCATTAGGCACATCTAATGTACCATTGCCTCTTGACTGGTACCCAATAAAATATGAATAAGTTCCTGATCTTAAGTTGTTTGGAGCAAATAAATATTGTACTGATCCATAAGAATTGTTAGTAGTTGTATTGGTAAGTGTTGAAGAAGAAGTTCCTCTATGTACTAAAAACACATAAGGGTCTACATCACCAGGCTCTGTATCATCTACTCTTTGCAATCCCCAACCAGTTGCTGTATTTGAAGTATAACTAACAACACAATAAAAAGAACCATCTGCACTAGTTCCTGTGACTGGAGTACAGTTAGTGGCTGCAATTTGAGCGTAGTTTAAATATGCACTTGTATTTCCAAACCAAGTATTATTGTTGGCCGTGCTGTTAATTGCGCCTAACAAAACCCAACCTTTGCTAGAAGGGAAAGTATTATTAGTTCCGCCCATTCCTGGGCCTGTTGCACCAATACATCCAGAAGATGTCATAATTGTAGAGTATAGTTGTCCACCTTCAGCTCCAGATTGTGTGACTGAGTTACCAGTAGACAGTGATCCAGTGCCACCTGAACAGCCTGTAAATGTAGTAGATGTAGTTCCGGTATAAGTAATAAGCTGGAGTCCTAAGCTCGTATTAATTAAAATAGATCCGGTTGGAGGGAAAGTGTTTGTTGAAGCAACGTTAATAGTAGCTTGAGGAAGTGTAACGCCGTTAGAACCGGCAGCAATAGTGGTTGAAGCTGCTGTTTGAGTATATCCATCTAAAGCATCAGCACAGATATAGTACAT
>SDBV01009199.1_pt1 | contig 13179 bp, 9 predicted proteins | sample 2277081 | NCBI WGS metagenome assembly SDBV01 (sample SAMN10402039, study PRJNA504765) | marine sediment metagenome | isolation source: marine sediment core GS10_PC15, 223 cmbsf | place: Arctic Ocean: Southern Knipovich Ridge | collected 2010
AATGCAGAAGCCGCCGTAACACACGTGCTGGACGCTTACGAAAGGCGGATTTCCGAGGTTGACAACGAGTACATGCGCGAACGCGCAACCGACATAGGCGAAATCAAACGCCGGCTTGTAGGCGTCTTAAGCAACACTGCTCCAGCTTTTCATTGTTCAAATGGCCCACACTGCAAGGGCGGAGAAGGCCGGATCATCGTTGCCGAAGAGCTGACGCCCACTTTAACCATGGAACTTGACGCCAAAAGTGTACTTGGCTTTGTCACCGAACGCGGCGGAACCGGTTCCCATGCAGCAATACTCGCTCGCGCTTTCGACATTCCCGCTGTAAGCGGCCTGAAAAACGTTCACAACACAATCAAGTGCGGAACGGAAGTCCTAATCAACGGTGATAAGGGCGAAATCGTTATCTGGCCTTGTGAAAAGACCATACGCAAATTTTGTAGGCGTTTCCGCTCTATACACAAAGACACTCGTTCCGTAGCTCCTGTAGAAGGCCTGCAAGTTCTGGCAAACATAAGCCTTTCTCAGGAAGCCCATGTTGCCAAAACAATGCAGGCCGAAGGTATCGGACTATACAGAACTGAGTTCGAGATTCTTTCGGCCGGACGATGCCTGGACGAGGACGAACAATACGCTCTCTACTCTTCGGTGGTCAAAGAAATGGATGGTCACAGGGTGACTTTCAGGATGCTGGACCTGGGTGGCGACAAGACGGCAGATTTTCTTGACCTCCCAAAAGAGGAAAACCCACACCTTGGATTTCGAGGAAGCCGCGTTCTGATGTCCCGTCCCGATCTATTCAGACCCCAGGCACGCGCACTTGCGCGCACATCTCAGTTAGCTCCCATTAACGTAATGTATCCCATGATTTCCAACGAAGCAGGCTTTCTTAAGCTGCGCAACATGTTCATAGCAGAAACTGAAGATATATCAGCCGGGGAAATACGCCACGGATTGATGTTCGAGGTTCCTGCCGCGTGCCTAATCGCACATGATATTCTGAAAGTGGCGGATTTCGGAAGTATTGGCACAAACGACCTCATACAATACCTGTTGGCCGTTGATAGGGACAATGAACTCGTTGCTGACGACTATTCGGCCGATCATCCCGCTCTCTGGGTTCTCCTGCGCCAGATGTCTGACGCAGCCAGGGAAACCGGAAAGCCGCTGACCGTATGTGGCGAAGTGGCCGCCAACCCCAAACACCTCGACATGCTTATCGATGCCGGCCTGACACGCCTGAGCGTAAACGTTCGGGCAATCACTAAGCTCCGTATGGCAGCCCAAGAAAGCAAATAAACCGATTGGCTCATGACGAGGCATTACTGAAACGCCAAAGAATAAAAATCATACATGACGCTTGAACTTTTTGGCCGTCTAGGTTAGGCTAATGCATAACCTGATTGGAGCTTGTTAGGAGGAGAAACAATGCAGAAGTATGTTTGCGTAATTTGTATGTGGGTATATGACCCGAAGCTTGGCGATCCTGATTCGGGAATCGAGCCGGGTACACCCTTTGAGGATCTGCCTGATGATTGGCAGTGTCCAGAGTGTGGAGTGGGCAAGGACAGTTTTGAGCCTACCGATGATTAGTATTGCGGCGTGGCCTCGCTTCTCCTTCGGGGCCACGCCAACTTTCTGATGATATCCCGTTTATGCGACCGGGGGGGGTGAGTTGACCACGTGAATCAGACCAATCAAAAGCACCTCACCGTGGTGGTTATAGGTGCCTCAGGCGATTTGGCGCGGAAAAAAATATTTCCGGCGCTTTTTTCGTTATATTGCCAGAAACTCTTGCCGGGCCGCTTCTCGGTGGTTGGCTTTTCGCGCAAAGAAATGTCGGGGGAAATGTTCAGAAACGCTATCGCTGAACATCTGACGTGCAGATATACCCCAGGCAAAGAGTGCCAAGACCTGATGGGGCAATTCCTTGACAGGTGCCACTATGTTTCAGGTCAGTACGACTCCGCGGACTCCTTCCTTGAACTCTACGCACACATTCGAAGTTTCGAGAACGACGCCGTAGCAAACCGCATGTACTACATGGCAATCCCACCCTTTCTTTTTATGGACGTTGCGAAGTCTATTGGAGACACCGGCCTGGTGGATTGCGGGGAAAATATGCCTGGCTGGTCCCGTGTCGTCATAGAAAAACCCTTCGGCCGCGACAGGTCTTCGTCCGACGCTCTCGTGGAAGGCATGAACCAGGTATTTACCGAAGAGCAGACTTACAGGATAGACCATTATCTCGGCAAGGAACTCGTTCAGAATCTACTTGTCCTACGATTTGCCAACCGAATATTGGAGCCAATCTGGAACAGCTCACACGTTCATTCTGTAGAAATTAAGTGGAAAGAAAATATCGGCATCGGCGAACGCGTAGGATACTTCGATGAATACGGGATCGTGCGCGACGTCGTACAGAACCATCTGTTGCAGTTGCTCGCTCTCGTAGCAATGGAAATGCCTGAGCAACTGGATGCCAAGAGAATTCGAGATGAGAAGGTACGTGTATTGAGGTCAATCCCTCCAGTGTCAATGGACGACATTGTTTTGGGCCAGTACGACAAAGGCATATTAAACGGCAAGGAGCACCTGGCCTACACCTCCGAAAATGGAGTCCCGCAAAACTCACTCACTCCCACCTTCGCTTCAGTGGGCTTATCTGTTCAAAACTCAAGGTGGGAAGGAGTTCCTTTCTTCATAAAGGCAGGCAAAGGCCTGGATGAGCGCGTAACCGAGATCACAATCAAATTCAAGGCCATCGAGCGCAACATCTTCGCTTCGACAATGCCCGTTGTGCCCGCCAACGAACTTGTCATTCGCATACAGCCCGAGGAAGGAATAGCAATCAAAATTGTGAACAAAGTGCCGGGACTGGAGATGAATCTGGCTGAGACTGATCTTGATTTGCAATACGAGTCGTCTTTTGAAAGTATTATACCTGACGCCTATGAGTTGCTGCTGAACGACGTGACACAGGAAGACAAGAGCCTTTTCATTCGAGCTGACGAGCTTGCTGCTGCGTGGGACGTCTTTACCCCGGTACTACATGAGATGGAAGCGGGCACACTGAAACCCCATCTATACGCATTCGGCAGTAATGGGCCAAGGGACAGTGGGCGCCCGGAATTCTCCATGTAAACTATAGCAAACGTAGTTAAGTGAATGTAGACTTTTTGTGTATGCAATTGACAGAGACGGGTGGCCGCGTCTATAGTGTAGCCATGAAAGTTCAAGAGCGAGGCGGGCAACAATGAGTGAGGATTTTTCATCTCGCAGGATACTTGTCGCGGACGACAACAGTATCATAAACAAACTTGTCGAAAGCATCATCATCAAATCCATCAATACTAAGGTGGCGTGCGTCGAGGACGGGGACACAGCCCTGGAACGGCTGATGAATGAAAATTTCGATGTTTTTGTCACCGATATGGTTATGCCCGGCTGCAACTCGCTAGATCTGATCGTGCGTGCCAAAGGGGAGTGTCCGGACCTGGACATTATTGTGATGACGGGTTTTCCTGAGAAGTTTCCATATGTTGACGTGGTAAATGCCGGTGCGGCGGATTTCATAACGAAACCCTTCAGCAGGGCGGAGATGGAGGCAAAACTGAGACGCATCTTGCGGGAACGCGAGCTTCGCGAGGGAAGAATAATTGCGGAGGAGAAGTATCGTAGTTTGTTCCAATTCAGTGTGGACGGAATGCTCCTCCTTGAACCTGACAACTACGGAATCATCGACTCCAATGCCGCCATGTGCAAGATGCTTCACAAGAAGTATGAGGAACTCAATGGCGGCTGCTTGATGGATCATCTTGCCGAAGGCGACAAGATACGCCTTGAGCAGGGAATAGTTCTGTGCAGCGCCAGCGGGCAAGGAACCATCGGCGATATAGGCTTCAAAAGTGGGGACAACTCGCAGATAAGCGCGGATATAAGTATAACCTTTGTCAAAGCTGCCGGTGAAAAATTCGCATTTCTTGTAGTCAAAGACGTTACAGAAAAACGGGAGATCGAACGCAAGCTGGAAGAATTCGCCCAAACGGATGATTTAACCGGTCTCTACAACAGGCGCGTTTTCTCTACGCGCATGGAGTGGGCAATCGATAGGGCGCGAAGAGACAAGGACCTCGCCCTCACACTGGCATTCATTGACATTGACAATTTCAAGGCATGCAACGACACCTATGGACACCAGGCAGGGGACCAAGTGCTGACGGGTATAGGCAAATCGATCAGGAGCCGGATTCGCTGCAGGGTGGGAGACGAAGGTTTCAGGTACGGTGGCGACGAATTTGCAGCTCTTCTTATAGCTGCACACACGAATGCGGGACTGAGGGTGGGTAAAGCTCTACAGCAAGACCTGGAGGAGACTGACAACTACGGCACGACATTGAGCATCGGAGTAGCGGAGTTTGAGAAGGGAATGGACTCAAACGCCCTTGTTAAGGCTGCTGATAAAGCCCTTTATAAGGCCAAATCCGAAGGAAAAAACACCATCTGCGTGGCATAGCCGGTCCAAGTATTCTTGGCGATAGTGGAGACACGTTTTATGGGATGCTCAAACTGTCATCCTTCAAAAAGTCAGCATTCCACTTCCGCGCCAAATCACGACGGCTTCAGGCCCCCTTCGGGTTAACTTGTGGCCCTGACAGTAAAACAGAGCTCTTATGATGAGGCCATGATCCAAGTTTGATGCGGCAATTACCCTTGTGATACATTTGCCGATGAATTCTGTGGGTATCTGGCAAAAGCTGGCGCGCAACGGTTTGAAGCCGCAGTCTTTTTCGAAGAATAGAATGACTTGAGAATCGCATACATTGGTGCGCAAATAGGTGGATTATCCACCACTTTTGTCTATCGTGACAAAGCCGGACTGCTTACGTTATGGCAGATGCATTTTTTTGCTCGGTGTCGTGTGCCGGACTAGGTATTTCAAAACCAGACCCAACTGCGTATTGTATAGCAGGAAACCTTGCGCTCGTGTGTACGTATGAATGAACCGCAGGGAAGACGCGGACTCATTAGGACTAGATAAGCTGGCTTCAGGAATAGCATGAGTGCATTTCAAAGGAAGACACACGGGACAAAGAATGACAACAGTCCGCATAACGCAAGTTGTCATCTCTGAGGAGAAACTTTAATGAAAAGCATTGTGTTCGGCGGCAACGGTTTTATTGGCTCGCATGTTGTTGACGAGCTGTTGAAACAGGGCCATTATGTGCGAGTGTTTGATAAAGCGGCGGAGCGCTATCGCGACCCGCTCCCATCGGTCGATTACGTAACGGGCGACTTCGGCGATTCAGTGGCCATGGCCGAAGCACTGGACGGGATGGACCTCGTCATTCACTCTATAAGCACGACGGTCCCCAGCACGTCCAACAGAAACCCCGAAGCCGACATTCAGAGTAATCTTGTGGGGACTGTGCGCCTGTTGGATCAGATGCTCAAAGCAAAAATATCGCGAATCGCCTATCTCTCATCTGGAGGTGTCATCTACGGAAGACCTAAGAAGCTTCCCGTCTCGGAGGATCACCCACTGTCTCCCATATGCTCGTATGGAGTCGTAAAAATCGCCGTCGAGAAGTATATGTACATGTACGCGCAGTTGCACGGGCTAAAGCCAGTAGTCCTGCGTCCATCAAACCCGTACGGTCCGCGCCAGGGCCATTTAGGGGTACAAGGCTTCATAGCCACGGCACTCCACCACATGCTGACAGGGGACATATTGACGATCTGGGGCGACGGATCGGTCGTGCGCGACTACGTTTACGTTGAGGATTTGGCGGAATTGATCGTGTCGGCGGTATTAAGCGACACGTGTGGTGAATTCAATGTGGCAAGTGGCGAGGGCCATTCATTGAATCAGGTTCTTGAGACCGTTGCAAGGGCAACGGATACGCAGCCGGTGGTCAAACATGAAGCAGGTAGAGGATTCGACATCCCCGAAATCGTTCTCGATGTCTCCCTGGCCCGCGAGACCTTCAACTGGACACCTTGCCATTCGCTGCATGATGGCTTATCGAAAACATGGAAATGGTGTGAAAAGCAGTTCTCTGAACACTAAGGCTGATTGACGCATGGGAAAGACAACGCGTCCGCACAACCTTTTGTGTTTACGCAATGCGTACCACTAACACTGAAGTGCAAAATGCCTAGAATCGCATACATAAGCGCCCAAATCGGCTCTCTGACAACGACCTTCGTTTACCGCGATATCGCTGGACTGAGGGCTGCGGGGGCCGAGGTGTACGTGTATTCGGTGCATCACGCGCCGGGCACCGTGTTTTCCGCCGAAGCCCAAGCCTACAAGGATGAGGCGACGCATTTGTACAATAAAGGTCGTATCGCGACGCTGGCCCCAATGCTCGGCGCCGCTATTGGACAAGCGTTCCGCTCTCCTTTGCGATTCTCCAAGACCTTGGGGATCGCCGTGCGAGACGCCCTCTTTGCCGACGTGCCGCGCATGGCGGACAGGCCCAAGCTCCTTTGGCACTTCGCAGTGGGATGTCTCATGGCACGCATGGTTCAGAAGCAAAAGGCACAACATATCCATGCAAACTTCGCGCATCATCCAACCAGCATCGCCATGTACGCAGCCTTGCTCTCAGGAATTCCTTTCAGTTTCGTAGGGCATGCTCACGACCTTTTTATGAGCGGATCGGCACTCCGGGAAAAGGTCTCTCGTGCGGCTTTCGGCGCGTGCAGCACCAACTTCAACATTAGATTCTTAGTTGATAAGAAGGGATGCGACGAATCGAAGTTGTGGGTAATGCGAACAGGCCTAAAAATGGACGACTTTGTCATGCTGCCACCCAAAGCGCGGGAAGTTCCGTTCCGCATATTGTCCATCGCGGGATTACGTGAGAAGAAGGGGCTCCAGTATCTCATCGAGGCTTTGAAGATTCTTGCAGGCAAGGGTGAACCGTTTGTCTGTGACATAGTAGGAGAAGGTCCATTGCGCGAAGAATTGCAGCGGCAAATCGATGAAGCGAATCTCTCGGAACGCGTGACGCTTGCCGGAGCCCAGCCATATGAAAATCTACGTGGATTCTATGAAAAGGCGGACGTCTTTGTTCTGCCAAACGTGCCGGCAGGCGACAAGGACATGGACGGCACGCCAGTTGTCCTAATCGAATGTGCGGCCCTTGGCCTACCCGTCGTTTCTACCAAGGTCTCAGGCAACCCTGAAATCATTGAGGACGGCGAAGGCGGAATTCTCGTCGCCCCTAAAGACAGCGAGGCCCTGGCCGAAGCCATAGGCAGGCTGCTGCGCGACGAGGAACTGGGAAGACGTTTTGCCGTTTCGGCGCGCAAGAAGGCCGAAATGGAGTTTGGCCAGTCGGCCAATATTGGGAAGTTGCTTGAACGGATCGAAGGCGCCATTGGAAAAGATGGCTAGGACAAGATAATAAACGGGCCATTCCCCTGAGAATTGAACCTGAATCCCATAAGTGAGCGCTGTAAGCTGTAAGAAGAAGATTTTATTGAATAGGCCGGCCTAAGTGTCCGAGCACAAGGAAGAGACTCTATATGCGCAATTTGCTCAAGGAATGCATTCCTAACGACCACTGTAAACAAACCAATGCGCTTCAGATCGTAAAGGGTCTTTTGAGTGAGCACAAACTCAAAGAGGTGATGGACCTAGGGTGCGGCCGCGGCGAAACCAGACCTTTTTTTCTGGATATTGATTCAAAGATTCGTTGGGTGGGCGTTGACATCGAACATTCGCCAGAAGTTGATGATCGCAAAGAGGAAGGGGGCGAGTTTGAAACCTATGACGGCGTCAATATTCCCTTCGAGGACGATTCGTTTGACTTGATCTTCACACGCCAAGCATTCGAGCATGTCCAATACCCTCACGATCTGGTCAAGGACGTGGCGCGTGTTCTAAAGCCTGATGGTTTTTTCGTGGGCTCGACCTCCCAACTCGAACCCTTCCATTCTTTCAGTACTTTCGGTTATACCCCATATGGCTGGAAGTTTCTTATGGAGGATGTCGCGGGCTTGAAACTGATCGAGATTCGACCGGGAGTGGACACGCTCACGCTCATAATCCGAAGAGCTTTGCACGCCCGGCGCCTGACCGAGCGGTGGTTTGACCACGAATCTCCTTTTAACAGAATCATCACGTTAATGGGCAAGATAAGACGCCGCCCCGCATCTCGCATCAACGCAATGAAACTACGCTTTGCGGGACAGTTCAGTTTTATTGCTCAAAAACAAAGTTAAGTTTAACTCCTGGAAAAGCGGGCCAGAAACTTTGTTTTTTGCTGCTCCAGGCTCACCCACATGCTTTGACGTTCGGGCTTGGTCAGTATTGCGAAATAGCATATGCAGAAATACCCGAGCATGAGCGCCATGCGAAGGCCAAAGGACGTCCATGGCGTGAAGCCAAGTGTCGCCAGCACACCCGCCAACGCCAAAGCTGACAGAACAAAGATTGAAACGATGCGTCCTTTGGCCAAAGGCAGAGGATAGATGCGTTGTACTACAAAATAGGTCATGACGAATTCGGCCGAAAAAGCGACGAGGGTAGTTACGGCCGCGCCCATGATTCCAAAATGGGGGATGAAGGCAAAAGCCAAAGCTACTTTGATTGCGCCCGCGGCACAAAAAATTATCGAGGCCCATATCGTCTTTTTCGCTATACCTATTCCAGCCGTAAGCAAGTAGACGCAGCCGTGAATCGCAAATGAAAATACAATCCACGGAATAATGCGCTCGGCCCCGGCATAGCCTTTGTCAGGAGCGAGCAGACGGACCAGCTCGGGCGCGAAACAGGAAACGGCCACTGCTATGCACAACAACATCAACTGAAGCGCCAGGTAGCTCTTGGCAATTATGCCGCGTCCGCCAGGTTGTTTCGACAATTGAAGGGCGGCCGGTTGCCAGGACAACTGAAGTGCTTGAATCACCAAGCTGAGACCCATTCCCACTTTGAAACCGAGACTGTAAGGGGCCATCTCTTCAAGACCTACATAGGCGCGCAGAATAAACTTGTCCGAAACGGCAAGCAGTGCGCCGCCGATCCCCATTGGCAGCAGAGGCAAACCGAAGGCCAGCATGGGTTTAAGCATCTTAAGGTCCAGGCTGGGCTTCAACCACCGCCACGTGCATACTTGGCCTGCCAGAACCAGCGCTGTGATTCCCGCGATTTCGCCTAACAGAATCCCTGAGACGCCTTGCCGGTATTTCACTACAAGAAGAATGATTACTGCCGGCCCGATGGTTCCTCTGGCCAACTGGAGTATAGAAAAAGTGAAGCTTCTTTCCTGGGCGCGCAGCAAGGCCATGGGTTGCTGGCTCAAAGCCGTTGCCGCGGACATAAGAGCGACTAGTTTGATGAGGTTGGCGTGCTGCGAATCCTTGAAAAGGAACCGTGCGATTTGTTCGGCAAACCCGAAGAACAGCGCCAGAGACATGAGCAATGTGCAAACCAGAAAGCACAGGCCTGTGTTGTATGCTCTACGTTGTTCTTCGTAAGTGTCAAAATGAAAATAGTACCGCATTACGGCGCTTTGAAGCCCCAGGTTGAACAGGGGGTTGAGAAACATTACGGTGGTAACACAGAGGTCCCATAGCGCAAACCCCGCCGGGTCAATCACACGCGTGTACAAAGGCACCAAGAACAAGGCCGCTCCACGGCTTGTCAGAAGGCCCACCATGTAGATGATAGTGTTCCAGAGAGTGCGCTTTGTGCGACCCATCGCTTATGCGTCCTCTCTGCACGGTGTTTCTGAGGCGGGAATCCGGGCACAGCACAGCAAGAAGCCCATCATCAAATACATGGCCACTGAGCCGGCGATATTGGTGGGCTCGAAGCAGTAATGGATGAGCGTACACACATACCCTGTAAATAGAGCCACGGCGATAGTCAGAAACTCCGGTGGGACTTGGCGCAGACGCCGCAAAAAGTACCGGCAGAAAAACGCATGAAACGCCGCAAACATCAAGAGGCCAAGTGTGCCCGTTTGATACAGCACATCAAGGAATACGTTGTGGGTCGAGCCATGTCCAAGCAGAAACAATCCGTTACTTGTAAGCGCAAAATACTCCATTTCATGGCCCAAGCCAGTTCCCATTATGGGGTGCGAGATGTATTCGATGATTGCCTGCTTATACACATAGAACCGCAGATCCCCGACAAACGGCGTGGCCAAATCCTGATGGCGTTGTTTTGTCATCACAAGCACGTGTGTTGCCGAATCGGGCAATAGGGTCACGATGGCTACTGCTGCAAGGGCGGCCAGAACAACCAGAATGAGCACCAACACCATTCCGCGCTTGATGAGTCCGCCGATACGGTCCCCTCGTACAATTGCGAGGCATAGTTGCGCAAATGACGGCGACAAAACAGCCAGGGCCAAACCCATGCGCCAACCGCTTATTACCAGAAACGTTATAGAGACAGCCGCGAGGCCGAGGGCCATTATGCGCCTCACAATTACCGTGTCCGTGGACATGACCGCCACCGCGTATGCCAGCATAATGGCCAGGCTAAGGGTCTCGTCGTCGGCCAGCAGGCGGGGGTATTGAGTGTACAAAGTGGTAGCTCGGTACAGGTTGCCGGTGGCCATCCGATAAATGCCAAACATTACGCTGCCCAATCCGCCGGCCAGGATAGCGTACTTAAGTTTGCTGAGATGGGTCCGGTTAAGGCCAAGGCCAAGCGGAACGCAAAACCCTATCGAGTAGAAATATATGCGGCGGAAATCCCCCAGCACGTTTCGGGCGGGTTGGTGCGTGATAAACATGCCGTATCCGAGTGCGACAATGCCCCAGAAAATGCTTAGTGCAAATACAAACAGCAGCAGCCGTTCCTCTTTCTTTCCTGAGAAGAGCGGCGGTTCATTTCGATTCAACACGCACCACAAACTGTAAACAATTACTCCGCAAAAGAAGTAGGCGACAAGGTCTGCTGCGTAGAAGCGGTATCCCGCCAGAACTATCGGCGAAAAACTCATTGCCACGCGGAATACCAGGGTGGATGCGAAAAAAACAAGGGCCAGCCAGCGTGAAAAAGGCAAGGCGGCCAGAACCAGCGCCAGACATCCCACCATTATAAGAAGCATTTCGTTGAACAGAGCGGCACTGAGCATGGCCGCGCAGGCGGGTATTGCCAAATAGAGGACGGCCAATTGTGGCCGGGTGCTGCTGGTGGCCGTCATAAGTTTTTCTCCATGTTTCTTGGCAATGCGTCTGCCTCTCAGGATACGTGGCGGCGAAAGTTTTATGGCACGGGCAAGAGCACCACGTCGAACACATCAAAGATAACCGAACTTTGCGAACGAAAGGTCAAAGACTTGATTGCGCCCAAAGTTTGTGGCACTTCAAGAAACCCGATGAACTTGTGTTTTCTGAAGGGCCCGCCTGACATATCGAGGTATTCGGCGTCCGCCGATTCCACTACCTGTACTTTTTTATGGTTCAGGTTTCCCTCTGAATAGAAGTCATAGTCCGCGCGCGCCGTGGCGATCCCGCTGGCCAATGCCCAGGTGTGCTTGCCGCCACTTTCAGTCTTTGCCACAACCTCGCATACCGGATCGCCTTGGGCAACGTTTCCGAACCCGAATGCAGAGATGACGGCGATTCGGGCATTGTCCTTTTGCCAAGCCGCTGGGATGTCCACCTCATGCTCGGCGCCGTGCCCCAGGCGGAAGCTAACAGAAAGATCGTGAGGGGATGCGCCAACTGCAGCCTGTAGATTCCTGGGATGAACGCGTCCGCGTCCCACATTGGGCGACAGGTAAAGCGAAAGATACTGCAAGGGACTTGATATGATTTTGCCCCCTTTCAGGGAAAGCAGGCTGATCGTCATGTGGCATTTGCCACTGAAAACGCTCGATATTGGCATAAGCTCGATTTCATAGTTTTGTTTATACACCTGCCCAGGTATCCATGAATCTTCCCCGGCGACGGGTCCCACGCCAATTTCTTGAGATTTGGTTATGCGAGAATCATGCGACCACAAACGTATGTCGGCCGGAACTGTGGATTCGAGCGGCATGATAAGCGGCAACCAGTACCCGGTGACTTTCAGGCCAAGCTTACCATCCAGCCGCGGACCTTCTTTGCCCAACCGTGTGCCATGTTGTGTAAGATCCACCCCAATCAGGCGAACCGGCAACGTTTCGGATTCAAGAGAAGCCAATATGTCTATGCGTGGCGCCGGAAATGTCGGGGCCAGTGCTTCAAGAGTTGCCAATATCTCTTTAGCGCCGGGACGGACCGGTACCTTTTTTTCTTCTTCTACCGCGGCCGGTCCATCGGAACTTTCGTCTTGCAGCGCATCAACGGTGATTTCCGTAACGCTTTCCTGCGCATAGGCCGTGGTTTGAGCAAGGTTCAGAACGGTCCCAAAGCAAAATGCGCATGCCAGGCTGAATGACAATGCGAATCGCGTTGTTGGAAAACATAGTTTTCCTTTGGACACGGATTTAACGAAGAATCCTGTCTTCATATGCGCGCTAATCCCGTTGAAATGTCCTTATGAGTTCCGGGCATAGGCCAACTCACTTTTGCAGGCTGTCCAGAACTGGTTTTGCCAACGTGTGACAAACCACAAACACAATGGACAGGAAAAACGTTGTCATGGTGAAAAGTATTACAATGGCTTTTCTTCCCGTCCCCGCCTTTTTGACGGGTGTAGTCTGCGAGAGACGGTTCAATCCAACCACAAAGTCTTTATCTTCATCGTCTCCACCCAGGAAAGCCGCCACTGCCGTGGTCATCGACTCGGCCGAAGCGATATGCCCATATATTTTAGACGCGATACCTACCTCCATGCCGAGGCGCTGCTGGATTAGCACGTGCTCCGCGCTCTCCTGTCGCATTTGTTTTGCTTCTTCGCGAAACCGCCCTATTTGGACTTCGTTCTCCTTCATCTTGGCTGTGTTTGCCGCGATAGTCGAAAGGATCAACTGTTCCTGGCTTCTAAGATCCCAGTAGACTTTATTCAACTCTTGAGTGACCATTCCCTTCTTCCTGATGTTCTCCAGTGCGCTCTTCCTGTCAGCTTCGGCTTCGAGCAGCCAAACAGCCGCTTCATCCGGCGCGCGCAACAATTCGACAAACTCTTGTTCGCCTTCGAGGTTCTCGCGAATACTTGCCAAACGTGCTTCGGCTTCCGCCTCGGACCGCTCCAAACTTGCTTGCTCGGAAATAAGGCCA
>SDBV01009200.1_pt1 | contig 13178 bp, 12 predicted proteins | sample 2277081 | NCBI WGS metagenome assembly SDBV01 (sample SAMN10402039, study PRJNA504765) | marine sediment metagenome | isolation source: marine sediment core GS10_PC15, 223 cmbsf | place: Arctic Ocean: Southern Knipovich Ridge | collected 2010
CGACTCGAAGAACGAGAACGCCGCTTTGGTTGGCCTTGACGGGACACAGATCGGCGGAACGTTCGACGACGAGAAGGCCGACTACGATCAGTGGATCTGGAAGGAACACGGCACGGCCGTCTATATCTCGGCGACGCAGCATACGTTCAATCTCCGCAAGGAAGAGAAGAACTACGGCGTCGATAGGATCATCTTGACGGACGACAGCGGTTACACGCCGTCGGGCAACGGTCCTGCCGAAAGTTCAAGACAGTGACGTGCAGACGTTCTTGACATAGGATCAGCATAGAAGCAGCTGATCCGCACTGAGCAACAAACGCCCGAGGCGCCCATCGGTGGAGCCTCGGGCGTTCTTTGGTGTGCCGAGCATGGTAGTGTTCCTTTTCGTGGGTTTGGGGTAAGCGGTGAAGAAAAGAGACACTTTGCTGGTCGTCAGGCCATGGTCATCTCGATCTCACAGTGAGGGCAGGTTCGGCGTGACGATCAGGGCTGTCTGCTCGTGGGCGCGGCTGACCACCTCGAACGGCAACTTTGCCCCGGCGAACTGTCGCACCGACTCGCAAGAGGCAAAGGTGCAGATCGCGCAACCTTCGATTGGCGGGAACATGCGCAATGAAGCGGCTCCATGCGAAAGCACAGAGCCGCTATCCGTGGGCCGTACTGGACTTGAACGGGTAGACGTAACTAGCCGTGAGTCCAGGGACTTAGCGAATCCGGCGAACTCAGGCGGTGCAGAATCCGGTGCACATTCAGCGAAAAAGAACCCCAAAGCCCCCGATCTGGCCAAGGTGGTCAGAGCATGGCCGGAGCTGCCCGAAGCGGTGCGCGTGGGCATCCTGGCCATGGTTAAGGTTTCGCTAACGGAGTAGGTGGAGCCACGGATACCTCTTTAAGGGAGAGCCACAATGCAAGATGAAACAACAAGCTCGCAGAGCCCACAGACATCCGAGACAGAGACGCTGCAACTGACACCGAAGCAGTTGAAGTTCGTCTGCGTGTACGCGATGAACGGCGGGAACGGCGCACAGGCTGCAATTGCCGCAGGTTATAGCCCGAAGGCTGCGAAGGAGATCGCCCACGAGAACCTCACAAAACCTCACATCCAGCGGGCCCTTGCAGCGATCACGCACGACGAGGTTTACACGACCAAAAGGCTACTGGAACTTATGGGAGCCCAGGCCCTTGATACCGACATGGCGGACTTCTGGCCGTTCCTGGCCGGCGAGAAGACCCTCCCGGAGCTGAGGGACAGCGGGATCAGCACTAAGCTCGTCCGCAAGGTCACGATGCGGACCCGGACCAGGACCGATAGGACCAAGGACGGCTGCGAGGTCACGACGACCGACGAGGTCCGCGGTATCGAGCTCTACGACGCTCAGGCCGCGGCAAGAGATCTGCTGAGGATACGGACCGCTGCGGGTGAGGATTCGGCCAACGAACCCATGCCAGCTCCCCCGGTCGTCAATGTGACGCTGGTGCAGGAGTTGCGCCGGCAGCTGGCGAAGGCCCATGACGAACCATTTGTGCCCGGGATTCCCCGGTTGGATGGGGACCGTCCCCTGCCGGATGGGGGCAGCAGCGGTAGTGGCGAGGATGACAATGGGATCGGAGACGCCCCAGAAGGTGAGTAAGGACGGGATCCTGGCCGAGCAGCTGGTCGCTGCGGTGTTATGCGCCGACTGTAAGGTGGACGACGCCAAGCACGAGCGGCCGGTTCGATGTTCGGCGCTTTGGCAACTGTCCTGTCGATTGTATTGTCCCCGCTGGGCCTGGTCCTGGCGGCGGTGGCCGACGCCGCGTCACTCGGCGGGTCGCAGCTGTCCCGCCAGGCGGCGAAGATCGACGTGCAAGGCACGTTCAACGCAGCGGCAGCCGCCGGCCTGGCGGCGGGCGGTGCGGCCGAACGGACCGCCAAGGGCACAGAGGAAACCGCACGCAACACCAAGAAGCTTGTCAACAAGGCACAACAGGGCGGCCTGACGTTTGGATGAGGTAACTGACGTGTGGACGGCATCGACAAGATCGAACGGAATATCCGACCGCTCCGCGACGCACAAAAGTTGAGCTTCTCATGAATACAGAGTACTTTGCTGCAATAGGACGTGATCCTGGAGAAAGGCCCGACCGAGGAAACAGAAGATGAGAGCATCGCAGAGCAAGAAACTCGTACAGGTGGTGTCTTCATGTGGGCTTGCCGTCTGGGTTGTGATCATAATCCTTCAAACGGCAGCCTTCTTGTTGCATTGGTGGCCACAAAGAGCTCATGGCTTTGCCCTATCAAGTCCGAGGTTCTGGAGCCAGCAGGTGCTGCCATGGTTTGTGGCCGCCGCGTGCCTGACAAGCCTGGTACTCCTGGCGCTGCGTCGGACAAAGGCATTCGTTGGACTCATGTATGTCTTCCCAGCAGCCTACCTGTCGGGGGCTGTCACCGCCCGGATCATCTTTCCGATAAGTTCGACAAGCGACCTGCAATACTCGCTCTATTGGCCGTGCGTCTTTAGATGGGGCTTCTGGATTCCTTTGCTGGTCTGCGGGGTGCTCCTGTTGTGTTTGGCGGTCCTGACCGGCCTTAGAAGGCGGCGTTATTGGGCTTTGATCGTACCGGCGTCACTGTTCGGCCTGTTCTTGGGGTCTTTCTTCATCTGGTCGCAACGTGCCGATGCTCCGTCTACGAGGCCATACTCGGAACGGTTCGTACGTGCCATGGCCTCTGAGAGGGCGGACGATTCCCACGAAGTCGCCATATTCGGCGTAAAGCTCAAGCCAGTCGGGAACGCAATTGAATTCGATGTGGCGCATCTGACGGTCTTGGTAAGGCCGATGATGACGTTCTTCTCACCATCGCCCGACAGATGTTGGACGTGTTTTGCGCCTTGGGATTACGGCATTGAGAATTCCCGTGAACATGACTTCACAGCCCACGATGTCGATGGTGCATATATGGCTTACGAAGGCGAGAGGCCGGCTTGGCTTCGGGTGGGCCTTCGTCAAGACGGCGATTCCCCGCTTCATATTGAGGCACATACATTCCTGCCTGAGCCCGTATACTCCCACCTGAATGAATTCTGCCGCGTAACGATCCGAGGGCACAAGCGGCTGTCTCTGGTGTTCTCGCCAATGCCTGGCTCGCCCGTCGAGTTACAGGAGAGTCCTCATCCGGATGCTTGGAACAATATCCGCGAATTCGGTTACCTGGACGCCGACGGCATCTTCCATTGGGCTAAGGGAGCGCAGAAGGAATATGGGCCGTATACGGAAATTGCATCCGGTGCTTTGGGACGGGACGAGCCGTTAACGATGACAGTACTGGATGACGGCATCCCCATGTGCAGGGTCATATTGCATGACTGGACATCTCAATTGAGCGTGGCCGCCTCTCCGACGGCCGGCTGGGGTGTGCCCGCTAATTCGATATATCCCCGTGTCGGGCCCCGGCAGGACGGCTCACCTGTCAGGATACTCTTTCACCTCGCTGCCACGCATGTGGGCCGAGGGTACGATAGCGTCGGCCATGCCGCCGGCGTCTATCGCAACAGAATCACTATTGAGCCCATCCCGACAGGCAGTAGCAATTGAATCCGAGTGTTGAAGACTGATCGCGTGACGGATCACGCTTGCCCACACTGACCGAAAAGATCGACCGCCGCGGCCGACGGCCTGACGGTCGGCGAGATCACCGGGATAGACAAGAAAGGCTGGGAGTACCTCTGGGTCCGCTACGCCGACGCCGAGGACGCCGCAGCCAAGGCCATCGTCAAAAAGCCCGTGGCGGTGTACGTCGAGAAGGTCTATGAGCTGGGCGACTTCGCGGGCCTTGGGATAGGGGCATGATGCGTGGCACCATGGAAGCGGGCATTCGTTCAGAGCGTGAGTTGCCAGATCAGCATAGCTTCTTTGGCTACCTCGGCACAGTGGACATAGCCAAGACGTCGAATCTCGATCAATTCAGCACCGCAGGCGGCGTAGAAACGGCAAGCAGGGACATTAGCATTTTGCGTTTCGATAACAAGAAAAGCGAATCCACGGCTCTTGGCCCACTGGGCGCAGCGGTCGATCAACGCTCTTCCTACTCCCTGTCTGCGACTGTCCGCCGAAACACGAATATCGAAGAGGAACGCCGCATCCTTTCGGCGCTCAACGCCGACCATGTTCGGGGAAGGGGGAGCCACGGCCGCGCCTCCAACCGGTTGATCCTCGTCTACTGCCAGGAAAATGCCCCATTCTTTAACATCGAAGTCTTTCGCCCAACCGGCGGGCACATCGCCGGGATCAAACTCAAGCTTCTTGTAGGGGGACTCAATGGCCCGCTCCCTGAAGACAGCCCCACCCAGCCCATGGTCAAGCAATTCGCATTCGAAGACCGAATTGACCATGAATTCTGCAGGGATCCGAGCGTAGCGTTCCCATCCCTCGCGTCCGACTTCGTTGACTTCGATCGTCACGCTTCCAGCCTCCCTCGGTGTTCAAGGCACGCATCATGAGCGACACGCTGAGAAAGGTCAAGACGGGCGATCCGCTGAAGATACCCGCGGCGACGTTTAACACGTTCATCGACAGGCACATGAGTGAAGACATGGACAAGCGCAGGGAATACTCTGAGGTCGAGCAGATCGAAACGCACCGTCTTGCCACGTTCTTGCTCACTTCCAAGGCTCAAGCCCCGCCAGCACAGTTGATGGCAGAGGATGTCGAAGAGGACAACTCGTAAGATTAACCCACAAAGCTGTTACAGGAAGGGCTTCACCCCCAAGGGGCCAGGGGCTTGCAATACGATAGAGTGCTCTGACATGTGAGCGATTTTTCAAGTCGGTTCTAATGGATTGTTCTGCGTTTTCGTATCAGCGCCAACCCGCCAATCCCCAACAAGGACAGCGTGGCGGGTTCGGGGACCTCGGCGACACGGAAGCCGATGATGATGTCCTCGTACGTCGGGCTGTAGCCGTTACGCCCCGATGCGTGCAGGTAGTAGCCGCTCATGTTGAACACCCCGCCATGACAGCCGCGAGACGACCCGATTACCGCCTCGTTCCACTCCCACACGTTGCCGCCTTGGTCGAACGTGCCGTAGGGGCTGCCGGACAACTCGAACTCACCCGCGACCGTCGTGTAGTACGGCGAGTCGATCGGATTGGGACTTCAGTAGTAGTTCGCATTGTTGCCCGGATTCGTGGCCATCGGCGTGACGCAGGTGGCGGTCGGGGTCTCAGGTTGCTGGACTACTCGCCGCCGTCATACGCCATTGGCAGGCAACATGGTCACGGTCACATCTTGAACTGTCTCACCTGGTTTGAGATTGAACTGCCTGTCCGACTTGAGGCGGTACTTGCCGGCCCAGTCGTGTGCGCCGATGTACTGCAGCTGTTGCGGGTAGAGATATAGCGTGGCTCTACCTTGCTTGTCCGATTTCGTCCCTTCAGTGAAGACTCCGTGATGGTTCTTGGTCCACCAGGCAGCGGCGGAGATCCCCTCGAGGGGTTTTCCTGCTTCATCGACAATCCGCATGTGAATTGTGGCAAGCGTCTCAAGTTGAAGCTCAACGTTGTCGAGGCCGCTGTCCTTTACCTCGACGAACATGTGCCCCACCCCCCTGTCCGTTCGGCGGTTGAAGGGTAGATAGGCCGTTAGCCGATGCTTACCTGCTTGGACTTTCTTCAGAACAAACCGCCCTTGAGCATCGGTTGTCACCATTGGCTCCCACGCGGCCAGGCCAAGTCGCATCTTGAACCCTTCCAGAGCGTCGAACGTTGGCGAGGACAGAATCTTTCCTGACACCTTGTAGAACTTGATCTTCTCCAGTGCAACACGGCCGATGTCCTTGTTCTCGCCCGGCTTTATCTCCATTGGCTCGGTCATCTCAGCGGACAGTTCTATCGGCGATGTCGCCATATTCAACCGCACGACCCCGGGCGTAAGCCTGTTCATCTCGAAACTGCCCGATGAATCGATCTTGAGTCGCCCCTTGCGTTCGACACCGTCAGCGTACTTCAGACTGTACAGAATTCGCTTCCCGGACAGTGATTCTGCCCCGCCGCCGCCCACGCCCAGCGACCCCACGATCCGGGCCGTCGGGACCATGATAACCCTAAGATTCTCAATCACCTCAGCGGCCTTGGGTTTGACTCGGTGATACCCTTCAGCCACGAGGGCACGATCCTGATCGAACGCTCGCACATACTGAACCTGCTCTGAATGAAGATAGAGCACTGCCCAGCCATCCCTCCCCGATCGTGTTCCTTCCGTCCATAACCCGTCGCCACTCTTAGTCCACGTTGCGCCCGCGGTTACCCCCTCAAGAGGATTCCCTTTGGCGTCGAGGACCTGAAGCCGCACCTCGGCCAGGGTATCGAGTTGAATCCGGACGTCTGCGAGAGGCTCCCCAGGTTCGACGTTGATCTCGACATGCCCGATGCCACGGTCGCCACGAAGGTTGTTCGGGAGGTATGCGGTCAGTCGATGCTTGCCCGGTTGAACGTACGGAAAACCAAACCTGCCGTCGGCATCGGCTTGCACCATATTGGCCCATTCGTAGTCAAGCCGAACCATGAATCCCTTGAGGCCAGGAAGCGTCTTCGACGGTAACAATCTTCCCGATACGCTTGTATTCGCGCCGATGACCAGATCCGAACCTGTTGCAGTTTCCCCGTCCTTGGCTGCAATCTTGTATTGAGGAACATCGCGCAGGCTAATCTGAGGGTCAACTCGAGCGTAGACCGTCACAGACAACCAAGATGGATGCAACTTCGATCCCGGGTTCTTTCTCTTGTAGAATGCTGACAGGGCGGAACGCCCTGGGATGCCCTTTAACTGATATCTTCCGTTGTTGTCGGTGGTGGTCTTGTCGAACTCGTTCGGCCACATGTCGCGCACTGATATTTCGCAGTTCGCCACAGGCCTGCCTTCCCGATCAATAACTTGCCCGACAATCGTCTCGCCTCCCGGGAGGACTAATGTCCCCATCGATTCTTTCTCAAGCAGATCCCAGAACCTTTCCAGGCCATATCCCTTCTTTGAGACCCGTAACCAAGGGTTCGAACCGATGATCTCGCGCCTATCAGTGCTGTACCAAATCTGGAAGTTGCCGTCCTTATCTGTATACGTCTTGCCCAGCGATCCGAAGTAGCCCCAGTCGCCATTCCGACCGCTCTGAACCCGTACAAGCGCTCCATCGATAGGCTTGTTCTGCTCATCCACAATCCTCCCTTTCAAGAGCTTGCCCGAGCCCAGCGCTATATTCACGTCGGTGTACGTGGTCTTGGCATGGGTCAGCTTGGGCCTGACATATAGCGGCCGAGTTTCGTAGCCCGGCGCGCTGGCGTAGATGCAGATCCCATCCTTGCCCTTCATTGCACCGGAGATCGTCAGGGGCGTAACGAACCGTAATTCATAACGGCCGTTGGCGTCAGCCATGACCTGCGCATATGGACACTTATCGAACAGTTCCGGTCCCTGATGGCGCCAGACGAGAATGTGTCCTCGGACCAGGGCGTTGGGAATAGCCTTGTTCCTGTCGCTGTCGGTAATCTGGCCCGACACAGTAACCGATACCGGTTTGTCATCAGTAGCTCCTCTCAGGGAGAAGCGCAAGCTGACTCCACTGGACTTGTCGGCGAGGAGATCCCCACAGACTGTCGCACAGGTCAAGACCATCACCAACACGACATATCTCATTAGTTTCATGCGTGACATTGTGCCTTCCTTTCGTTGTGACCCTGTCTCACTTGATAATTGGCGAAAGCTGCTCGTCCGAGACAAGTGTCAGCAGCAACCGGGACAGTTTCCTGCGCGTCTCAATTGGGGCGGGACTTACGTCTTCCACCTCCGCCGAACCGGGCAGCCAGACTTGCAGAAGGCATAGACCAGTCGCAGGGGGATTCGCCGTGGGCATGTGCAACTGGAATGTTCCAGCCCCCTTGGCCTGGAATATCCCCTCGATCCCAGAGGCCTTTGCAATGATGGACCTTTCTTCACCAGGTAACAGTGGGCTGTCGGAGAAGTCGACCCCCCAGCTCTTGCCCTCGGGCATGACGGAAAGCTTGGTTCCTTCGAGCGAGAAAGCCTCAATCATCGATGCAGACAATCCGCATTCCAGTGAGTATCGGTTCAGGGGCTGTGCAGTCTCGTTCGCAATGGGGACGATAGTCCACACAACGGCCGTTCCGTCTCCGTGGAATTCGACAATCACCGGCCGATGAGCCCGCGCACCTGATTCGGCGGCCATGGCATCATTCTGTTTGATCAGCTCGAGCATCGCATTCACCTCGGCTGTCAGACAGCGACGGATCGGCGGCCGACCTTCATCGACGATCCCTTCAGTGTTGGCTGGAAGGGAGATCCTCTCCCCGGCCGATTCAATCTCAACCCGCCCAGCCGTCACGCTCACACGCGTCTGTGTCGTGCCATCGGGTTTGTTAACCACGTGGACCTCAAGCTTCGTTCCCAGAACGGTAATCCACGACTCCGGCGTCTGGATAGTCAACGACCGACCCGGTGTTTGCTTGGCTGCGTCTATCCCAAGGATACCACTGACCAGAACGAGCCCTTGACCGTTGGACCTGTCGGCGATCCTCATCGACGTGCGAGGCTGAACGAGGATCCTGGACTCGTCCGCAAGCACGATTTCAGCCCTGCTGCCAGAGTGGGTCTGGACCCACTGGCCACTTGCAATTCTGCCGCCCTGTCGAAGCATTCTCGGCGAGTGCCCGTTGCTAACAGAGACAAACCCGTACAGGGCCTCTACCTTCCCGGCGAGATCAAAGCCTGGCTTTTGGGGCGGCACAGGAGGCGAATCCCAGATGCCCACCACCAGAATAATCGCAGCAGCGGCTGCACCGACCGCGAAGGCAACCTTGGCGACACGCCTCACCCAGAGCCTGCCCCGCTGTCTGCGAACTTCTTCGAGAATGGCCGCGACACGTTCCTGCGGCAGGCCGGTCATCGGCTCTGTCCCCGCGACGGCAATCAGCTGGCGGACATTCTCTTCGGGGATATCGTCTGGTTGGTGTTGTTTCATGGCTGACTCCGACCTCTTGACGATGGCCTCTCTAGTAGCCTGCACAGCAAGACCTTCTTGAACGACCGCCTCGATCGCGACAGTACGGATTCGATAGCCTTCTCGGTCGTCCCCCAACGTGCGGCGATCTCGGAGACCTTCAAGTCGTCAATGTACTTGGCAACCAAGGCCTCACGGTGGCGGATGCTTATCTCGGTGAGACACTGCCAAATCAACATCCGCAACTCCCTGTCAGCCAGCAGTTCATCCGGCAACGGCGTCCGGTCGATGGCGCCGGCCAGCCTTTCCAGGAACTGGTCGGGGATCTCCGATAGGAAACCGCCGCGGCGGCTTTCGGAGCTGCTTCGCAGGTGGGTGTGGCCTTCGTTCTTGGCCACGGCTCTGAGCCAGTGACGGAGGCGTCCCCGCCGAGGATCAAAGGTTCGAATCGATTTGACGCATCTGGCGAAAACCATCTGGACGATTTCTTCCGACTCCTGCCGGTTGCAGCCAAAGTGCAACCGAACGAATTCCAATAGCGCGGGGGAGTACTCCTTGCAGAACAACTCCCACGCACGGTCGTTCATCTCAACGAGTTTTTGAATGAGGACCGTCTCTTCTAGCTTGTCCATCAAGGCTTCCTGAATAGCCGACTACTGCAGCCTCAATCTATAATACAGGCCATCCGACGAGAATCCTTCGGTCGAGTTTGGAAGAAGTCACTCGACAGCGGTGAGGTGTCGCAGGTCCGCTGTCGATTGAACAGAGCCCATCCTGAGAACTCCATCCCAGCAGGAAGCGACGGGGAGTTGAGCCGCGCCGAGGGAAGGGGAGGGTTCAGAGGGGCAGGCCATTCAGATTACCGGGAAGACGGCCACGGCGCCGGCGGCCGGTTGTTCGTGCCAGCCCTCCGGCGGAGGTGAAAACGATGAAGCAGCAGTTTGCGCGGGCCCGCCGCCGGCGCAGATCTCAAAACGCAAACCGTTCGGTGTGGATTCGCCGCCTTGGTACGTTCATGCTGCGCAGCGCTCGACCGACCGACGCCATCATCACCGGTGGACCGCAGAGGAATACCTGCCCTCGCAACTGTTCGTCAGACAGCACCCGCCCCAGAAGCGGCGCGTCCACGAAACCCGTCAGCCCGGGCCAACTCTCCTGCTCGGACAGAACGTGGTGGATTCGCAGGTTCATCCGTCCGGCCGCCAAGGCTTCCAACTCCTTGCGGTACACGATGTCATCTTCCCGCCGATTGCCCCAGATCAGTGTTACAGGCCGATCATCCCCCGTGGCCGCCATGTGGCGAAGCATGCTTAAGATGGGCGTGATGCCAATGCCCCCAGCAATCATGAGCAACGGCTCCTCGCCCCGCGGCGCCCTGACGAGATGGCTGAAGAGCCCGTAGGGCCCGTCCACAGTGGCCCAGTCACCGGCGTGAAACTCGCCGATCCTGGCGGTGAAGTCTCCACTGGCCTTGATGGTGAAGCAGATCAAGTGGCTCAAATGCTCGGTGCCAGTAGCTTCGACCAGAGGGGTGTCTGTTACCTCAAACGTAGCGAAGGCTAATGGTGTTTTAGCCAGCGGTCGATAGACGCCTCGGCGTCTCTACCGGATGCAATGGCGCGAACGACCAGCGATGCGCCGGAAACCGTATCCCCGGCAGCGAAAACCCCCGCCGCGCAGGTTGCATAGTTTTCGTCGACGACTACGTTGCCGCGCGGATCAAGCTCAAGGCCCAGTTCCTCAACCGTTCCGCTGTGGTCAACATGGACAAAACCCATCGCCAGCAGCACCAGGTCCACCTTGAGGGTGAACTCGGTGGCGGGGATTTCCTTCATCTTCCAATCCCCGTCCGTCTGAGCCCACTGCACCTCGCAGCCGTGCAACTCGCCGACGGCGTCGCCGGCGCCGGTGAACTTCTTGGTCAGGACGCACCATCGCCGGGCGCAGCCCTCCTCGTGGGAGGTGGACGTCCGCAGGATATTCGGCCAAATCGGCCAGGGGGTCTGTGGATTGACCTTCTGGGGGGGTCTGGGGAGGATTTCAAACTGGTGGATTTCCCTTGCTCCTTGTCGCCTAGCCGTTCCCACGCAGTCACTGCCGGTGTCCCCTCCGCCGATGACCACGACAATCTTGTCCTTGGCGTCGATTCGCTCCTCGTTACCCCCGGCATCGCCGGCGACAACGCGGTTTTGTTGTACCAGGTAATCCATCGCGAAGTGAATGTTCTTCAGATCCTGCCCAGGAATGTCGAGATCGCGCGGAACGCCGGCCCCCATGGCAAGGCAGATAGCGTCGAATTTCTGGCGGAGGTAGTTGAGCGAAATGTCCTCACCAACGTTGACGGAGGTTTGAAAGTCGACCCCTTCGCAGATCATCTGTTCCATCCGGCGGTCAATGATGTGCTTTTGTAGTTTGAAGTCGGGTATCCCGTACCGCAGCAGCCCCCCGATGCGGTCGTCCTTTTCGAATACGACGACGTCATGCCCGGCGCGGGCTAGTTGCTGAGCGGCGGCCAGACTCGACGGACCCGATCCGATGATGGCGACCTTCTTGCCCGTCCTGGCGGCGGGGGGCTGGGGCGTAATCCAGCCTTCTTCGAAACCGCGATCGGCAATCTGCCGTTCGATGTGCTCTATCAGGACCGCATCGTCGTTGATGTTAAGCGTACAGGACGCCTCACAGGGGGCGGGGCAGATGCGTCCGGTGATCTCGGGGAAGTTGTTGGTTGAATGCAGATTCTCGCAGGCCTCACGCCATCGGCCGCGATAGACCATATCGTTGAACTCGGGAATGCGGTTGGCCAGCGGGCAGCCTGCGGCGTGGCAAAAGGGAATGCCGCAGTCCATGCATCGGGAGGCTTGTGATATCAATACCTCCTCGGGATGGGAGATGTCGACCTCCCGGGAATCCTGAATCCGTTGGTCGACTGGTCGATGGACGACGTCTTGGCGGGGATGTTCGAGGAATCCTGTGGGATTAACCATGGAAAACCTCCTCGGTTGCCGGACTGAATTCCGTCCCACGCTGCTCTTGCTGACGCATGCGCTCAAGTGATTTGCGATAGTCAATCGGCATGATCTTTACGAATCGGCCGATCAAGTCGCGCCAGCAATCAAGTATCCACTTGGCCCGCGGGCTGTGTGTATAGTCACAGTGACGCTGAATCATCGTGCGGAGAAACTCAACATCTTCGGACTGATAGACGCTCTCAAGATCCACCATGTCGAGGTTGCACAACGTGTCGAAGAGTTGGTGTTCGTCGAACACGTAGGCGATTCCGCCGCTCATCCCTGCCGCGAAGTTGCGCCCGGTCCGCCCGATAATGACAACCCGACCGCCGGTCATGTACTCACACCCGTGATCGCCCACACCTTCGACCACGGCGATCGCTCCGCTGTTCCGCACGGCGAAACGTTCTCCAACCTGGCCGTTGATGAATACTTCGCCGCTGGTGGCGCCGTAGAGCAAGGTATTACCGGCGATAATGTTATCCTGTGGAACGAACGGCGCGGCCGGGGGGGTCTGCACGATTATTCGTCCACCGGAGAGGCCCTTGGCGAGGTAGTCGTTAGCATCGCCGATCAGCCGTAACGTTACACCGGGCGCCAGGAACGCACCGAAGCTCTGACCGGCAGAGCCGGTGGCGATAATCTCCAGCGTACCATCCGGCAAGCCTTCAGGGCCGTGAAGGGCGACAATGCGGTTGCTGAGGATTGTGCCCACAGTACGATTGATATTGCGAATCGGGATGTCAACGACGGTCCTTTCCTTTCGTTCGATGGCAGGAGCGGATTTATCCAGAATCTCCCAGTCCAGATGATCTTTCAGCCGATCAGTTTGTGCCCGGACACATCGCACTGCACGCCCGTCCGACGTATCCGGGGCACACAAGATCGCGCTGAGGTCCAGCCCTCGTGCCTTCCAGTGCTCAATAGCCTTGCAGGTGGTGAGCAAATCCGCCCGCCCAACCATTTCGTCGAACGTTCGGAATCCGAGTCGCGCCATCAACTGGCGGACATCTTCGGCTACGAAGAGCATGTAGCAGCACAGATGCTCTGGGGTGCCCGCAAATCTCTTGCGGAGTTCGGGATTCTGTGTGGCGATACCAACCGGGCACGTGCCATGATGGCACTTGCGCATGAGGACACACCCGAGCGACACCAGGGCAGCAGTGCCGAATCCAAATCGC
>SDBV01009201.1_pt1 | contig 13176 bp, 12 predicted proteins | sample 2277081 | NCBI WGS metagenome assembly SDBV01 (sample SAMN10402039, study PRJNA504765) | marine sediment metagenome | isolation source: marine sediment core GS10_PC15, 223 cmbsf | place: Arctic Ocean: Southern Knipovich Ridge | collected 2010
AGCTATTGAAGCTAGCGATCACCACATTAGCACTGAGGAAATCTACGCTCCGGTGGCTGCCAAATACCCTCAGGTTAACATCTCAACAGTCTATCGCACGCTGGAACTACTGAAACGGCTCGGTCTGGTATATGAGATAAACCTGGGAGAAGGCCGTATTAGATATCACTCTGAAAGCAAGGGACATCACCATCACCTGGTCTGCCAGAAATGTGGGGCGGTAATTGACATCGATGAATCAACGCTGGCTCGTCTCAAGGATGTCCTACTTCATCGGTATAACTTCAGTGCTCAGCTGAGACACGTGGCTATTTTTGGTCTCTGTGAGAATTGTCGGCAGTAAGAACTCCAGTTAGGACAGCAATCTACTGTAATCTTTCTTGTGCAACGGAAGGCCAATTAGAGATATGCTACCCGGCAAGTTAGAGAAGTGAGCTAAGCTGCCTTAGCCGGAGCCAGCCTATGCGCAACAAGCAGAGGCTTATTAGCCAAAATATGGTTGGTAGCATCATCAGCAACTATATGACCGCCATCAAGCACAATAACTCGCTGACACAAAGCTCGCACTAACTCTAGGTCATGCGTGGCGATTATCTTTGTTATTGGCAATCCCCTCAGCAGTTCAATTAATGACCACTTACTACCAGGGTCAAGATTGCTCGTTGGCTCATCAATCACCAGAATTTTCGGAGTCATAGACAATACAGTAGCTATAGCAATGCGTTTCTTCTCGCCAACACTAAGATGATGAGGTGAGCGCGGCTCATAACCACTCATCCCTACCCAATCAAGGGCTCTGGTTACGCATTGTTGAACCTCAGCCTCAGAATAACCCATATTAATTGGACCAAAGGCAACATCGTCAAAAACAGTAGGTGAAAATAACTGGTCGTCTGGATTCTGGAAGACTAGTCCTATTTTACTCCTGACCCATCTCAGGTTTTTATCGTCAACCGCTCTACCGAAGACCTTCACCACCCCGTTACTACGCAGAATACCATTCAAATGGAGTAATAACGTAGATTTACCAGCGCCATTGGGCCCAATCAATGCCACTGACTCCCCATGAGATACAGCCAGATTAATATCCGTTAGTGCCTGCTGACCATCAGGGTAACAGAAAGCGAGGTTTTCAACCCTAATAATCTCTTCCAAGCCTCCTCCTTAAGCAACTTAATACAGTAGGTTAATTAGGCTAGCCAGAATAAGAACTAAGCTGAAGCTTACTCCAAAGTAGGCATCTGTTTGCCTGAAGCTCAAACGGCTTAGCGTTCGGGCCTGCCCATCAAAACCACGAGCCAGCATTGCGGCATAAATCCGCTCACCCCGCTCATAACTACGAATGAACAGGGTACCTATCATATTCCCTATAGTCCGAATCTGCCACAATCGCCTACCACCAAAGTTACGACTGTCCCTCGCCTGCTTCATGCGCATCACCTCATCAACCAGAACAAAGATATAACGATACATAAAGGATAGCAGCATCACCATCACCCTGGGCATTCGTAGTTGCTCTAGACCCTTAAGGAGGTTGGTGAAGTTGGTGGTTGAGGTTAACAAGATTAGGCTGAGAATAGACAGCCAGGCTTTGGCTAGAATATTCCAAAAGACTTGAAGGCCACTGTAGGTAACTGATACCTGCCACAGCCATATGTTATAGCTGCCCGCTACTTCACCCTCCTTAAAGAAAGGGATGGAGATAGCAATCAATGCCACGAAAGGTATAATTACCAGCGACCGCTTTAACACATAAAAGATTGGTACCTTGGAGAAGAGAATCAAGGTGGCAATGAGAAATAGGTATAAGACAAACACCTGCCACCTCGTCGGTGGGGTAGTGATTACTGCCAAGATAAAAACCAGTGTGGTAATTAATTTGGTGCGAGGGTCAAGCCGATGAATAAAGCTATCCCGGTCACTATACTGGTCAAGAAAACTGTGTTTCACCGTCGCTACCTCTGAGAGTAAGAAGCCGTTATTTGGCTGGTGCCCGCTTCCTTGATTTCACTAGCCAAGCCAGTCCATATGCCACGCCGAATAGAATTATAGTACCAATCAGTCCAGCTAGTATTGTCGCCAGTGCCTCATTCTCTATTCCGGGAAAGGCATAGTCGGCAATAATCTGATAGGGTGCCTCCTGCCCTAAGTCAATGAACTCCTTATCCTCAGCCACCCGCTCCAGCCCGTCGGGTGAGGAGGAAGCTAAAGATGAAAAACTGACTACAGCTAGACAAACCAGTAATGCGATTAGCCACCACTTTGTTTTCATTATTCTTCCTCTGCCTAAACCTTTTGCAGTTGTAGTAGGTCAGCTCTGGTCGCCAGCACTAGACTGAGCACTGCCCCGGTAATCAACCCCTCACCAATGCCAATGAGGGCATAAACACCAGCCATAGCTGGTAGCACCACCTGGATGGGTGATGTGCCGGAAACAGCCAATTCAACGGCAAGGACAATCGATGCCAGGAACACTGAGCTCCAGGCACCAACAAAAGCGCTAATTAGTTGGCCCCTCCTGTTCTCACCTAGCATTAAGATAAACAAGCGGTAGAGGTAGTAGCCACTGAAGCTAGCGACGATGCCCATATTAAAGATGTTTGCCCCCAGAGCCAAAAGCCCACCATCCTGGAAGATGAGGGACTGAGCAATAAGTACACAGCTCATTATGAGCACTGCCGCCCACGGTCCGAGTAGTATTGCTGCCAAAGCAACACCAATCAGGTGACCTGAGGTGCCTCCGATTACTGGGAAATTGACCATTTGGGCAGCAAAGATAAAAGCCGCCAGTACGCCCATCAACGGCACATGCCTTTCCCCCAGCTTCTTATTGGCTATTCTCACCGCATTAGCAACACCACCGGCTGATACCACGAAAGTGGCTGCCACCGTACCTACATTTAGAAAACCATCCGGAATGTGCACCTAGAAACCCCTTTGCTAAATTTTTCAATCTAATGCAATTGCAACAATATGCAATAACACGTCAAAAATTATTTATTCCAACTTGCATTTAAAAGCTTTGACAAATCCCCGGTGCCTATAGCTTTCTCAATTTCGTGTCTGCAGCTCTGCAGCGCCTGGTTCTCCAAATTTTTTGTCTCCTTCCACTCCTCATTATCACTAAATCCTGGTTCAGCTAGAAGCCCACTACTTGCAATTAGTATTTATTGCAAACGGTTGCAAAACGACCCTAGATTACCATACGGCACTAACTATGTCAAGAGGTAAATTCTTTAGGCGGTGTGCTATAATTAAGAATAAACGATTACGAAACCAGGAGGCCCAAGGAGTTAAGACACCTTAAAGGGCTAGCTGCTATCCTCCTCAGTCTGGAGGTGCTATCGGTCTCAGAAAGAAGGTTACGGGCTGAGGTACTGTAGGTTAACTTCAGTCTAGTTAGCAATCTGGAACGGACTCTGAATTTGGAGGTAGTGCCAATGCAAGACAAAGAACGAAAAAAGACGAAGGAACTGGCCAAACGGTTAGGTGTACCAGCGCAATTTGTTGCCTCATCTTTACGGGTAAGAGAGGCGACAACCATGCGTGACAAGCTCGCGGCTTTTAGCAAAGAACAAGCCTTTATTGAGCAGGGAGAGCCAGCCGCGGTCAAAAGACAGCACGAGAAAGGCAGGTTGACGGCTAGGGAGCGTATAAGCCAGCTCCTGGGCCCAAATAATTTCGAGGAACTAGACCTGTGGCATCGGCCATATGAAACTGGGTTTGCTACTGAAGGAGCCGGGCAAGGGGACGGAGTGGTTGTCGGCTACGGGACCCTAGACGGACGGCCAGTCACCATCTGGGCACAAGATGCTACCTTTATGGGTGGAACTGTAGCTACGGTTCACGCTAGGAAAGTGACCATGATAATGGAAAACGCCCTCCATGCCCGGACACCCGTAATTGGAATCCTTGACTCGGAGGGCTTAAGAACCCAAGATGCTATACAGCACCCTGACTTTTATTCTTTTAGTTCTATCGCCTATTTTCAGACGCTGGCTTCAGGGGTCATCCCCAAAATCGGTCTGGTGATGGGACCATGCACTGGTGAGATGGCTATTCTAGCCGGGCTCAGTGATTTTGTCTTCATGGTTAGAGATACTAGCTACATGCATCTCATGCCCCCGCCCCCTGACATTGACAGCCAAAGATTAGGCGACCCACGGAATGTACAGGCCAGGGTTGGCTCGTGCGATGTGCTTGCCGAAAACGAAGAAGATTGCCTTCTGAAATGCCGTCAGTTGCTAGGCTATTTACCGCCAAACAATACGGAAAGTCCACCGGTAGTCAATACCGGGGATGACCCTAATCGACGTGAGGAGGAGCTTTTAGAGCTAGTTCCTGTCGATAGCCGCAAATCGTATAGCATGTACAAGCTGATTTCGCTGGTGGTGGATAAGGGAGAGCTTTTCGAGATTAAGCGCCACTTTGCCAGAAATCTAATCACTGGCTTTGCCCGGCTTGATGGGCATACGGTTGGCATAATCGCTAGCAACCCCCAGTTTATGGGCGGATGTATGACCCTCGATGCTGCCGATAAGATGTCTCGCTTTGTTAGATTCTGCGACGCCTTCAATATACCTTTGATTTGGATGGCTGATACCCCGGCATTCCTGCCGGCGGTCGATGAAGAGACGAGAGGCCTCATCCGGCATGGGAGTCGCATGATAATGGCCAATAGTGAAGCTACGGTGCCGCGAATCACGGTTACGGTTCGCAAGCACTTTGGGGGAGGCCGCTTGGCCATGCCGGGGCCATTTTTAGGGAGTGACATAGCGGTAGCCTGGCCAACCCACGAGCCCGGTTTAATGGGGGCTGAAGGAGCGGTATCTATTCTCTACCGCAAAGAGCTAGCCGCTATCCCGGATGAAACCCTTCGCCAGGAACAGGAGAACAAACGGATTGAGGAAATGCGCTGGAGTCTAGATATGCAAGTCCGTGACGCAACCCAGAAGATTATAGACCCTAGGGATACAAGACCCTTCCTAATTAGGGCATTGGCCTGGATGAAAAATAGAAGACAGGATTTGCCCGACAAAAAACACGAAAACATCAGAATGTAAAGCCCACATTCGGCAGGAGGTAAGGTATGTTAGATAGGATTAAAGAAGTAGAAGAGCGAAGAAGTCATCTCCTTAAAGGTGGGCCGCCGAAGGAAGTGGAAAGACAGCATAAGATGGGTAAGCTTACGGCCCGGGAAAGGATAGAAAAGCTGTTTGATGAGGGAACTTTTAAGGAAATCGATTTATGGGTTCGCCCTATCAAAACAGGCTTCGACATTGACGAGAGAGAGCTTCCCGGAGATGGGGTTATTACTGGAATAGGAGAAATTCATGGCCGCCCGGTTTATGCTTATATTCATGATTTCACTGTCGCCGGAGCAACTTTTGGTGCCGCCTTTCACCACAAGATAACGAAGATAATGGAGATGGCTCTTGAGAACAGAATTCCATGTATACAGGTAGTCGATTCTGGCGGAGAAAGGATTCATGATTGGTTTGGCAGACCAGCCCATAGACCGATTCTTGGCGGCAAGCATCCAATCGGTAGTACAATGACCATGTATCGTGCTCCCGGGATTATCTCAGGGTCGGTGCCGCAACTCACCCTCATGTTAGGCCCAATGTACGCCGGCTCAGCTTATTCGCCCACTATGGCTGATTTTATGATTATGCGGAATAAAACCGGCTTCATGTCAGTCGCCTCACCGCCATTACTCAAGTCGGTAACATTTGCCGATGTCACCCAAGAGGAAATAGGCGGCGCTGAACTCCATGCCAAAGTTACCGGAACCACTGACTTCCTTGCCGAAAGCGACGAGGAAGCAATAGAAATATGCCGCGAATTGTTTACTTATATTCCATCGAACTGCCAGCAAAAACCCCCGGTTGTTGATACGGGTGATGACCCTCATCGCCGAGACGAAAAGCTCTTGCACATAGTACCCCAGGACCTTTCAAAACCGTATGATATACACGAAGTGATCTCCTGTATCGTGGACAACGGGCAGTTTCTGGAGCTACAGAAACTCTTCGCCAAGAGTCTTATAATAGGTTTTGCCCGCCTGGACGGACAAACGGTGGGTATTATAGCCAACAATCCGGCAGAGGAGAATGGGATATTAACTATCGACACCTGTGATAAGGAGACGCGGTTTGTAAGATGGTGCGACGCCTTTAATATTCCGTTAATTTTCCTTGTTGACACTCCAGGATTTTTACCGGGTGCGGAACAAGAGCAATCAAGAGACGGACTAATACGAACTGTACCGAAGCCGGTATTTGCCATCTGCGAGTCCACTGTCCCGATAATGACAGTGTACATTGGGAGGTGTTACGGGGTAGCCCGGCTGGTCATGGGGACTTTACGGATGGGGGTTGACTTTGCCTACTGCTGGCCGAGTGCCCAGGTCGCCCGAATCAATCCTGAAGAGGCCGTAGAGGTCATTTACCGGAAAGAAATAGGGGCATCAAAAGAACCTGACAAGGTGCGCCGGGAGATGCTCGCCGGACTTTTACAGAATTATATTAATCATCCTTACCATGCTGTGGAACAAGCAATGGCAAACGATATCATTGACCCACGGGATACCAGGGCAACCTTGATAAGGGCGCTCAAGAACCTGGCTAATAAGAAACCAACCCCTAGACCCTGGCGGAAGCACAGCCTCCTGCCTCAGTAGTCAGGCTATATGACCGGAAGCTATTTTTTTAAATAATTGGGAGGGATGGAAGAAGAGAAGGAGGCGAAGCACTGATTCAGCTTCTGAAATTAGGTAATAATATTACCTTTTTGGTGGAGCTGGGGGTACAATAGGCAGAACTTTCTCATTAGAGTTCAGCTTAGCTAGGCTATCCAGATAGACAGTCTCAGACTAGCACCCTCAAGCTCTTACGAGTAGTATAGCATAGCCTAGCGTTTAGTGCCTCTTAAAGCCCTCTCTTCCTAACGGATAAGAGGGCTAATTTTTTGTCCACGCTCGGTAATCATATCACTTTTTACATAGTCATGAAAATATAGGTTCATTCTGTTAGTGAACAATCGTTCCTTTTGTTGGATGATATAGATGGAAAACACGCACTTTAACAACTGAATATGACAGAGCTTTGACCTGAACGCTTGCCTTCACCTGGGCAAATAAGCTCAATAAGGGGGTCAAGCGATGGTAACGATGGCAACAGCACCAGCACCGCTAAACGGTGATAACAGCAATCCTCAAGGGCATTGTAGTCGGTGCGGTAAGATTTGGGTATTTAATGAGAGGCAGGGCGTTTGTCCGTGGTGCGGAAAGTCGGCAAACTGTCAAACACTCAAGACAAAGCCCCGCCGTGTAAAGTCTAGGTCAAACAGAAAGCCAAAGCAAGCTAACGGTAACGGTCACGGTTATGACCAGCTCCCTGAGCCTTACCTTGCCTACTATAATGTAGCCTTGCCGATAGCCAATAGTGTCCCTGACCGAGAGGACTTACTCCATACCATAATCAGCAACCTTGCCGACGCTGGCAGAAGCAACGGACACAAGCCCGATAATCATAGTTGGATGTATCGCATAGCCAGCTTCACCAAAGCCCAATACTGGCGAGAGCATTACAAGCGGACTAATGGCTTAACCTGTGGCAACTGTAGCAAAACCCAAAGGACAAAGTGTAAAGAGGATGACCTTTACAGCCAATGCCCAAAACTAGTCAAGATAGAGAGCCTAAACAAACCTATCGTAGACAGTCAAGGCAATCTAACCGAACTCGGAGAGCTAATTGCCGATGATAAAGCCCTGGACATAGACGCTTGGATTGACGCTCGGACATTCTTACTCGGAGCACCAGAACGGCTACTCACCATCGGCACAAAGCTAAGAGATAGCATAGCCCTGACTAATGCCGAACGCCTATACCTTTCAAAGTGGAGAAGGCGAGAACAAAAAAAGTTCCTCTGAAAGGACACGTTTTAGCCCCTTTCCGCAAATTATATAGTGGAAGCACCGTTAAGGCTAGAGTATCTCAGCTTGACGGATAGCTTACTACTAGGTGAAGCTGGCAGATTTGCCCACTGCCAGATAGCCAATAGGGGGTGTTCAAATAGAACAACTGAATATTTTGTGCAATTCCTCTTTAGACTGACCATTCAGTAGCCTGATAGGCGAATACCGCTCCAGGTTATCTCTCAGAACATCCATTGGCATACTCACATACAAGCTCGTAATATCAGCAGTCTTATGGCGTAGCAGCCTTTTCACTATTCGGTCATTACACCCGGCATGAGTAGCCAAAGTGGCGAAGCTTTTCCGTAGCGTATGGGTTGCGATTCGTTGTCCCTCCTTGCCTTCAGTGACGCCGGCACGGTCCAGAATAGCCTTTACCACGTTGTACGTCATCTTATGGGATAAGCGACGCCCTTTACGGCCGGTGAATATCGGCTCTTCTGAGCTACGGCCATTCGCTAACCTCAGCAATATCTCTTTTGTCTCAGGCAGGAGGGGCATAAACTCTTGACGCTCTTTTCCTCTTACCACCATCTGCCCGTCCAGAATATCTCCTATATTAGTTCGGCATCCTTCCTCTAGCCTGAACGCATGCCCCAAGTAGAGGTGAATCAGTCCTAACTCGCGGTTGTTACGGCAGGCGTTCACTACCGCCCTGGCCTCGTCCAGGGTAAAGCTATAAGGCTCTTTTTCTTTGTAGCGTGCCCTTTTAATCAGCTCCATCGTGTTCGGGAAGCCGAATCTCTGATTGGCGAACTCATATAACTGCTTGATTGGCGAATAGGCAGAGGCAGCACTGCGCCTTTCTTTAAAGCGGGCAAAGTAGGTCTCCAGGTCCTCTGGCTTGGTCGGAAGTTGCGGACAGTGCTTTGCAAATATCATGAGTGTATGGCGGTAGCTAACGAGGCTTTCTTCTGCGATGGTGCTTGCCCTTGATTGTAGGAAGTGTTCTACAGTATCCAGCGTCTTCAACTGTGCCGGTGGTGGATCTTCCGTCTCTTGCCAACCCTCGCATATAGGGCATGTGCCGATAAAGGTTCGGCGTCGCGACACCAGACGGAAGATCTCACGGTATTTTGTGTCCGCCCTTTTCCATCCGTCGAATTCACGTGGCCAAGAGACACTGGGAAACTCTACCTCCAGATGCGCAGCGAGGCATTGCGAAAGATACTCATCGGCATCATCACGATTCCAATCGCGGTCGGCGAAGACTATGGAATAATTTGCCGGGGGATCAAGCAGTCTGGTGGCGGTAGTTGCTAGATCCGCCCAATGTTGGTAGCGAGCCACAGCGATTGCTTGCTCATCGGTCCTTTCGGCGCTACAATTAGAATGTTTCACTCTGTTTACCTTCTGTCATTTTCATCACCTACATGTGTCTGATTAATCGTATGATTAAATCATAGCGGTCTTTATAAGGTTTGTCAAGTGTTATTATGAAATAGCATAGATATTATATATAATCCGTTTGACAATTACCTAAAAATATGCTACAAATGGTATGAAATTAAAAAATGCATCGTTCGCCGCACGGCTACCAATATAACAACGCCAATAAGGCGGCGGGAGGTTCAAATGGAAATACCAAGGGAACAAGCAGAGAAACTCAAGAAGTATTTTATCAATGCAGACCCTTTTCTTTGGGGCGTTCTTGAGAATAAGAACAAGAAAGGGCGGCTTCAAGAACTCAGGAAATTTGGTTTCCTCACGGGTTACTCTGAAGGTAGCAACGCGACATACAGCAAGGTCAACCAGGACTTACTAGTTGAACTGGGCATCGAGGGCATCTTGGAAAATATTGTTATAACGAGAGTCGCCGCCAGCTTCGCTATAGAGGACCTGCGATACTTCCGACGTTGCTGGGAGCAAGGGCAGACTCCAGATATGAAATATCTGAGAGAACACCGGCTTTACCGAAGGCACCCGTTTTCAGGCCACGAAGTTTATGGTAAACGGGATGAACCTCCTATAGTCGGATATAAGGACCCGGTCCACGTCTTTGTTCAGATTGACACACAACATTACTTCGTGGAGCGTTGGACTGTCTTTGCTGGACTATGGTTTGAAGAAATTGAGTCGTTGTTTGGTTCAGTGCGAGAAAATATTGCCGAAGGTAGTAAATGATAGGTAATCCAGACAAGCAGTTCTTTAGGCGGGGTAAGAGAAACGATCTAAAGTTCTTATCTGACAGTGCGGAACAAATAGCTCGCAGCATAAACGTGACCGGTTTACGAACCGAGATTGACCAAGCCTTCGCAGCAGCCATTGCCAGAGCTGGAGGGCATCCACAAAGGTCGTTTGGGCAAGCTGTCAATGAAACTGGAGAAATTGACGCTGGGAGTGATGCTTCCGTAAAGCAGAACCAACATCGAAATTCGTAATCTCTCGGTCGGAGATGTCAGCGCAAGGTCAAGGAGGCATAGCGTGGGTATCGTAGAAATGGAAGTCGATTCCCTGAGACGCAATTCACTAAGTAATGAGTGGACCCTGATTTTGAAAGAGAAAAGGTCAGAACGCTATCTCCCCATCTATATAGGTCCGCGACAGGCCAATAGTGTAGAGAAACTACTACTAGGCGTCGGACGCATTGACCCTGCGGAGTTCGATCTCTCCTTTGCAGGCATCGACACAATATTCTGTAAGGTCGAAGCAACTGTAATCAACCGGTTCGCGAATAATGTCTTTTACGCCAAGTTGTTGCTGACTCAGAATGATGGTAAAGCTGTAGAGGTTGACTGTGCTCCGGCCAAGGCTGTAGCTCATAGTATCAGGACCGAGGCACCCATTTTCGCGGATGAGGGGGTTTTGGATAAAGCAGCTATTGCCGCTAGCGCACACTGAAAGTTCTTGCCAATTCCGCAGTCTTTAGTGCAAACTTTTGAGTCACTTTCAGATGGATTGTAAAATAGGATTATATGCTATTCATGGTAAAAAGGCTGATGGGTCAATAATATAGAATAATCTACCACCACTGACTTCGTACTTCACTTAGAAAAGTGCCAAACTTATCACGTGCTGATGTCAATCTCTCAGGAGAACCGCCAAAAAAACCAGCAGTAAGCAAACCCCAATCTTTTCCTAAAGCAGCACCCTTAGAGAAGAATTCATCAATGGGTGTTGATAGGCCATCTTCTGACGCATGTTTGTATCTCCAAGCAAAGCACCCTAAAGGACCCCAATTCGAGCCTGATATGTGTGGGCAGGAATCAAGATACACTAAGGCCAGTAAGTATTCGTAAATGTCAAATAGCGCCTGATATACGGTATCACTAGGTACGTAAGGGTTCAGCGTCTCTCGCAATAAATCATGTACATATTCATTAGCTGGAGTATATTCTCTCTCTGCGTTCGGTCTAGGTACCCATTTGTAAGCATCGTGGCTAAAGACTTCCCAAACATTTAAATGCTTTATTGCAGGAAAATTCTTATTGTCCTCTCGAGTAGAAGTCTTGTTAAGAACAGCAGCAAGATTTACCCATCGCTCAGCAGCTAGAGCAGCGATACTGCAGGAATAGGATGCCAATAAGGCGGGATATCCTTGTAGGCCGATAATAACAACCAAACCTGATTGATTGTTAATTTCAGCCAGTCTATTAATTGTGTTGTATATGTGAACGCTATGTGACTCTTCCCCGAAGAAGCTGATAGCAGTAAGCATGGCCAACAATCTATAGGATACATTTTCGCAGTCATGCATCCTGGCCTGGAATACCGGTTTCTCTATCTTGCCTGGAAAGGCGAATCTTGCAGAGCCCATTTCAGACCGGCATTTTTCAACCTCTTCAGATACGAAGTCATGAAGCCTTATCCTATATTTATCCTCAGACAAAAACCTCTTAACCATAGCTATGGCTACGGGTATTGATGCAGGATTGAAAGGTTCCATTTGTTTTAGTGACTTGACTTTATCGTATAAACTGACGAAAAACTTATCTGCAGATTCAATCTCGATGATACGAGCACGCCTGTGCTCTATCAGTCTCATCGAATCTTCTTTAGGGGCGTGATGTGATGCCCAATAAGTCGTAAACCGTCTCGAAGGGCACCTGATTACCGCATTTCTCAAAGCGACATCCCACTCACCTGACCATCCACAAACAATGAGACCAAATTCGTCAAGAATCCGGTCAATGTAAGAATTTAGAGTGCTAGAGTAATTTTCGAGTTCAGCCTTTGTGTTTTTGATTCTGGTATCACGATAATCTCCATGAACCTTGACCACAGTACAATGTGAATGAAGATAAGGGACAGCACCGGAAATAGCATCGTCAGTACTAACGACAACTGGAGCTATGCCCTGCTCTTCAAGAGCCAACTCCAAAAGGCGGTCAAAATTAATAGTAATAATCATTTTCACATAACCATCTTTTATCAAAGATGCGATGGCTCTGTGTGCAGCCGTAGGAATTTTTAATTGTTGCTCACGTTCTTCCTCAGATGGTTCAAAATAGGAACGTAAAATGGCATTTCGTTCAGCCTGAGTGGGTGAAACCATTTCAAGAATTCTTGAATAATCTGGTTCTTCGCCATATTTATCTTTGTACCAAGCAATAAGATCGGTGTCACTGGAATCCTCAGACAACATCTTAAGTTTAGAAATTAAATCGGTTACTATCTCCCAACCAGTAGGAATCGCTGCCGACCTAGATATTCCAGAACCGAGCAAGATCGCATAGACTCCCGGATTCGAATAGATACTCAGGGCAAGGTTTAAAGCTCTGTCATTCATTGAAAAACCCTATTCTGTGTTCAGAATATAACTCGGCGGACTTGGTGTCAAATTCTATCACTTGCAAATTCTCCCATCCACTAAACAAAATGACGAAATGTGCAGACTGAGTAAACGCTGATAAGGATGTTGGTTGGAAGTTCGAGTTCTTTGCGGCTCGTAAATGCCCTCCGGGAAATGATATCTCGTTGTCCTCAACCGATTTCTTTAATAACCTTTCCAATATCTTTTAGATTTCCTGTTGATTCATTCAATATGCTCTCGAGCACAGTTACTTTATGGAGGGCATGTATTGAACAATGGAGGAGGGAGTATAATCAGTTACGTCCTCATACTTCGCTGGGTCACCGGCCACCTGCTCCTGAAGCTAGAATTCCGGTAACTCTAACTTAGAAAGTGGTATAGTATATGGGGGCAGGTCACTAGACTCAAACTACACTAGAAAGAGAAAACCAAAAGGAGGTAAGAA
>SDBV01009202.1_pt1 | contig 13176 bp, 11 predicted proteins | sample 2277081 | NCBI WGS metagenome assembly SDBV01 (sample SAMN10402039, study PRJNA504765) | marine sediment metagenome | isolation source: marine sediment core GS10_PC15, 223 cmbsf | place: Arctic Ocean: Southern Knipovich Ridge | collected 2010
CTATCCTTCCGACGAAAAGGCGTTATCGGTTTTTGAGATAGAGGGGGAACATTCAGTTCTTTATGCGACGAGCTTCTGTAATAAGCATGATCTCTGGGTTGCAGAATTCAGTGTATAAATTTTGGCCAACAATCGCATCAACTCGGATTGCCGTTCAACAATCGTATCAACTCGGATTGCCGTTCCGTTTCATATCGCTTCTTAGACTAAATGTATCTAATTAAATGCCCTCTAAATCATTATTTTAGGGCGCGAAACGTGAGTTGTTAATCAATCGTTATATCACTTTCAAAAATAATCGATGAATAAAGCACTTATCCTAACCCATGACTCTAAAGAACTCGCTAACCTGCTTGAAACGCGCCGCTTAACGGATCTTGAAATTTTCCCTTCAAATTCAGCAAAAGAAGCGATCCGTTTAGTCGATGACTGCAATATCATTCTGGGACAGCCCAGTCTCATCGCCAAGGTACTACCTGCTGCCAAATCCCTTAAATGGGTTCAGTCGACATATGCAGGTGTCGATGCTCTGTGCCTGCCCGGTTTAAGAACCGATTACACCCTCACCAGCGTTAAGAATATATTCGGGCCCTTAATGAGCGAATATGTTTTTGCTTACATTTTATCGCTTGAGAGGCACCTTTTTGAGGTTCGCAAAAACCAGTTAGAATCAAATTGGAAGAGCACTCCTTATCGAAGGCTCCAGGGGTTGACGATTGGTGTTTGCGGCCTTGGATCGATTGGCAGCCACATTGCGCGTACGGCGATTCATTTCGGCATGAGGGTATTGGGTTATAAACGAACCCAAGGGGATGTTCCCGAGGTAGAGAAGACATTTGTCGGAAATGATCTCGGGGTTTTTGTGGCTGAACTTGACTATCTCGTGGTGGTCCTCCCCGACACACCTCAAACCAAGCACCTGATTACCTATGACGTTTTCGCTAAAATGAAGCCATCTTGTGTTTTCATAAACGTGGGGAGGGGTAACGCCGTGGATGAACCCGGTTTAATTCGGGCGATAGACGAACGACTGATTCGGGCCGCGGTGTTGGATGTCTTTGATGAAGAACCGCTTCCTCTGGAAAGTCCTTTTTGGACCATGGAAAATGTGTTGGTTACGCCTCATAACGCTGCATTTAGTTTTCCGGAAGACGTTGTATCAATCTTCTGCAGTAATTATGAACGCTTCCGTCAAAACGAACCCCTCCACCATATCGTGGATTTTAACAGAGGTTACTGAATGCGTAGCAATATATCGAGATATGGACTTTTGCAACTAAGCATCCCGCCAGTAGGGATGTATATTTGGGTCACCTGACAGGAGGTCCGTAGACTTAAGGGTTCGCGGTACAAAAATACAGCTTCTCCCTTGGACGACTTGGATCTACGGTATCCTCAACTTTTGCAACGTTAGGGTAAATTCAACTCCTGAAAAAGAAAATATAAATACAGCTGATGACTCAGAAAGAGAAAATAGGACAGCTAATTGAAATTGTCGTTGAACACGACGGTGAAACAGGTCATCCTGATAGATTAACCAGGGCTGAACGACGATTCTTTAAAAAGCATCCGGATTGGATTACCAAAGTGTTTACAGGACCGAAATCACATGTCAGAGCGGATGAGATCGTAAGGAAAATGAGGGTGTTTGGACTCAATGAAGGTGATGTGGAAAAAGTTCGCCAAGCGCTGATAAATAGGCCGGTTGTTTCATAACCATTGAGTCGTGATTAGGACTTTTGTAAACCCGGACCAAAATCATTTTTTTCTCACGAATTCTGCAAAACTCTCTCGATTGGGTATCTTGAATTGAACATCGTTCAGATTTTTTGGGATCGGTAGTCGACCATATGTGTGGCAGGCCGCCACTGCAGCGTGAACATGAACCGGTGGGGTTTCTGCGGCAATCTGGTTAAGATGAATCATACAGCGGCCATCCCGTCCCATCTGGTCGATATACTGTTTGATCCGTTTAACAATGGCCTCAATCGGTCCATCCCTGAGTAACGCCGCATCAACGCCGGCAACGACAGATACCTTGTGTTGCGCTGCATAGGCCTTTACCCGCTCGGGTCCAACCTCATACAGGTCCGGGTCCAGCACGCTTAAGGAATCGGGGCTACATAATAGTTTTTGTGAAAAAAATCGTTCCGTGTCCCGGCTTTTTGCATCTCCCCAGTTGCCCCTGGTTATCAAATTGCCACCCAGCTTTTTTCTCAGCCTCTTTGTGTATGGAATAACATATTCATCCATCATACCCAGGCTTATCAGCGGCGGAGATGCCCATGCATCGCGCCCATCCATGAGCAAATCCGGGATGTCGGCATCTTTGCGCAGGGCTTCAATATATGGCCCGAGGACATCGTCACAAAGAAATCGAAAAAGTCGATGCACAAACTGAGGTCTTTCGAACATATCGGCTACGAGATTTTCATATCCCCTGATGTTGACGGCCAAGCTAAACGGCGCAGTAAAATAGACTCGGTCAAGCTTGCCGGCCATCTCCAAAAAATTCCTGTTGACCTGCAGAACCCAGGGCATTCGACCGGATGTATAGGGATTTGGAGGCGAGAGGCGATCAAGATCCGAAGGTAACTCAATTAACGGTCGGGTACGATCCACATCGGGTATCCCCCCGGGATGATAGACGATCTTTTGCCCCAACGCTTCCGCTTCTATATTATAGACATCCCAAAAATTACTAAGGGCATCGAACTGATAGTATTCGGTGGTCAGAAGTTGTACACGCACAAAAGTCGCTGCGTCTGTAAAGAAACGTTCTGTTGAAACGCCGGCAAGACGGGCTGAATGATCGTTGCTCTGAGCGCCAACAATCACGTTGCAACCCGCTTTTGAAATGTTCGTGGTTGTCTCTTTTATTTTTGACATTGTGGCTTCAGCTACCCCTCTGTGTGATATTCTTAATGAGCGTCATTAAACTGAAGAAACATCACTTCCGGATTCATTTCTTAAATGGACTTTAATATTTCCTGATGCCCTTTTATGGAGAGTCGGTTTTACACCAATTTCTAAAAATATAGGGTCCAAAAAATTCTATAACACACAAAAGAACAGAGTTGCTAATCGCAGTTATAGCAACATAGTCAAAACGTTCCGCATGGTTCACGAACCGGCAATTAAAGTTTTTTTCTAAAATTGCTGATACACCACCAAACGATATATATCAGGTCTGATAATTCCTGCAATATAAGATTTTAATCACAACTTTGATGGGGGTTAATCCGGGTAAAGGAATTCGCCCTTTTTATTAGCGTAAAGTCCCATTAACCGAGCCTAAAATTTGACACTTGGCTTCAATATGCGTAAGAGTGTATAAATCTATCTTGTACATGTAATAATATGTTTTATTTTAACAACTTAGATACTAATGACACGTCATCGGCCGCCCCTATTTTCGATTATATTTGACTAAATTCCATAGATTTGGGTATAATTAGATATAAACCGTTTCTAATTCTCATATTCCACCTATTCTCATATTCCACCTAACTTGAACCGTTTCTTTATTTCAAGAATTGAATTCGCTTTTTCATCTGAATTCTCGCCTCCTTCGAATAGTCCACATACTGAGTTCTTCTGTTTGAAACCTTAAAAACGGGGAATATCTTATGGCGGGCTTAATGCCTACAAATATTCTATCTGCCTTTCTTATGTCTTGGCCTTCAGGAAAAGTCCGAAGATACGGCTTATATCTGGCGACATTCCTAATGATTCTTATACCCAGAATTATACTACTGGGTAATGTAGCCACCGTGGACGAACCGGCTTGGATTCTTCGTTCTCATAACTATATTGACGCAGTAAAGAGCGGTCGGTTTAGTGAGACTTTTTTTGAACATCCGGGAGTTACTTTAATGTGGGTAGCGGGAGCTGCTGGTAAACTTGCGGAGTTGAGTAATAAATCAGTAAATTTCAACTCCGGCAAATATCAACCAAACATGCGTTACATTCTTAAAATTGAACAGACAGCAGTAGCTATTGTGACTAGTATTTTTGGGTGGCTTGCATGCTTGTGGTTTGCTCATGCACTCAGGTCCAAGTTAGTTTTAATCTTTTCATCCTTACTCATAGGATCGGATCCATTCTATGTGGGGCTTTGCCGGATCGTGCATTTGGACGGATTAATGGCGACATTCGCGTTAGCTTCCTGCGGTGCGTTAGTCCGTTTTATTGTGGGTGATCGCTCATCCATGCATTCGACTGTTTTTAAAAACTATCGTTGGCTCGCAATCTCCGGTGCTATGGCCGGATTGAGCATACTGAGTAAAACAACGGGTCTCATCTTGTTACCTTGGGCTCTGATTGTTTTGGTCGCTTCTCGTTGGATCGATATTGCCGGCAAATTATCCAATCTTTGGTTTGCTTTGAGCCGCTCGGTAATGTGGAGCATTCGAATTTGGACAATTTGGATAGTAGTAATTGCGGCCATTGTTACTGTAACTTGGCCGGCATTGTGGGTGAATCCCACAAAAATCTTGTCAGTTTTAAGAGCCGGAACTACCTGGGCGCAGCAACAACACCCTAGAGATGAAGTGGTACTGTCCCATCTGGATATGATCAGTCACTACTTCATTCGATTCCCTATTTTCATTGCACCGTGGATTCCGTGGATTCTCATTTTTTGTGTGGTCGGTTTTTTTTTCGTACGACTGATATCTAAGAAACGAGAGGCTTATGATGTATTGTTGGATACGACAACCAGAACATCCGTCGATAGACATTGGTTGCAAGTCCTTCTCTGCCTCATCGTTTTAGTGATTATTTTCCCAGTGGGGTTAGGATTATTTCAAAGGCAGGCTGGGCGATATATATTAACCAGCTATATCTCAATTGATGTCTTTGCAGCGGTTGTCTGCGTCTGGATAACTATGAGACTAACCGCTTACAAACCTTATATATTATCTTTTTTTATACCACTTTTTCTTGGCCTGAGTATCGTGTGTTGGATAACGATTGCTGCATGGCTTCCTTACGCGATGGCATATAGGCATCCTAGCTGGGGCAACCTGAAAGTCCATGGAAAACCATTGCCCCATGGATGGGGAGAAGGATCAGAGATTGTTGCCGAGAAACTGAATAAACTTGAAGATAGTGATAAGTTGGTTGTAGCGGCCAGACACTATTGGATTTTAAGAATATTCTTTAAGGGAAAATCAAAAAACTATAAAAGCGTTTTAGATGGTTCAGCAGATTTTGCAATCCTGCACAAAACTTTTTTAGAGCAATATCCGAATTCTAAATTTATGAAAACATTCAGGGCCAATCATACTCTATTAGATTCTATATATGTGCCGCAAAGAGGGGCCGAACCGATTGCGTGGATATTTGACGCACGAATTAATCATAATTCGGTTTATTAAGGGTATACCAATATCAAGCTTATACACTATTTTCCGGTTGCGGCGTAGAATATGGTCACCCACCGCAAATCTTTGTGAGGTCCCTGCTAAAATTTACGGGATTTCGTCTCTCATTTTTATAAGCAAAACAGGTTGTCATATACCACAAAACGGTCAGGGGGGGGTTGGCATCTTCACATACAAGCCCACGATTTGACCCGCGACAGGATCAAGGCCCTTGTCGTGAAATTAGCGCAAGATTGAAACAAAACGGTCTTGACCTTTTAGCCGAATCGGTCAAGACCGTCAAACAGCCCTCACGTGGGGGAGTTTGCCTCCTTTCTGATAGCGCCCAGGGGATTGGCCCCTGTGCGTTTTTTTTATGTCTGCTCATCTAAAACAGGAGTCAAATAAATGTTCATCACATTTGAAGGTATTGAGGGATCCGGGAAAACCACCCAAATAAAGCATGTCACCCGGTTTCTGAATAAAATCAATAAGCCGTATATCATAACCCGGGAGCCCGGGGGAACGGATATAGGAATTCAGATTAGATCTATTTTGCTTAATTCCAAAAACAAAAAAATCGATGCATATGCAGAACTTTTGCTATATATTGCCGACCGCGTACAGCACGCCAAAGAGGTGATTTTGACCGGCCTGGCTGTCGGTAAGTTGGTATTGTGTGACCGGTTCTTTGACGCAACCACAGCATACCAGGGATACGCGAGGGGCCTTGATGTTGCCCTGATTCAAAAACTTCATCAATTGATGCTCGATAATTTAACGCCGGATCTAACCCTATTGTTTGACCTGCCACCGAAAGTCGGCCTGTCCCGGGCCTGGAAACAGATTAATCAAAAAACAAGGTCCGCAGCCGAAACCCGGTTTGAAGAAGAAGCAATAACATTTCATGAAAAAGTACGGGCCGGATACCTGACACTTGCCCGGGCCGAACCGAAAAGATTTTCAATCATCAATGCCGCCCCAGGTGAAAATCATGTCCGGAGGGCAATCGAAAAAAAGTTAAAAAAAAGGTTGAATTTATGATCTATTTTGACTTTAAAAACCTTTCTTTTGTTTGAGAAATCTTGATTAACGCTTCGCATCACGGTCGGCGCGTTTAGCGACGTACCATGCATGCTGTTGTTGGACTCTCTATTCTATGTTGATACTAAATGTCTGCAGGTCATGATTTCCTTGTATCTCGACAGAGGCAGGTCCAGATGTCTTGAGACGGATGGAAGGATGACCAACTCCCATCAGTGTATACTGAAGAACCGCCTGCTTACTGTCTTCTGAAATACGTTTGGAATCAGGTCCGCTTAGGAATGGCGGCCGTGCTGGCCAGAAATCAAGAATCTTGGTGTCCGATTGACCTTGAATGCTGGCGACAAAGACTAGTGCGCCCAAAGGTCGGTTCTTTGAGGGGGTGAATGTCAAAACCGTGTCATATCCGGAATCGATCTTGGTGATGTCAACTTTTGGAGCGCCTAGACTGGGTGGCGCTGCAAGTTCAGCAAGGGATTGGATCTGGCTTTCCGCAATCTTGTTCTGCTCTGATAAGTCATTCAACAATGTCTTAGCCTCAGCTGATTCCTTGGCAACCAAATCCATGGTTGCCGCTTGGGCTTCGACGCGTTTCCGAATTTCCTCGATCTCGCCAGCGTCGGATTCAGCTCTCTCCGCTGCTGCCTTGATTGTGCCTACGCCTTTCACGGTGAGTTCGGTTATCCTGTCCGACAGAATGAGGGCAAGCCCGGCAAACACCGCGAGGAAGGTTAGGGTGAGAACTGTTCCCTTATGAGTCCCCCTGTGTTGTAATCCACCAAGATGAGACCGCTATGCTATTAAGGAGAAGCAAGATGCCTATCAGTTTCATGTGATCTGTTTTCCTTTCAGTCCAACGTTAAGCTGAGTGGTGCGGCTACCGAGCTTTACGCGTCAGCGCCGCCGAAGTTTCCCGCATCCACTCAAGCGACTGGTTGGGCGTTGCTACGTTTCATAATTTATAAATAGCTTTAAGTTCTCGTTGTAATACGTGAAAGCTTGCTTCAATAGTAGCTTTAGGGAAAGGTACGTACGCCACTCCTGATAGATTTGTAGGTATATTTACACCTTCCTCATGAAGTAGGATTACAAAGGTTCGGCCATACAGACCTTGAAAAAAACCAATTTCATGCATCACATTTTCGCGAACTCTTGCTTCATTTTCTTGGGTAATGTCATCGCCGGTCATCACGATAACGGCGCTATCACAAAGTTCGGCATTATCAATCAGTTTTTCGATAATCGTTCGACCAGCGTTTGGTTCTTGTGCCAGTTCGATAGTCTTCAACTCTACATCTTTTTCTATGAAAGGTTGAACCTTACGCCAATCATCGGAATGCCCGTGAGAAATAAATACTCGCCGTGAAGCTTCCCTCTTGGGTTGTTCTAACTCACTATTGGCACGTATCTCGAAAATTTGATCAATATCACGAACCAGTTTTTCTAATTGATAGCGTGCGAAATGCCACTCAACAATTTGTTCAGGGCCAGCAGGCGCCATCTCTGTCTCAGGATCTGTCTTAATGGTTTGAAAGTCACTATAAAGGTCTGGCAGCAGTCGTTTTAAGGTTTCAACGTGATTGGTCGCCTGGGTGAAGTAGTGCTCTACTTGATCTTGTTTAAAATGTGCACGGGTTTTAACCTCGCCCCTTCCTCTATTTCGGCTAACGTTTTCACTCATGGCAGAGACCAACGCCTTACGAATACCTGAAAGTTTTGCCATTGCATTAGATAACTCAGTCATATTCAGTTAATCTCCTTCGCCCAACGCCTCACATCACCGGCAGCAAAAAGAAGAGCGAGGAACAAGCGATGCTTTTTGCTGCCCGAGTGCATGTGATTGTTAGCCACTATTTGTCAGAAATATTGAGAAAAACCGAAAACAAACAAATTTCCTATTACACCAATAATTAGTGCGACAATGACCGTGTTCCATAGAAATCTCTTCCGATCATGAATGGTATTGTAGTATTCAACAAAATCTCCCCATAAAAACATAGAGCCAATGTAAGATTTGCTAAAAATATAATATATACCTATAAACATAACCACGAACGGCAAAACCAAGAGGGCAATTTTCATGGTAAATACATTATTTTTTGATAGTGTATCAAGAATGCCTATATTGTCAGTTTTTATGTTTTTTAACTTCCTTGAATGATATTCATATAAATACTCAACCTTCATATCACGATTCATTTCTTCTTTTGGAAACAAATCAGATAGATACGAAATATCTTCTTGTGTTAAGTAGTCAGTTCTCTTGAAATTTTTACTCGGTACAGTAAACATGATTACAACCATCACCGGCACCATCATTACAAGCATTAGGAAAGACATGATTTCATGGATTGCCCGCTTCTTTAATTTATATATCCAATTAGTAACTATTGACCTTTCTATTTGCTCCTCAATTTCTGCAAATAAATCACTTCCCAACTTAGCCTTTTCGGTATCAATATAAACTCTAATCCGAGAATCCTCCGTATCATATTGGATTTGACAGATATTTCTTGCTTCGTCCTTATCATCAGAATATCGAATGTCTAAATCAATTATGGGATTATTAATCGGATTGTCATGATTCGTAATCTCATCGATTGTTGTTGTCTTAAAGCTTTTACCTTTCTTGGTGGTAATCTCATACTTTGCGATATATTCTTCTGAAATACCCTTGAATCGTTCTTCGATTACATTGAGGAGTCGTGATAACTTCGATGTATCTAAAATAAACACATCATTAAAAATCCTTCTATATTCATGACTCATAATGTTGTTCCTTATTTTATTGCATGGCTAACCGCTCTTCAGCGGGCGCGGCTTTTTGCGCTCCGCTGAAAGAGCTTGTTCGGCACGTCAAATTCTGTTCATTCTAAATTTTCTCGCTCTTTCAAATTCCGTTTCTTTAGAGTGAAATTTATTGCTAAACATATTCCGCAATATAAACATTGCAGTGCTGAAATGCCACTTGGATTTGGATTGCCAAACACCGCATGGCTGCCCTGGAAGCTATCTAACTCTCCAACTCCGCAAATAGGGCATCTATGCGTAATAATCTCAAGTGGTGGATATCCATTCTTTATAAGATTTTTTACAAACACAGCTGATGAAATGGCATATTTCGCAGAACCCCAGCGCTCCCGCCAGTCGTGCCTTATCGTTTTTTGAAATATATGAAATAGGTGTCAGGATGATGGATTTTCAGGAAAAAGATCCGACATAGATTGTTTTGTGAATACGGCTTTCTCCCTTGCAAAAGCCCTATTCCCGGTTATCGCTGACCATAGTATTTTTCCAGCGGAATATAGATCTGCGCCAATTGCAATTCTTTCATCGGAGCCAGATTCACACTCTGGAGCCATATAATTTAAGGTGCCAACACCTTCATCGCTTAACGTTATTGGTGTGCCACTCTCAATCTGGCAAATTCCAAAATCAATGATTTTAATAGAAAAGTCTAGTGAGACTAAAATATTCGATGGGCTAAGATCTCTATGGACAATAGACGGATTAGAATTTTCACACTCGAAAATAGCCTCACATATTTGATGAAATAGTTTCAAACTTTTAAGCGGGTTATTATAAAACGGGTTGTCGGAAGAACCAATTAATTGGATTAAGGCTTTAGCGCCTTCGATATATTCCATTACATAATAATGAAAATCAGCCTCTGGATTTGAATGATCGAAAATTTTGATAATATTAGGATGGTTAAGTCGTTTTACAGCATCTATTTCACGATAAAACCGCTCATATGCCTGTCCTGGCCCGTTTCTACGAAGAGTTTTTAATGCGTATCGAGGGGAATTTTCAATTTTCTTGTCAATAACCAAATGTACTTGTGCTTGACCGCCCCCGCCCAGTGTTTCGCCTATAGGTTGCCACCTAATGTCTTTTGGAATTTTCATGGTGTATTTCTCTTATTGATGCCGAACATAGAGTTGAGCCGCCGAGGTACGAGGTCGGCTCCAACGGCTAGTTGGGCAACGCTTTTCATATCGCTGACTTCCCCTATCAATGGCTGACCATGCCTTCATCCACTTGTTGCGCTTTCCGAGATGCAGCGACTGCTTCTTTTACTATATCCATAAACCCAATGCTCTTAATCATCCGTAGCTGCCGTTGGAGTTCATCATAGTCAAGTAGCCAAAAATGCGTTGGATGTTGTTGGGCAGCTTCTATCGCGGGCCTACTGAACCTTCCTGTCGTTGTTACGACAAGCATATAAGGTCTGTATTCATTCCCGGCAAAGAACCTGGCTCCTACAAGCTCGCGGATAACCTGAATTCCAACGGTATTTCGTGTATGTTTGGCCTGAATCAGCAATCCTGATTCACGATTCGAATCAAAAAAAGCAATGACATCGATACCGCCATCACGTGAAGCCTTGGTGACGGAAGTCACATAACCATGACTAGAATATAGACAGGCCACAAAGTGCTCAAACTCATTCGGGGTAATCTCAAGGAGTTCTTTCTCACCAGACAGGAAAGGCTCCAACTGCTTGTGTGCCAGAACCTGCCTGAGAACCTGAGCAACAACAAATTCAAGAGCAGACGAACAGGGGGCTGTAAATGATGCTAACCCTTCGTAGGAAGGACGAAATCCTGAAGAAGTCTTGCCGAGTAGACACACTTTAGGGCCACGTCCATGGATGCCGCTGCGGTGCACCATCTCGGAAATACCCCATTTACCGCGATCCCAGTCCCAAGCTCTTGGGATATCTCCGCGGGATACAGATTTGGGAACAAACCCTGGCTGTAACCTCGCGTCCAGTATGGTAGGGATATGGAGTTCGGAAGCGTAAACTGTATATGAAACTGCCACCATCGGAGTATCCCGCTCCATATGGTAGAGGCCGAGACTGCTCTCAATCTCTGCAAAATTTGAATCCTGCAATTCTCTTTCCAGGCAAGTCCAAGTGATACCTAATCGGGATTTAGTGAAATCTCGCAGATTTTCCCTTTTAGACAATTTTTTCTCCAATCTGTCCTTATAAAAGTCATCAAAGAGCCACGGTTCAATATCATACGTGGGTAGGTAAAAATGCCCATCATTATGCAGAGCATAATACTTTAGAAAAGTCTGAAGAGCCATTACGCGTGCAATTCTGACATCACCGGACAATGCAGAAACTCGCGGGCCAACAAGCTGTGTGTCTTGGTAATCAACCGACATGTACAATTGCCATGCATAACGGACTCGTTCTAACTCCGTGATAACACTGTTCCAATGATCAAGAAGGCGGTTCAAAACAGATGTTGCCACTTCCGGTGGTATATTCCGGTCAGCCAAGACTGAACGCAATGTTTCCTCAATCAGTTTCATAGCTTCGCTATCGGCTCCCTAGGGGTGCACTTTGAAGTAGAAATATCCGGTCAGCGCTCTTGGCCTCAAGCCTCTCTATGAATTCAGGTGATGTCTTCATATCTGTCCATGCCCAACGCCGAGCTAAGCGGCGCGTTTACGCGTCCGCTTCAGCGCCTTGTTGGGCAGCCTTCTTGAATTCTTTTAAAGCTAACTTGACAACCTTTTCCCTCATGGCATGGTCATCTTCCGATAGGTGAAAAGACTCTGGCGAAATCCTAAACATGTAATCCAGGTGGAATGAATGCCACTCTTCCCCATCGAATACAACAAATTCCCACCACTTCCAGTACCTATCTCCGTCGTCATTGTAGTATGGCTCTCCAAACTGATTTACCAGCGAGGATTTGTTGTCCAGCAGAACTTCAATATCCGAACTGGTTTTGTGATATCCCTCAGTGTCCCCTTGGGACAATTTACACCAAGACATCCCACTTCGACCAAGTCGCGAAGCGTCCGCCAAGGCTAACGCCGGAGTTATAAACTTGGCAGAATCGACATCAAACTGCGTTGGATTTTCTCCTTCAAGAGCCGAGTACACCATCGATAGCAATCCACATGACTCTTTCCAGTCTTCCCGATTGACCGCCTCTCTAATAGTATCCCTGTGAGGCAAGAAGGCCTGCCTTCCAACGCCAGAACCAAGTATACCCTCAAGGTATTCATATTCCTTCGATAGGTGATCTGGAAATTCCCCACGTCGCCTGCATACAGATTTATCTATATTGCACTTCTTATGGGCTACTGCCATCATGAGATGCCTACAGGCTGATTCCCAGTCTTTATTCCTTGAACGCTGGTAAAGAGAATGCTGCGATACAGCATATAGATTCGCAGCCCACTCAAAATGCTCGGTGGATGCTATTGGGGATATCAAATCCCAGGTTAGGCACACGCAGATTACCTGCCACCTCTGTGATATCTGTTCTACCTTATCCCAACTGACGTCTTGAGCATGATGCTTAGCATCGCCACGGAGCTTCTGTATCTCGCGAATTGTGGCCACATAGCATGGGCGATATTCTGCCTTGATGAGCATATTAAGTGCTTTGTTAAAACCTATTGTGCTTTGGCCGTTCTCATAGATGTCAATATCGAGAAGTTGAAGGCATTCATAAAAAAGAAATTCCAGTGTGTCATGGAACAGGACTATCACATGTCGGGGATTGCACTCTTTGTCTAGCAGCAACTTCTCGGTGAGCAGTGCATCCTCGCGTGCTGCTCTGTAGAATTTTAGCTCGTGAAGCATGGTTCCCTCACTTCGTTCTTGTTGCCCAACAGTGAATATACGGATCCGTATAAGACGCAAAATCTTGTATTTCTGTCCGCATAAAACTCTTCTATTTCGCCTCTGAATATAAATATATGTCCATAACTATCAGACACTTAAATTAAATTT
>SDBV01009203.1_pt1 | contig 13176 bp, 14 predicted proteins | sample 2277081 | NCBI WGS metagenome assembly SDBV01 (sample SAMN10402039, study PRJNA504765) | marine sediment metagenome | isolation source: marine sediment core GS10_PC15, 223 cmbsf | place: Arctic Ocean: Southern Knipovich Ridge | collected 2010
GAGAAAACTACGTGTAAAGGTTTTAGCTTTGCCTCCGCTGATGCCCAGATCATAGCCATGTTTTTCGCCTTCCTGCCTGAGGCCCACATTCATAATACCTTGCAGATTTGGGATAGCGGCAAGATCAACAGAGATATAGCGCAATAAATGAGATTTTGGCTGTTCTTGCATAACTGATTGAAAAGAATCGAAAGAAAAGTCCTCTCCGAAAGCAGTAGCGAATCCTAAAATCACAAACAATCCAAGTTTTTTCATTCAAAAATGACAGCACGGAAACCCAGTCCTTTAGGGCTGGGAGGAAGTGCTGCTCCTCTTTTTAAGATTGTAGTTAAAATAAGTTTTAAGCAAACTTTTTGGCAATGAAGAGAACCATTAGCATTCGCCTTGAAACATGCTCTTTGCAAGATCAGAAGTTTTATGACTTGCAAGATGCCTATTGCAAAGCTTGTAACCTGATTGTACCAGCCGTTATAGAAAATAGATGCTGGAATCGATTTTCCTTGCATCATCTTGTTTACTCTCATGTGCGACAAAATTCTCTGCTTGGTTCTCAAATGGTTTGCAATGCGATTTTTTCTGTCTGCAAAGCGTATCGAGTCAAAGTGATTTTGCCAAATGAAGAAGTTCCTTTGATCGAGTTTCGCCAAAATCGAAGCATCCATTTTGATAAAAGAACGTATAAAATTAAAGGAGAAACCCTTTCTCTCTATACCCTGGAGAAAAGGATCCAAGTAAAAATGCGGTTTGGCCCCTTTCAAAAGCAATACTTCTCTCGAGGTATACCTAAAGAGGGGGAACTGATTTGTAAAAAAGGTCGATGGTATTTCAATCTTGTTTTGGATTTTCCCGACCCTCCTATCCAAGAAAACCTGAACCTTTTGGGAGTAGACTTGGGAGAGAATAACGTTTTTGCAGTCAGTAGTGGAAAAGTAGTGAGCGGAGGCAAGATTCGCCACAAAAGAGACCAATTTCTTGCAAAAAGGCGCCGCCTTCAGTCCAACGGTTCTCAGTCGGCAAAACAATTGCTGAAGAAAATCTCTGGCAGAGAAGGCCGCTGTATGAGACAGACCAACCATGAATTGAGTAAGGAGATTGTAGAAGAAGCTATACGAGAAAAAGCCGGAATCATTGTATTGGAAGACCTGACAAATATCAGGAAAAGAATTAAAGGAGGAAAAAGATTGAAAACACGGTTGCATCGATGGGGATTTCGACAGCTGCAGACCTTTATCCAATACAAAGCGGAGGCCAAAGGTCTTAGAGTGATGTACATCAATCCAGCTTATAGCAGTCAAGAATGCTCCCTTTGTGGTTGTTTAGGTGTTCGTGAAAGACATCTTTTTACTTGTTTGTGTGGAAACCAGCAGCACGCCGACTTGAATGCAAGTCGAAATCACTGCAGGTTTGCCTTAGGCACCCCTAAGGCAACGTGCGCCGTAAATCGCACGCAGGTGGTAGCTCTAAAGGGCTAACCATAAAGCTTCCGCCTTTAGGCGGGAGTTGTTTACGACCTAATATCTATGGGTGGTAAGGAGCAAAAAGTAAAGAGGAGTTGTGTCCACCAAACCCAAAGGAATTCGAAAGGGCGACATCAATTTTGAAGTCCTGGGCTTCACGTATAATATCGAGATCAGCAACCTCTTCAATTGGGTCATCGAGGTTGATGGTCGGATGGAGTTTGCCATGTTGGATTTCGAGGATGGTTGCAATGGCTTCGATTCCCGCCGCAGCACCAAGGCAATGGCCCGTCATGGATTTCGTCGCATTGATTTTGATATTGGGCGCATGCTCTTTGAAAGCTGATTTGATGGCAACAGCTTCCGAAATATCTCCCGCTATTGTGGAAGTTGCATGGGCATTGATGTAGTTGACTTGTTCTTTTTCAAGCCCTGCAGCTTTGAGGGCATTTTCAATACTGAGACGGACTCCTTTACCATCTGCGTGGGGAGAGGTCATGTGATAGGCATCGCAGGAAATGGCTCCGCCTAGATATTCAGCGAGAATGGGGGCTCCTCTTTCGAGTGCATGCTCTAAGCTTTCTAGGACGAGAACAGCAGAGCCTTCTCCCATCACAAATCCGTCACGGTTTTTGTCAAAGGGGCGAGAGGCTTTTTCTGGTGCGTCATTGCGTGTTGACAGGGCTTTGAGCGCTACGAAACCTGAAAGGCCAATCTGATTGATTGCGGATTCTGATCCTCCACAAAGCATTAAATCGACTTCTCCATTACGGATGTGCCCTGCTGCAGAATATATGCCAAAATTAGCAGTTGCGCAGGCAGTAGAAATCGAATAGTTGGGGCCCATAAAGCCTATATCAATGGCGAGGAGTGCTCCTCCCATGTTTGTGATGATGTAGGGGATAAAGAAAGGGGTTAGGCGCTTATGGCCCTTCTCAATGATGGTCTGCGTACCATCATACAAAACAGTCATTCCTCCCATCCCAGAACCAACTAAAACTCCACATCTGGTTTTATCTAGCTTGTCAAAGGCTTCCCCGGTCAATCCTGCATGTTCTAGGGCTCTTTTCCCAGCAACGATGGTATAGCAAATAAAGGGATCTACTCTCCGAGCTTGCTTTTTGTCCATATAATCGCCGATTTCAAAGTCGCGGACAACCCCAGCAAATCGAGTGGGATATTCGCCAACGGGGAAATGCTCAATCGGGCTGATGCCGCTTTTTCCCTCGAGTAAAGACTGGTAGAACTTGTCGAGATCACTGCCAAAACAGGAGATAATCCCCATTCCAGTGATCACGATGCGTTTCTTTTTATCCATAAGGTTCCTATTTTAATGGAAAAAGGAGAAATTTGCAATGGAACTATTCGTTAACTTTTAATTTTAATTCGACAATTTTCCCATCTCGGAAGAGCTCTTCAAGTTGATATTTGTCACGAAGACCGGGCATGAAAATATGGATCATATAATCGAGATAATCGATCACAATCCAATCCCCTGATTGCAGTCCTTCGACATAGAGGGGCTTTTCCCCTTGTTTTTTAAGGGTATCGATCACTTCCTTTGCCATAGCGACTACGTGGCGATCGACGCTTCCTTCCGCTATGAGGACGTAATCCGTGAGACTGGATATCCCTTTTACATCGAGGGCGAGGATATTGATCCCTTTTTTATCAAAAATTGCTTGAGCAGCAGTATGAATATTTTGAACTGGGTCTTCAGGCATAACGGTTTAGTATAACTTGTGTTTATGAATGTAGTCGAGAACTTTGGCTGGAATCCATTGTCCGCAATATTTTTTTTGATGCAAGAGCGTGCGCAATTCTGTCGAGCTGATTTCCATAGAAGGAATAGGCGTTCTTCCTTTGTGAATTTTTTTTTGAATCAGTTCGGGTAGATCTGGGGAATCCGCTTTGTGGCGTCCTCCAACAAGAGGAGGAGCCATCTCAAGAAGTTTTTCCACATCTTTCCATCTGGGAAGTCCCTTTAAAATATCTTCACCCAGAATCAAATAAAACTCCACCTCAGGCATCTGTTTTTGCAGTAGCTTGATTGTGTCAATGGTATAAGAAGGGCCTTCTCTTTCTAATTCTATATCAATCACAGTAAATTCGGGGATTTCCTCGATTGCAAGTTCTACCATTTCTTTCCGTGCTTTTTTGGGAGCAGTAGGAGGGCTTTCTCCTTTCTCTGGAGAAAAATTGGCCGGTGAGAAAAATATCTGGTCGAGTTTATGGATCTCTAAGATTTGAAGAGCGAGATTGAGGTGGCCAAAATGGATCGGATCAAATGTCCCTCCAAAAAAGCCAACTTTTCTGCGCACTAAATGATTCTCCATTCGTTTTTGACGGAGATGGCTCGTAGTTTTTTATCCGGGTTCACTGCAATGGGGTTGCCAGCCTCCTTTAAAAACTCCAAATCGTCCTTACTGTCGGAATGGGTGGTGATTTTCTCAAAGAAAATGCCCATTTTTTTTGCCATATTGCGAATGATCTTTGCCTTGTCTTTGCCATCGAGAATCTTTTTGATCTTCTGAAAACAATGATTCTCATCAATGGCATATTCTGTGGCATGGTAGGCATTGACTCCAAGGATTTTTGCAAAGCGCTTCACAAGAAAGCTCGGAGAATTCGAGAGGATCATTGTATAATGCCCCTGCTGCTGTGCTCGCCGCAGTCGCAGGACTGCAGGCATATAGAGGGCTTTTTCCATATATTCAGGGACAAACTTATCGACGTACTTTTCGAGCATTTCAAGAGGTTTTCCGCGCAATAACTTATTGAAGGCGTTATGGTGCAGATCAGCCAGGGTCATCCCCAAAAACCGGTGCCGGAGTGAATAGAGTATAGATTGCACAACAGTAGAAAAAGGGAGAACCCCTTGGCGATACAAATATCGACAAAATCTGGCGCTACTATTGCCCTGAATCAAAGTACGGTCTAAATCAAATGCAGAGATTTCTGTGAATCTATCCATTTATCATTCCTCTAAATCGAAGAGTTTTTCCTCAATCTCTTCGATCATAGTTTCTACGGTGTCTAGTCTGAGTTTTTCTTCTCCTATGAGCTCTTGGTACAGCATCGATTCTTCTAAGCTCAAAGCTGATCCTCCCACGGTCCTGCGATGGGCCTCAAGGCTTTCTTTTACTTTTCTCTTTGCTTTATGGCGCTCATCTAGTAATACATGCAAAGAAGATGAGAGATCTTCGGGATTTTCCTCTAAAAGATTCTGCCATTTCTTTTCTTGGATGTGGTCAGCTATGGTATCAATCCTACTTTCAAGCATTGTTTTCTCAATCCCCTTTGCAAATAGGGCCTTCTCTCCTTTTACGAGAGCTTCCCATTTTTCGACAAGGGCATCGAGAGAAAAAACTTCTGCTTGATTGAGTACTTCGAGCGAATGATCGAGCAATTGCTGCTGCGCCTCCAACTGTCTTTTTTGCTCAAGGCCAGCTGCTTTTTTTTGCTCCTCTCTCTCTCTCTGCTGCTTTTCTTCTATGGGCTTTTTCACATCCATGAGACGTTTTTTCAGAATTTTTACTTCTTCGCGTCCCAGTTCCAGCTCTTTTATTTCTTTGAAAAGAGCATCGATTCTTTCCTCTGCTTGAGGGTCTTCTTTCAAGGATGCAATTTTCGCATCGATTATTTCGAAATTCTCCTTATAAATCCCCCGCTTTTCAGCTCTTTCTTTGTGCTGTTCTTTTTCTTTCTCTTTGATCTGATCCCAGTATTCGGAAAGTTTTTGTCTCGTCTCAGTAAACGCCCGAGTTGATAAGTTCAAAACTTTTGCAAAGCTTTGCAGCGCTTTAATCTCCTCTTTCCGCTCAAAAAAAGGCGGAACAATCTCTTTTTCTACAAAAAGAGTGATGTCCGCAGAAAAAAGAATGGAAATCTCCTTGACCAATTCTTTTCGCCTAGGGAAGGCTTGATCTCCCAATTTACTTAAAGTTTCAAAAAGGCGGTTTTTCTGTTTGATGCGCAAATTGATTTGTATCAGTTCTTTTCTTAAGGCATTGAGTCTGCCAGTAAAGGTGTTGAACAGACCCAATTCACTTTGCATCACCTCATACATTTTCGCATTTATTTGCAAAACTTTTGGCACTTCAATTGGATCGCTTTCTTTGAGAATAAGTTCTTTTCTTTCGAGATCTTTTTCAATTGCTTGGATAGCTAGATCCATTTGCTCCCCAGCAAATGAGGACTCTTCGTTAAGGACTTCGTTTAAACGACGGATCTCATCGGAAAGTTCCACATATTCAGCCCAAAAAATGGTTCGGATACGAGGGGGCATTTTTTCTTTGAAAAAGTCCAAACAGGTGCGTTTAGCCTGCCAGAAGTCCCGGAAGGCTGGGGTTTTTTCTTGCGAGAGGGCATTTCTCATAAAATCAAGGCACAAGCGGATCTTTTCCTCAATTTTTTTCTTACCATCTAGATCAAGAACAAATTGTTTGTAGGGCTCTAATTCAGTCTCTTGCATCTTTTTGTCTTTCGTCAGACCCCCTATTTTAGTCCTTTAAAATTAAAAGCTCAACTCATAATCCTGGATAATAGTCTCAACAGATTTCTCTAGGGGGAGGTTTTCAACTTTTAACCAGCGGAAAAGGGGCTCTTTGCGGAACCAAGTAAATTGTTTTTTTGCATAGCGACGAGAGGCTCTTTTAAAAAACGCAACAAAAGTCTCAAAATCATCAGGGCTACCGTGACTGGAGAGAAAGTCGAGACACTGTCGATAACCAATCGCTTGGGATGCCGATCTGTTTTTTTGAAGCCCCGCTTTTTCAAGCTTACGCACTTCATCAATGAATCCTGCTGCGATCATTTCATCGCACCGCATTTCAATGTGAGGGTACAGTACTTCTTTTGACATATATAAAAACCAGCACCGGAAGTCGTAGAGGATTTCTTTGCCTTCCATCTTTGGAAAATCAGAAACCTTTTTATTAGTCAGAGAAATGATTTCTAGGCCCCGGATGATTTTTTGACGATCTTCTCTGGTAATGGTATTCGCATAATCTGGATCGATTTTTTTTAGTCTTTCATAAAGGGCACTTGTTCCCTGTTTTTCCATGTCCTCTTCTAATTCCTTGCGCACTTCGGGAACAGAAGGAGGCCCCTCAGGAGGACCGTAAATTAAGGCGTGAATATAAAATCCTGTTCCCCCAACAACAATCGGCACTTTTCCCTGCATGAGAATATTGCGAATTACTTTATGTGCTCTCTCATAAAAATCCACCACATTGAAACTCTGATCCAAATCCCTGATATCGATTAGATGGTGAGGAATTCTTTTTCGCTCTTCTTCTGAGACTTTTGCAGTGCCAACATCCATTCCCCGATAGACCTGCATGGAATCAGCTGAGATGATTTCTCCACCGATTGCTTCTGCAATTGCGAGAGAAAGTTTCGTTTTTCCCACCGCAGTAGGCCCAGAAATGACGATGACTTTTCGCTTTTTTGTCTGATCAGGAGTTTTCTTTTTCAGGGGGAGGGTGATTTGCGAGAGGAGTTTTCTCAGCTCCTGATCTTCAAAAGTTGTGCCCGGGTTCACAATGGGCTCCTACGTAAACGCCAATCCTGAATCAACTTCATAGACATAGCAAGTATCTTTTAGGTATTTTTCTTCTCAAAATACAAGGCTATAGGCACCTGTCGGCTATTAGCCTTATATTTTGAGAAGAAAAACCCTCTAAAATCTGCTCACTCTCTCCATAAATTTGATCCTGGATTGGCGTTAATCAAAAGATTTGAGCGCTTCTTTTTTGGTGCTAAAGATTTTCAGGATTCTTTCAAAACCAGCCATTCTAATGATTTCCATTACATCATCGCTCATTCCAAAAAAAGCCAGTTTTTTCTTTGCCGCATGCATTTTTTTTGTCATGGATAGAAGAAGGCGCATGCCGGCACTGCTCAAATAATCGATATTGCTGCAATCGATCGCAATTTTTTTGGAAATGTCGAGAAGCTTTGCAAGTTTTTTCTCCACAATTGGAGTGGTTGCTGCATCAACCCGGCCCTCAATTGTTACGAGGTGAATGTCCCCTTCTTGTTCGACTGTAATTTCAACACCAATACCCATACTCATCAAGATAATGGGCATAGGATTTTCAATCTAGAAAAATAACTTTACTCTATAAGTTCGAGGCGGACGCGTTGTCCAAAGCGAGCTCCAATAGTCATTGCGAGCGTACGAAGGGAATTGATGATGCGTCCCTTTCGGCCCACTACTTTGGCTATGTCATCAGGGGAAACGCGCACTTCAATTAGGGTTCCATTTTCCCTTTCCACGATTTGAATATCTACAGCATCGGGTTGATCAACGAGGTTTTTTACGAGGTAGTCGAAAAATTCTTTCATAGTCATCACTTGAGTTAAAATGCTAAACTTCACCCAAATAGTAACATTTTCTCATTTTTGCTTCTACTGTCATATGAAAATTGGAATTGAAACTACGTGCCTCTCTCAAACCATCCGCGGCGTTGGCACTTATACTCTCACCCTCATTGAAGCACTCAAAAAACAGCAACAAAAAATTTACTACTATGACCATTCCATCCGGCTGCGCCTTCCCTTTGCTAGTAGCATTACTTCTCTCTTCCGCTCTCGCTGCTACGAAAAAGTGGAACTCATCCATTTTCCTGATCCAAAAATTCTCTATGGCAGAAGGCCTAATACCCCGATCGTCCTCACAATTCACGACATCATGCCTGTGCTTTTTCCCCAGTTTTTTCCAACCAAAAGCCGCCTCATGATGGAGCGTTTTCTTCCTCGTTATTTGCGTGATGCCGATGCCATCACATGCCCTAGCATCCAGACCAAAGAAGATCTCGTGAAAACCTTTCAAATCCCTTCTGAAAAAATCCATGTGATTCCGCTTGCCCTTCTCCCCCAAAAAAGAATCATCCAAGAAGAAAAAGAACCTTTTCTTCTCTATATTGGCTCCTTTGAACCACGAAAAAATCTGCCAGGCATACTTGAAGCTTTTGCAAAGGTGCGGAAATGGGGGGTTCCGCACAAACTCATTCTCGTCGGCAAAGAAGAAGGGAAGAATCGCATCCCCCATGCACTCATTGCTAAACTCGGTTTGCGGGAACATATCGAACTCAAGGGATACATCACCGAGGAAGAAAAATGCGCACTTTTACAAAAGGCGGCCCTTTTACTTTGGCCCTCTTTCTATGAGGGATTTGGGCTCCCTTTGCTCGAGGCTATGGCCTCGGGAACTCCCATTGTAACTACGAATGGTTCTGCTATGTGCGAGGTCGTCCAAGATGCAGCTATTCTCATTGACCCAAACAACTCTGATGCCATTGCAAGCGCAGTGATAGAGGTTGTATCTTCACAAGAGAAAACAAAATTGCTTATGGAAAAAGGGCTGAAACGCGCAGCAGAATTCTCTTTAGAGAATTTTGGGGAAAGACATGTGGATTTATACTATTCTTTAGTTAACACAAATTTTAGGTCAGAAAACTAAAAGTTACAAAATATCAACTTTTTTCTATTCAAACATTCATTTCAGCGAATACTTTTTCAACTGCAGCGTTCACGCGAGCGTTCTCTTCTGGGGTAATTTGTTCTTCCAATTCAGTGCAAGTTTTTTGTAACCATGCTGTTAATGAATCTATATCCTCGACTTGGGAAAGTTCTCTTTTCATGCTATTCATTGCCCAAAAGACTGATAAAAAATCCCAGCAACCACAGCAACAGTTGTCAGAATAACTGCGGTCGGGGCTTTTTCCTGTATCAATAGAAACCTCTTTACACAGAGGATTAATACTAAGTGGTGGGGTAGAAAGATTATCTGTATTTAACTCCATAATATACTCCTTAATTGATAATATACTTAAAATAATAAATAATTTTTGCTTTTTAGTCAATATTTAAATATTTTATTCCACATTTTAAGTGTAAAGAATCTCTATGGCCTATGAATGGGATTTGATTCAAATTTTTTTTATACAAAAGTCATTTTCGCGTAAGCAAATTGAAGGTGATTTTCTTACGCGAAAACGGAAAATGTCATTTTCGCGTAAGGCGCCATAAGCAAGTTACTGAGGATAATGAAACCCAAGTTGCTACCCATTATTCCTCTATGCTATCTGCGCTGTCTACCACTTAAGCTTTGCTCGTCGCCCATATGTAAACATATGGCCTTCCTCTCAAATCTTGTATCTAAACAGCTCGCTAACGCTAAAGAGAAATAGGGGTAGCAACTTGGGTTAAAGAAAATACGAAATGAAGTAAAAAAATTTTTATAGGAAAAATCTGCCCTCTAAGAGGGTGTATGTGAATTGCTTTCGCTGCCAAAAGCCAAGTTTTTTTCCTAGAAGATCGTTCTGGAGGACGGAACAAACTCAAATTGAGTTTGTGGAGTTCGAAGAACGTCTTATTAGGGAAAAAGATGGCTTTTGTTGGCAGCGGAATGAATTCACATACACCCTCTAAGGTTTATTCCGTTTCAGAAAGCTCCTCAAAAAGCCATCTGACGTAATCAGGATTGGCATCAGTAATGAGGATCTGGGAAACTTCGGGGATTTCATAGGAGGCGTGCTCGATGATGTAGTCGCGCACGCGGGGAAAGTATTCCTCTTTGGTCTTGAAAAAAACTTTCACCTCTTTATCTTCTTGCACCTTCCCATCCCAAAGATAAAAGGAATCGACATGGGGCAGGATGTTGGCACAAGCCACCCATTTTCTCTTCACCAGCTCTTTTGAAATCTTTTTTGCTTCATCAATTTTACCTGAAGTCCATTGGATTTGTATATAGGCCATACTTTAAGTTCCTTCTTCTATAAACGCGAGTTGCGGGATGCGGAAATCAATCACTTTTTGTGGGAAAATCACTCGTCTTTCCTCCCCTTCTGGGAAATCAAGTTGCATCTGTTCTTTCTCAAGCAATTGCTCGCGCAATTTTAAATAATTGCTCAGTTCTTGTGAATAATTTTTGGTCGAAAGACGCAGTATGCGGGGAAAGACAAAGCGAATATCTTTTTCTTTTTGGGTGACGAGTAGTTCATCTCCTGTCAAGAGGACGATTTCTCGACGCCCGCAACTTTTTTCAAATGCATGGGAAACATCGATTCGTTTGACATTGAAAAGATCACAGACAATGGGACCTTCGAGGATTTTGAGTAGATCAAAGGCGAGCTCAATCTTCTCTCCGGTAATGGGCTGCTTCCATATGAGGTTTTCTTTCATCCCGAGATAGATTTCTGGAAGTCTTTTGGGACTAAAAAAAGGGGTGATTGGAAAAGGGACGGCTTTTGCATCGAGAGCAATGTTCTCAAAATCATGCAAAAAGCAAATGGGTTGACGGATTGTGTAATTGATATAGAGAATGTCGGGCTCTTTGAATTTTACCTCAGCTTCTTTAATGACTGGTGAAGTAAGGAGGCTCGCCTGGGCCCCTTTGAGATCGAAATCTGCGCTTAGAATAGGCTGATCAACGGAAAGACCCAAAAGTTCTGCTAGATAGGCGGTTTTGAGTGCTTCTTTTTGGGGACCGGTTTGGATGATGGCTTTGATGGGGACTTTGTAATCTACTGCGCAGGTGCATTTCCAATATCGATACCCTTTGATGCAAAGGAAAAAGCTGGCATTGACGAAGATTGCCAAGCAAAAAATCCAAATAAGAGCTCTAGAGAGGGTGAATTTTTTCTTCATTTACCTAGTTTCTCGAGAACTGCAGGGCCCACTGTCGTAATGTCACCAGCACCCATCGTGATCAAGACATCTCCTGGCTTTAAATGGCTTGCGAGATACTCGACCAACTCCTCTCTTCCTACAAAACGGATGGCATTATACCCACCTGCCTGAATCCTCTCCACGACCTTTTTTGGGGTCACCTCGGGAAGAGGGGGCTCGCGTGCGGCAAAAATATCGGTCAAAATGACCTGATCGGCATACTCAAAAGCATCGGCAAAGTCATCGAGGCAATATTTTGTGCGGCTATAGCGATGGGGTTGAAAAGCAACAACAAGTCGCTTGCCTATTAATGCATGTTTGAGAGCTCGCAATGTGGCAAAGATTTCTGTCGGATGATGAGCATAATCATCATAGATCTCAATTTCTGCGGCTTTCCCTTTTTTTTCGACTCGACGGCCTACTCCCTGAAAGATTCTGAATCCTTTTCGCAATGTCTTTTCACTGATATCGAGCTTAAGTCCCAATCCAAAAACGGCTGATGCGTTGAGGACATTGTGCCCTCCAATGAGAGGAATCTCGAGATTGCGGTAGTGCTTCCCTTGAAAGGAAAGATCGAAGGTCATTTTCCATTTAATCTGCTGGAAATTTTCGATGACGAGATCAGCATGCTCGCCAAAGCCATAGCTTATGCCAGGAAGCTTGAGGGAGCGGAGGAGCATATCATCATAGCACCAGAAAAAATGTTTCTTCGAACCCACTTGGTTGGCAAATTGCCGAAAGGCTTTGAGTAGGGCTTCTTCGGTTTTCCAAAAATTCATGTGGTCATGTTCAAGATTGGTGATGATGGCGCTAAAACTGGGGTAGTTTAAGAAACTCCCATCACTTTCATCCGCTTCTACAGCAAAGTACATTCCTTTCCCATGACGACCATTCGAATTGGGGCCGCTGAGGTATCCGCCAATGGCATACGAAGGATCCATTCCCGCTTCGAGCAAGACATGTGCAAGGAGCGCAGCTGTGGTTGTCTTGCCATGTGTTCCCGTCACAAGAACAGGTGCATACCCTTCCAAGAGTTGCGCCAAAAGATTGGAACGATGCAATAGAGGAATCCCTTCTTTCTTGGCAAAAATGTATTCGGAATTGTCTTCTGGAATATCTGAGGAATAAATCACGGCATGCGGCTTTTTCATTTTTTTGGGGTTGTGCCCAATAGTTATTTGAGCTCCCCCCACGCGCAAATTTTCTATTGTGGGTGATTCGAAGATGTCGCTTCCGGTTACGATTTCCCCTCTCTTCAGGAGAATACGAGCAAGTGCGCTCATTCCAATTCCCCCAATACCGATGAAGTGATAGTGCTTTTGCATTATTTCCCTTCTAATTGATGATGAATGAGCTCATGAAGCTCTATTGCTCGTGACTGCTTTACTTTTTCCAAGCACGATCTCATGGTGGAAAGTTTTTCTCTAGCGCTTTCTAAAACTTTGGGAAGTGTGTCGATTGCACTTTGCTCTAAAAGGAGCGCCCCCCCTCTGCTTTCGAGTGCTTTTGCATTTTTGTGTTGATGATTTTCCGATGACCCTGGCCAAGGGACGAGGACGGCAGGCACACTAAATTCGATGAGTTCATTCAGTGTTCCCGCCCCCGAGCGACAAAGGGCAAGATCGGCTGCTCGCCAGGCTACATGCATCTTCTCTTCAAAGGTCTTTACTGAGGCGAGAATGCCCTGTTTTTTATATTGCGCATCGAGCTCAGATGGATCGTGGCTTTTTCCACAAAAGTGAAGAACTTGCAAATCTTTTTCCAAAAGAGCTCCGGCTTTGTTGAGAACAGCAGCCCCTTGCGATCCACCAAAGATGAGAAGGGTAAAGCGAAAAGGATCGAGTTGAAAATATTTTTTTGCCTCTTCTTTGTCTAAATAAGCTGAAGGAGTCACTTCAGACCAGAAAGGCATTTTTGCAAGAAGCACCTGTCCTTTTAATCCAGATGAAGCTTCTTCAAATTGTACAGAAGAAAGCTTGGCTCCTGCAGAAAAAAGGCGATTGACCTTACCAGGATGAGCATTGGATTCAACCAAAATATA
>SDBV01009204.1_pt1 | contig 13175 bp, 16 predicted proteins | sample 2277081 | NCBI WGS metagenome assembly SDBV01 (sample SAMN10402039, study PRJNA504765) | marine sediment metagenome | isolation source: marine sediment core GS10_PC15, 223 cmbsf | place: Arctic Ocean: Southern Knipovich Ridge | collected 2010
TGGGCGGTTCAGTGGGGAGCGGCGATTTGTCGCTCCCCATGCCGCTCATGCTCTTATTGCAAAGGGTGACGCCAAACCTGTCGAAGAAGTGAAAGAGGAAACCATGAAAATCTTGATGAAAGAAACAGTTGTCGCTCCTGGTGGAAAGCTGCACGCTGGAACGGTCTATGAGGTTCCAGACGCAGAGGCGCAGGGCCATGTTTCTGCCGGCCTAGCTGAAGCCGCCGACGAATCAGCGCCACCACCGCCGCCTAAGAACATAAAGAGTAATTGGAAACCAAAGACTAAGAAGAAGCGATAGGGGCGGAGAATGTCTCCTGCTCTCAACAGAACGGTCGCACCAACCTCAGAACCACTGACTTTGCCCGAAGCAAAAAGACACCTGCGCGTTCTCAGTGGTGATGAGGACACTGTGATTCGGGACTTTCTCAAATCGGCGCGGGAAGATTTTGAGGATGCGACCAGCAGGGTGTTGATGACGCAAACTTGGGAACAGCTCTACGATTGGTTCCCAAACACGATCAAACTTCTGCGTTCCCCGGTACAGTCCGTTACCAAAATTGAATACATCGACACCGAGGGAGTTTTGACTACGCTGGCGACGAGTGAATATGTCTTGGATTCCAAGAGTGAACCAGCACGGATCGTGGAAGCGTTTGGTGTATCTTGGCCCACCACTCGACAAATCGTGAATGCCGTCATCGTGACCTTTGTGGCGGGCTACACCAGCAGGGCGCTTGTCCCTCATACCGCCAAGGCGGCGGTCAAACTCAAGTTGAGCCACTATTTTGAACATAGGGAGTCGGTTGTGATGGGCGGAGCGCCTATCGACTTGCCGCAGGGTTGGGATGCGCTGGTGGCAAAGAATTGGGTTCCACAGGCTTGAAATGAGAGCTGGAGCACTCAGGCATAAGGTGACGATTCAGAAGCTGGACGGAACTCTGGACGACGCCGGCGTGGAGAATCAGACCTGGGTTGATGTGGTCGAGGCGTGGGCTGCCATCGAGCCTCTGAGTGGAACCGAGAAGCCGATTGCGGATCAGGAAGTCGCGCAAGCGAACGTCAGAGTCAGAACGCGGTTCCTTGACCTGGGACTTGACGCTGTGAACGTGAGGCCGAAAATGCGGGTGACGTTCGTTGACCGTTCTCAGAATCCCGACCTCACGCGGCTCTATGACATTTTGGCAATCGTGAACAAACATATGCGGTTCCGCGAAACCCATTTTCTCTGCAAGGAAAACGTCTAATGGCCTCTCAGGTTGCAAGAGTCACAGGATTGAGGGAATTGGATCGTGCGCTGGCTAAGTTTCCGGCGAAGCTGGCACGCAAAGTCTTTCGGAAAGCAGGGAGCAAGGCCGCCGAACCAATCCGCCGGGCGGCACAGGCCCGGGTACGTTCCCAATTTCAGGAACAGACCGGAAAGCTGGCGCGTGGGATCAAGAAGCAGATCAAAATCAAAAGTCTTGGTGCGCGAGGCACCAGGTTGAGGGTCAAAGTAGGGCTTTCTCCAGTAGGGAGCAAGGTCAAGACTTCAGAATCGGTTTTCTACGGCCGGTTTCTCGAAAAAGGCACGATTCACATCACTCCGCGCCCATTCATCGAACCAGCCTTTGATGCACGGGCAGGGGAAGCCTTACGGATTTTCCAGAGTGAACTGCGGAAGGGAATTGATGGTGCGGTACGGGAGGCGCGTCGGTGAGCCTACTGACCGACTTGCGGACGTTTCTGCTGGCTGATTCTGCCATTTCTACCGACGTAGGCGCAAGCCGAATTCACGATGAGGAACTGACCCAGAATTCAGCCCTGCCGGCCATGACTTTACAACAGACCGACAACGCCCATGAGCACGATATGAGCGGTTCGTTGGGAATAGCCCGGGCAGTAATGCAGATCACCTCCTGGGCCCTTACCCCGATTGCCGCCAAGTCTCTGGCAGAGCTGGTTCGCCAGCGGTTACAGGGCAAGCAGGTGACGATGGGAACTACTGAGGTGCGCGGAGTTCTGCTGCCTGGCGACCGAGACGTATTTTCCTCTGACCCCCGCCGGTTCGGGGTAGAGGCGGACTACGACATCTGGTACATCGAAAGCATTCCAGCATAGGGAGGACAAGAAATGCCAAGAACAGCTTTGACAGTGCAAACCTTGAAAGGGCCGCATCCAGGCGTTCCCGCTGCGAACGCTTTGGACATCACCTGGGCGGCGGCAGATGATGTCAATCTGAACGACTTCCCACACACTGGCCGCGAAGTGATTCTGGTGCGGAATGACAACGTGGCCGCGCAAACCATCACACTCACCAGCAAACTTTCTTCTCTGAACCGTCTTGGGACGGTTACGGACTACTCGGTTGGCATCGGTGAATATGCTGCTCTTTGGGCGGGAGACATTGCCGGGTGGAAACAGAGCGACGGCAAGTTCTACCTGTCGGCCTCGGCCAGTGATGTCTTTTTCGCTATCCTGCGGCTGCCATAAGGAGGAACGATGATCGGAGAACTGAGCGAACAGAAACGGGAAAGTACGCCATGCACACACTTCAGAATCGACAGTCTGCGCGTGATTGAGGACGCGCGGAACATCTTGTGCCAATTCTCGCTGGGATGCCTGGATAAGAAAGATGTATTCCACCCGGCTCCCCATCTATCCAACATGAGCGTGGTGTTGAACGATGAGAACTATGATGCGGCAGAAGGAACGCGTTGTTCTGAGGAAACCGTGGCAGAGACTCTGAAGCTTCTAGGCATTCTCTAAAGTCCGACAAAACGGTTTTGCGGTATCAAGCCCCGCCCCATGAGGAGCGAGGCTTTTCTTTTTCAAGGAGGAAAAAGGAATGGCAAAGCAAATTGGTTTGGGAACGCTGTTTCAGGTTGGAGACGGTGGAGGGCCAGAAGTCTTTACGACCGTTGCCCAAGTCGTTGACATTACACCCCCAGCAGAAAACCTGTCTTCTGTCGAGACTACCGACATGGAGGACACGGTCAAGCGGAAGATTGGTGCTCTGGTTGATTATGGACAAGGGCAAGTCCAACTAGCCTGGGACCCATCGGACACCGGGCAGGAAGGATTGAGAACAGACCTCCGCGCCAAGACAGCGCGAAACTTCAAGATGGTATTCCCTGCGCCAGCAAACCTAACTTGGTCTTTCACGGCGTTGGTAACTAACATCAGCCCGGCGGTTCCGCTTGAAGATAAGCTGACTTCCACAATCACTTTGGAACTGGATGGAAGTTTTTCTGCAATCGCCTAAAACGGAGGAAGCATGAGCAAACCGAATTTGTTGCCACCGATACCTATCACTCTTGACCGCGAGCGAAAGTTCCGTCTCAGCATGCAGGATGCTCTCGACCTCAGCGAAGAATTGGGTCGCAATGTCATCGGTAAAGACGGTCTTTTCCAAGATGAGAACAACATCGACCTCAAAACGGTTGCTGCTGCCCTCGCTCACGGACTGCAAGAGGATGAACCTGGCATCACAACCGAACAAGTGCTTAAATTGGTGGACATGCGCCAATTGGGCGAGCTTGCGGGAAAGATCGCCGAAGCATTCGGGGCCAAACCAGAAGGCACCGAAAACCCTACAGAGCCCGCGGCGACCTAGCCAATCTGCAAACCAGGGCTTTCGCCCGGGTGGTCTTGGGCATTCCAGAGCAGGAATTCTTCGCGCTGGATATGCGGGAATTCTCGGCGCTTTGCGAAGCGCACGAAGGAGTCCAGCGGCGCGCTGACCTACGGGCTGGATTGGTTGCTTCCATTCTTACTGCAATGCACAGCACGAAAGGAACCCGAATCTGCCAGCCGGCAGAGTGGTTCGCTTGGGGGAAAAAGCGACCCAAAACAATTCTTGAGTTGTTTACAGCCGCACAACAAATTCACAATTCATCTAAGAAGGTTCACTAATGGCTAAAGTCGGCGAGCTTTTCATCGCGCTATCCGCGAATACTACTGCTCTCACCAAAGACCTAAAGAGGTCAACAAAGATCTCCCAGAAGTCTGCCCAAGACATGGAGCGTGCTTTCAAGATTGTTGGTGCCGCCTTGCTCGCCATCGGTACTGCCGCCGTTGTTGGCTTGGGTGCTCTAATCAAAAGCTCTATTGATACGGCTGACAAGATGGGCAAGATGGCCCAAAGCGTCGGCCTCTCAGTGGAATCACTCTCAGGTCTCGCCTTTGCTGCCGAACTATCCGACATCAACCTAGATGAACTTGGCGCCCGCCTGACAAACCTCAACCGCCGCGCCAAGGAAGGTGCGCGCGGCGTTAAGTCCTACCGCCAAGCTTTCGATGCTCTAGGTATAACTCTCACCGATTCTCAAGACAGCCTGCGTACAACTGAAGAGTTGTTGCTCGACATTGCTGACCGCTTTTCCAAGATGGAGGACGGAACGATCAAAGCGGCATTGGCGACGGACATCTTCTCCAATGCCGGCGTGAAGATGATCCCATTCCTGAATCAAGGCCGCGAAGGAATCAAGGCTATAACGGAAGCAGCCGAACGCATGGGCTTGGTCATTAGTACCGAAACAGCAGCTGCGGCAGAGAATTTCAACGATTCACTCACGATTTTGCGCGGTGCGGCCAAAGGGTTGGCATTTGAACTTACCAAGAATCTTCTCCCCGCTTTAGCCGACCTCACCGGTGGTTTCGCTAAGCTGACATCTCAGAAGGGTTTCTTAGAGACATTAAGGTTCATCTTTATAGAAACAGTTATGGGTCGTGATGCGTTTGCACAGCTTGCGATGGCTGGTTTTCTTGCGCGCGAAGAATTCCGTGCATTGGGGAAAACGCTTGATACTTTCGTTCCCAGCATTGATCTTTCTGGCAAGACAGCCAAGAAGAGCGCAATCGAAATCAGCTTCATGGCCCGCGCCATTCGTGGTGTAGGCGATGCACATGAATTCTTCGCCAAGAAATTGAAAGATGCCATTGACCGTCAAAATGAAGAGTTGGAAGCGTTTGCCAAAGCGCCACAAGTGTTTGCCAATGCCGCCGAAGAGGCAAAGTTTTTGTTGAATGCGCTGGGCGAAATACCTGCGAAAATTCAGGGCGTTGGTGCTGCCTTCGACGCAATTCCACCAAAGCTAGAATTGATGCGGGATGTGGGCCAGGAATTCAGCGATGGCTTAGCATTTGGTTTCTCAAATCTAATTGCACGCGGGGGAACACTCTCAGATGTATTCAAGCGGTTGACGGCCGACTTGGCGGCAATGCTGGCGCGCCTTGCCATCCTGCGCGTCATAGGAGGAATTTTCGGAGGGCTATTTGGAGGCGGTGGGAGTGCGGCGACTGCAATCGCAGGGGGCGGAGGCGGCGCGTTTCGGGGTTTCCAGCACGGCGGAACTATTCGCGCTGGACAAGTTGGCGTGGTGGGCGAAGGTGGTGAGCCGGAACTGATTGCCGCTGGTGTGACCAGCAGCATCACGCCTATCAGCAAGCTCGGTGGCGTGACCATCATCAACAAATTTGATTTGCGCGGTGCAAGCCCAGGCGTTGGAGCCGAATTCCGCAGGCAACTTCGCCTTGCCGCCAAAGAAATGAAGGCGCTGACAAAGGCTGAGATTGCGGAAGCGTCTCTGCGAACAGCTTAGGTACCTACCGATTCGTAGGGGGCAAGCCGGCGATACCAGTTACAGCTAGAGCCAACATCATCAAGCCAACGAGGATGATGACACAAATGGCGAAGAAAATTATCCACCCATGCGCCGTGTGGCTGAGATAGCGATCATGAGAGAAAGCCATCACTTCGAACATGCGAAACAGAATGTAGGTTCCGATCATGTACCCAATGATTGGTATCACAGCGCCACCCCCGCAAGATTGATTTGCCCGATTCTAGCACAGCGCCACCGGAATTGCTTGACGCCCCGATTCGAGAGGCCTACCCTTTGTACAGTATCCGCAAGGGGAGGTAAAATGAAAACAAAGCTAGTGATACTCATGGTCGTGTTGGTGTCTGCATCACTGACACTTTCGGCCCAAGCAGATGATGAAGATGGGCTCGTTGTATTCTTCCGCCCAAAACGCTTTACAGGCAAAGCTCTAACTCCCTCTGTGTATGTGGATGGGAAACAAGTTGCTCGGCTCGACAATGGAAGATTCTTTTCTATGAAACTTCCCGCCGGTGGACACGAGATTCAATCGAGTATGAAGCATTCCATCTTAACGATTGAGGTAGAATCGGGCGAAACCATCTATCTGGAAATGGTGATTTTGACGGGGATGTGGAGAGGTGGTGGTCGCCTCATTCCAGCGCCGGAAGAAGATGCTCGTATCCGACTCAGAAAACTGAAACCGCTAGGGCCGAAATGGATTAAGGATGAACGAGTAGGCTTTGACGGTAGGTCAACAAATCGTTAATTTACTCAGTGTAGTTAGAGGTTGAATTGGTGGACTAGGCTAAACACAGAGCAATGTTTCACGCCGCCGGCTTCGGCTGGCGGCTGGCCCGCCCCACGGCGGGCTTTTTGTTTGGGAACGAAGGAGAAACCAGCTTGGCGATTGTTTTCCCACTAGCGTTTCCTTCCACCCCAGCGCCCCGTAGCGTGGTGTGGAGGCCGCAGAGCGTAGTAGCGCGAACGGAGTCTCCTTTCAGCCTCTCGCAGCAGATTCAAGCCCACCAGGGGCAACGCTGGGTGGTGGAGATGGACTTCCCGCCGATGACTAGAACCCAGGCAGAAGAATTCACCGCGTTCATTTTGTCGCTCAACGGAATGGAAGGCACGTTCCTACTGCCGCCGTTCGGGGGTAAGACAGCACGGGGAGTTCCCGCCGGAACCCCTCAAATTGACAGAGAAGCCGCCGCTGGAACGCAAGCTGCGCCTATCACTGCGGGATGGAACGCTTCAATTACGGGCCTGTTGAAGAAAGGTGACTTTCTCCAATTCGCCAAGAACTACCTCACACAGGCGAAAGCATTCGATCACGCAGATTGGGGAAAATTCGGCAACGGGGGTGCAGCAGCTCCAACGGTAACGCCCAATGCAACCGCCGCTCCGAACACCGCTGTGAGCGCAGATCAGATTGACTTTCCTGCCACTGGCGTCGGTGAATCAAGCGACATCTCGCAAGCCACCAGCAGCCCTCCATCTGTGCCAGGACAGACCTTCGATTTCGGGCTATGGTTGAAGGCGGGTTCAGCACTCAGTATTGATGCCTTCCTCTCGGATAACCCGTTTTCTGAGAGCGCTGATTCCCAGACGCTATCTATTACGACTACCTGGAAAGAGTTCGTTTTGTCAGGCACCTTCTCAGGTGCAACCAATGCAGGAGTAAAAGTCCTCCTTCGCAACATAGCCAGTCAGTCAGCAAAAACGATCTTTGCCTGGGGCGCATATCTTTCTTCCCCCCAAGCGAACACGCTCCACAAAGTCTTAGTTGATGGGAATTCCACCAGCCAGACGCGCGGCATAGATGCGGGCGACAACTCGGCTGGGATCGCCATGTGGCCGGATTTGCGACACTTTCTGGAAAGCTCCCCGGTGGCCTTCTCGAATATGACGGGCGTGTTTCGTTTGGCCCAGAACGAGAATCCCTGGGACATCAACACCGCCATGCACTTCGGGATTTCATTGGTGGTGATGGAGGCAGTTCCCTAGCAACAGATTCAAATCGTTTGGTTCAAGAGGCTCCCCCCTTGGGGAGCCTTTTTCATTTATGGCAAGAACAATCACAGCGGCAGTTCTCGCGGAACTGACCAAGGGCACGGTCTATCCGATTGTGCTGGTGGAAGTGGAGTTCTCATCCGGCACCATCAACGTCTGGAGCGGAAACGGCAACCTCAGTTGGGATTCCAAGACCTGGACCGGCGTGGGGGAGCTGGGAAAAGTCTCAGCCATCAAAGAAACCTCCGAAGTCCGAGCAGACAACTTCGTGCTGGAACTCTCCGGCATTCCTTCCGACCTGGTGGGAAAGGCGCTGGACGAAGTGCGCTATGGGAAGCCTGCCACTGTGTATCAAGGCTTCCTAACCAAAGCCGGCGTGATGATTGTGGACCCGTTTATCGTCGCCAAGGGATTCACCGACCGGGCAGAATTGGAAGAGGGCGGGGAATCGGCCACCATCCGCGTGAACTGCGAGAATGACTTGGCAGCCTTACAGCGCCCTAATGAACGCCGCTATACCCCGGAAGATCAGAAGGACGAATTCCCTGGCGACTTGGGCTTTGACTTCGTTCCTGCTTTACAAGAACGCAAGTTAGTGTGGGGCAAAGGAGAGGCTTTCCCGCCAGGCAGTGGTGCTGGATGTGTGCTCGAAGGGACTGAGATTGTTCCACTCACACATTCGATGAGCGTGACCTCGGAGCAGAACCATAGTTGGATTGAGATTGAATTGGCTGACGGGCGCCGACTTACAGCCACGCCCAATCATCCCATCTACACCGACCGGGGGAAGATTGCCTTGGAATCATTGCAACTCGGAGATGCGGTTGTGACCGACATAGGCATAGTCGCCCTGACACGCACCCAACCCTTGCAGAAGCCGGCCCGGAAGCTGATCGTGAGCATGAAGCACGGACATCTCTTCTGGGCCAATGGGATTTTGAGCCATAACGTGAAAAAAGCACCGCGGCGGTTGTAATGTTGAAACGCTTTGAAGATTGGACAGTTCGGCTGGATGCCTATCTGATCTGGATTGGCGAGTATGCCTTTGAATGGGGAACCCAAGACTGTGCCCTCTTCGCCTGCAACGTGGTGCGAGAGTTGACAGGCACCGACATAGCAAAACAGTTCCGCGGCAAATATCACACCAAGGCGGGAGCCTACGCTGCCCTGAAGAAGTTCGCGGGTGGTGGGTTGGAAGCCATAGCTGTGAAGATCGCCGCTGAGTATGAAATGGAGGAAGTTCCCGTAAGGATGGCCCAGAGAGGCGACATCGTGCTGCTGGAGGGCACAGAAGGCCCTACGCTGGCGATTGTATGCCTTGATGGTACTCATGTGACCGCCCCTGGGCCTACAGGGCTGGTGCGCTGGCCGGTGGAGAAAGGCAGTAGGGCCTGGAGAGTGGGATAGTGCCGCCGTTGATTCCCATCATAATCGGAGCGGCGATTGCCGGACCAGCCATAGGAGCCGTTGTTGCTGGGGCTGCTTTCGCTGGTCTTGCGGGGAGCTTGATTCTGTTTGGCGGCAGCCTCATCCTCTCTGGCATTTCCCGCGCGCTCATCAAGCCGCCTGAGTTTGCTGATTTCGAGACCAAGGCCCAAAGTCGGCTGGTGAGCCTCCGACAATCGGCGGCTCCGCGCGTCTTGATCTATGGTCTGGTTCGCGTTAGTGGGGTAGTCACCTTCCTCGACAAGCGCGGAACCAATGGTGAGTTTCTGGACGTAGTACTAACCCTGACAGGGCATGAAGCGGAAGAGATCGGCCAGATGTATTTTGATGGGGTTTCGGTTCCGCTCGATGCCAGCGGGGTAGGTTCGGCTGCCAATGCCACCGGGAAATTTGCCGGCCATGTCCGAGTACAGAAGAATCTCGGCGCAGATAGCCAAGCGGCACTCTCTGACTTGGTAACGGCCAGCAGCAAATGGACAGCCAATCACCGCCAGCGCGGTTGCGCCCACGTCTGGATCGAACTGAAGTTCAACCCAGATTCGTTTCCCAGCGGGACGCCTCAAATTACTTTTGACGTGAAGGGCGCAAAGGTGTTCGACACCCGCACCAGCACCACCGCCTATAGCGCGAATGCTGCTCTATGCCTGCGGGGCTACCTGGTAAAGACCCGCCTCAAGGGTGGGGCAGGGATTGCTGCCTCTCTGATTCCTGATTCGTTTGTGGACGCTGCTGCCAACCTAGCCGATGAAGATGTGGCGCTTGATCTGGGAGGAACGGAAGATCGGTACACCTGCAACGGTACGGTCAGCACAGCCGAGGAACCCGGAAAGATCATCCAGCAACTGCTCTCCGCTATGGCGGGGAAGTTGGTTTTCAGCGGAGGTCAATGGCTGATGTATGGCGGCGCTTGGCGCGCGCCCACCGTCGGCTTTGATGAGACTGAATTGGTTGGGCCGCTCAAAGTCGAATCGCGCTTGCCCCGCCGGGAACTGTTCAACGCGGTCAAAGGTGTGATTGTCACTTCGGCGAATAAATGGCAACCCTCGGATTTCCCACCTGTAACCAATGCGACCTACGAAACCGAGGACGGCGAGCGGCTGTGGAAGGACGTGGACTTTCCTTTTACCACTTCAGCGGCGACAGCGCAACGGTTGGCGAAGATTGACCTGGAAACTGCACGGCAACAAAAGACCGTGCGCGTGCGAATGAACCTAAAAGCCTTACAAGTGAATCCGCCCGATGTTCACCAGTTGAGCGTGAGCCGATTCAGTTGGACCAACAAGAACTTCGAGATCGCCGAACAGCAATTGGTCTGGGACGATGCCGGTGACGCTCCGGCCTTAATGGTGGAGATGCTGCTGCGCGAGACGGCTTCCACCGTCTATGATTGGAGCAGCACGGAAGAGGACCAGCCTACTGCCCCCGGTTCCCCCGATCTGCCTGATCCCAGTGTGGCAGCAGCCCCGACTTCTCTGGTTCTTTCTTCACTGACAGAAACCAAGCTCGACATCAAATTCACATTCCTCAAAGCGGTTTGGGTAGCGCCAGCAGATGAGTTCGTAACCAATGGCGGCATGATTGAAATTCAATTCAAGACCAACGCCAGCGGAACATGGATCGGGGTTGAGCCAGTAGAAGGCGATACGATTGCAAAGGTGATAGCCCAGGTTGCCCACAATGTCGCCTATGACGTTCGCATTCGTTCGATGAATATCTATGGAGCACGAAGCGCCTGGGTTCAGCAGCTTAATTTCACCGTCACCGATGTCGCTTCGCCCAAGTTGTCTCATCTTGACTCTGCCGGTCTCTTCGATGATTTGGCTAATATAGCCGCTGGAGACTTGGACGATGTGCCGGATAGCGGCACTCGTTTCGCTGCGGATGAGGCTGGAGCCGACTTCACAGCTAATCACTGGCTGGACGCTGCCGTGGCGACGGCCACAGCATTCAACGATCTAGGAGGTGGAACCAGCGCGTCTGATGGCTGGCGGCGGGTCGCGCAGAAGGATGTGGTAATCGGCGTTGACGTGACCTCGATCGACTTCAACATCTTCGGGATAGTTGAGAACGCCGGGCCGCCGAACCAGGTCAACCTAGACACGGCGCCAAACATGGGCGTCATCATTGCCGACGCCCCCGGCCTGAGTGATACACCGACCAACACCCGAGACGGTGCCGGGGTGATAACCTACGCCAGCCCGCCGACCGGGACGAAGAAGGCCGCGCTCTACATCAAGTGCAACGTCTCCAGTCCTACGTTGATAGACGTGGCCAGCAACTTCCAGTGGAAGGTAGCGAGCGTGGAGAAACTCTAATGGCTATCATCTTGGTGAAGTACACGGTGGCGGTCCAGAACCTTTTGGAGGCCGATGACGCGCCCGCCCACGGCATCTACCACATCCGCGGCAAGGCCAACTGGAGACTCGTGAGCACGACCAACATTGGCTTGATCGCGCTGGCCGAGACAAACCCGGACGCCTACTTCCTGCCTGAGCGCCTAAGCATGTCGGCCCAACGGTTCATCAACAGGCTTCCCGCTCAATTTCAAGAGGCCATCGACCAGCTTGTGCCGGACACGACGCGCATGACTCTTAGTGACTTAGTGGAGGACCTGACGGGAACGCAACTCTAAGTAAGCCAAGATTGTTTGTGCCGCTGGCTTCGGCTGGCGGCTGGCCCGCCCCACGGCGGGCTTTTTGTTTGGGAGGAAAAGCAGTGAGAAATCGAATCCTTGCAACAATCCTTGTGGCCTTGTTGTTTTCTCTAAACGCTAATGCTGCAACTACTGTCATTGGAACAGTTTCAGATGCAGCCGGCGGATTGCTGGCCAACGGCACAATCACTTTCAAGCTCTCGCAGGAAGGCACGGTAACTGACCCGCTCTTGCTCCTTCAAAATCCGACCATCACCTGCACCATCACCACCGGAGTCATCACGGCCTGCTCTGTGAGGGGCAATGATGAAATTTCCCCTGCTGGCACAGTCTATGAGGTTCAGATTTTCGATGCCGATGGAATCACCCTGCTCCCCGAACGCACCTACTCAATCACGGGTGCCACCTGGGACATTGGGACGCAGACACCCAATCCTTCCAGCGTGCAGACCGGCATCCATGGCGCCTCGCTGCATTCCGGCGATGTGATCCCCCCCGCCAATCAAGAGTTTGGTGCGTTCTATTCTGATTTCGGCGAGATTGCGGTTCCTGCCAATCCTGGGGCCAACGTCCGTCGCCTGTTCGTCAGTTCGGCTACGGGGCAAGTTTCCGTGCGCACTAACGCAGGCACAACCGTCTCGCTTGAAGCTGGCGGGGCGACGGTGGATACGGCGGGGGAGGGCGGATTTTACGGAGGGATTATCTGGCCCGGCTCATCCAGTCTTGCCATAGAAACGATGAACGTTGCCGATGAAGTTGCGGTGTATCAGTTTGTATTACCCTTTCGCGCTGTAGTTGGGAGAATAACTTTCCAACTCAACACACAGGAGGCCGGTAAATTTGCCGGAATAGGAATCTACGACAAGGCCGGGAACAGGCTAGTTCATACTGGAGCAGTTAATGTTGCCACTGGCGTAATTAAATCCACCACCGTTACCGCTGTAACCCTTGAGCCGGGGATATACTTCCACGCTTGGACAGTAGATGGAACAGTTGCAGGCATTCTCTCGTTCAACGATGTATCTACTTTCTCTACTGCCAGTATATATACTGCAGGTTCAGCAGCCAAGATAGGAATAGCAGCAAATCCCAGCGTAGCGGGAATTTTGCCTGCTACCCTCGGTGCTATTACTGGAGACATCACACTTAATCTTCCTGTTACTTATTTTGAACCCTAATGCCCACACTCTGCCTAGTGTTTGTTTACGTAGTTATGCCTTCGGCTTGGCAGGAATGCCTACAACCGTGGTCTTGGGAGGAACATCTTTGGTGACAACAGCCCCAGCGCCGATAGTTGCTCCAGTCCCAATCTTGATGTACTGGAGAATCTGTGCGCCTGTGCCAACTAAAACAGCATCGCCTAATTCGACACCGCCTGAAATGTTGGCTCCGGGATTGATGAGACAACCGCGCCCAATGACGGCTTCGTGCCCTACTGTGCAACCAAAATTGAGTTGCGTGAAGTCTCCAAGCGTAACATT
>SDBV01009205.1_pt1 | contig 13173 bp, 16 predicted proteins | sample 2277081 | NCBI WGS metagenome assembly SDBV01 (sample SAMN10402039, study PRJNA504765) | marine sediment metagenome | isolation source: marine sediment core GS10_PC15, 223 cmbsf | place: Arctic Ocean: Southern Knipovich Ridge | collected 2010
AAAAATCGAAGAGCCGGTCGAGGCAGTGGTGAACGATGTCCGGATGCAGGATGAGATCCATGAAGGCCTGCTCGTCGCCGCGCAGATGCTTGTAGATCAGGAAAGGCTCAGAGCCGCCGCCGCTGATCGGGTAGTCCTCCCTGCCCGCAACCCCGCCTCTGAGGCCCGTGTAGTCGAACCAGTCCGCGGTGGGCCAGGTGTAATTGGATTGCATGTCGGTCACGGTTTCGTAGCCGGCCAGCGGATGCGACAGGCACTCGCGATAAACCCCCGTACCGTAGCTTACGTTCCGGTAACGGCAGCCGTACATGTCCGTGTCTTCGCTCAGGCGCGGCCCGATATATTCAGGACTGACACCGAAGACCTTGTCGATGTGCAGCCGTCGGAACAGCTCTTCCGTATCGCCGCATGCGAGATGCTCCAGAAGCCTGGCGGTTGCCTCCGGGGTACCGCGGTAGCCCATAGGTACGCGATCCGGCCCCTCTTTCCGGAGCACGGCCAACCATCGCTCGCGGGGTGTCATAGTTTCAGCAGGCATGGTGCGTTCTCCTGTCCGCATACGATTGCTCCACACGATACTGGAGACCGGCACAAAAGACAATACGGAGTCTTGCAAAACCCGGCGGCACTGCCCGACAGGCGTCTATCGTGCTATAATGCCGCCGCGGGATTCGCGAGTAATGCCGTTGCGCCGGCGGCCCCTATCCGGGCACACTGGTTGGCAGGCGCACAAATCGATGGAGGAGCTAGGTAGTGACGGAAAAAATTTACCGGGATTTAGGAGTTTCGTACGTAATCAACGCCAGCGGGAACGGAACGGTGATGGGCGGCTCGAGGTTGTCGCCCGGTGTTTTGTCGGCTATGGCGGAGGCCAACCGGCAGTACGTGTGGATGCAGGATCTGCTGGAGCGCGCGGGCGAGGTCGTGGCCGGCATGCTGGGGGCCGAGGCGGCTTACGTGTCCAGCGGGTGCGCCGCGGCGCTGGTGCTGGGCAGTGCGGCCTGCATGGCCGGCATGGACCGCGAGAAGACCGAGAGCATTCCGGATACGGGGGCCATGAAAAACGAGGTTTTGATCCAAAAAGGGGCCCGCGGCAAATACGACCGGTGCATGACCATTTCCGGCGCCCGTCTCGTGGAGGTCGGGCACGGTGCGAGCGATGGCGGCGGGCAGACAACGACCGGCTCGGATGGCGCGCCGCACGCAACCGCGGAGCAGATCGAGACAGCTATCAATGAGAATACCGCGGCGATCCACTATCTGGCATCGGCAGAAGGTAAAGAGGGCATCGTGCCCCTGGAACAGGTCCTGTCTATCGGCCATGCGCGCGGCGTGCCCGTAATCCTGGACGCTGCCAGCATGGTGTACCCACTGGAAAAGATGCTGAGCTACCCTCGGATGGGGGTCGACCTGGTTTGCTACGGCGCCAAGTATTTCGGCGCCCCGCACTCTACCGGCATTCTCTGTGGACGCAAAGATCTGGTGGAGGCCGCCGCTTTCCAGGGCTTTATCGGCTTCGAGACCAGCGGTTTTCGCTCCTTTGGGCGGGCCATGAAGGTGGACCGGCAGGAGATCGTCGGCCTCGTGACGGCACTCAAGGAGTGGTTCGCGATGGACCACGAGGCGCGCCTGGACAAGGCCCACGAGAGGGTCATGGCCATGGCCGACAATCTTGCGGATCTACGCGGGGTCACCTTGCAGCCGGTGATGTCGGGGCAGGGCAAAGCCGTCGGTCTGAGCCTCGTGCCCGAAGGCGCGATAACCGCGGCGGACCTGTCCGGGAAGCTGTGGGAAGGCGAGCCGCGCATCCGGGCCAGGCTGAAGGGCGGAGCGGTTACCTTCCACCTGGCCGGCATAAACACCCTGGCCGAAGGCGAGGAGGACATCATCGTCCGGCGGGTCAAAGAGATATTCGCAGAGGTGGGCTAGATCCCCAAGCGAACGCTACATACAAGGAGACTGGCATGAAAGTAATTGTAACCGGCGGCAGCGGAAAAGCAGGCCGGCACGTCGTGCGAGAGCTGGCCGAAGGTGGCCACGACGTGGTCAACCTGGACCGGGTCCCGCCGCCCGATGGGCTACCCGGCATTACCATACGACTGGAGCTCACCGACGCGGGCGAGGTTTACGACGCCTTCGCCCAGGTGGGTCCGGAAGGCGTGTGCCACCTGGCGGCCAACCCCTCACCCTCAGGGTTTCCCCGGCAGCAGACCTTCGCCAACAACGTTTTGAGCACGTACAACATGATGCAGGCCGCGGGAGACAGCGGCTGTGTGCGGTTCATTTATGCAGGCAGCGAAATGGCAACGGGGTGGCTTACCACGAATGAGCTCCCGCCGCGCTTCCCCTTCAACGAGCAGGATCGGGTCGAGTCGCCCAGCGCCTACGCTCTGAGCAAATACCTCGGGGAGGTAGTCGCCAATTCGATGGTGGTGAGATACCCGAACATGGCCATCTGCAGTCTCAGGATCAACAACGTCATACCACCGGAGCGACACGATGTGCTCGAGTATCGGCGAAAGAACTATCTGGAGGCGGGGGGCGGTAATTTCTGGAGCTATATCGATGCCAGAGACGTGGGCGGCGCCTTTCGTGCAGCGCTGGAGGGAGAGAGTACGGGCCACGAAGTCTATTTGATAGCTGCCGCGGATACCTGCATAGATGTCCCCCTTCGCGAAGCGGTCAAACAACTGTACGGGAAAGAGGGCAACTTCGCTCCGTCCCACGGGGACTTCGATTCGGCATTCGACTGCGGGAAGATCAAGAGGGATTTCGGTTGGCAGGCGCGCTACAGCTGGCGCCACAAGAGCTGAGCCCGCGCAGACCCCTGAGCCTGGCCGCGCTACGTCGTGCGTCATTTTCGTGAGCCGATGCCATGCTCATCATGGGAGCAGCGGCCAACGTTCCCTTCCGGAAAGGAAGAGCTGTGCGAGCCGGCGCGTCGCCGCTCGCCTGGTCTGGCCGGCTACCTGATCGACGAGCTTTTTGAACTCCCGCCTGTTCTCCAGGCGTCTGAGAGCGGGAAACTGGCTCTTCAGAACTGAAAAAGACCGCTCGATCTTCAGCTTGGTCGAGGGCCAGCGAGAGCTTCCCCGAATTCCGCTGCTGATGCTTTTCAGATGGCGATACTGTTCGTCCAGCTCCGGGCAGATGCCTTTTCCGGCAACCCGCTTGACCAGCTCGGCCCGCACGAGGTCCTGCATCCTCTCGAGGTTCGTACCCGAGCGTATCGAGACCGGAATATCAATGGTCACCAGCAGCTCGCCGTCGACCGTGTAGTGGCTGACCCAGTCGGTGTAGAAGTTCTTTTCAAGCACGAGCGGTGTCGAACGGGGGAAGAATTTCAACTGCCTGTAGCGCTGGAGCAGGCTCCGGGCGAGACCGATCCTGTGCTGCAGGTCAGGGTCCCCCGGCGCCTCGACGAGGGCCGCCTCCAGATCCGGGAGCAGCTGCTCTTCCAGGTAGAGGATCGCCTGGCTCAGGGGCATTTTCATCCTGTCGGCGTGATAGATCTCCTCCTCGCCTTCCTCGATACCGTAGGGCGGGTCCTGGGGATTTTCGGTGAGCAGGTTGGGAAACATCGTGCGCAGAGAAGCGCGGAAACCGCCGGATTCGATGGATGCAGCGTAGCCGTCATCGGGCTTGAGAAACTTGTTGATGGCCCCCACCAGCAGGCCGGCCGCGGAGCGGGCTCGTTTTACATCGTCCTGCTCCACCTCGAAAAACACACCTCCGCCCTGCAGAATCAGGCGGCTGATTAGCTCTTTAATCTCCCGATACTCGGGGTATTCCCTGATCGAGTCTTTCTGGTCCTCTGACAGGGTTTCCGACTGCAGCTCGTCCACGATACGCACCGCCTGTCGGGCTTTTTTTCGGGCGATGTCTGTCATCTTCTGAAAAGCGGAGCTGTCCCTGTTCCGTGGCAGGGATTCCAGAAGAGTGAGGGACATCTCCAGTTTGGTCCTCGCCAACTGGAATTCCACGGAAACGTCTTTCAAGCCCGACAGGCGGGCCGCGAGGGAACTTTTTTCGGACTCCAGGAGGCGTTCCCGTTGCTCGTGCTTTTCGAGAACGAGAGTCCAACGCTCGTCGAGGGGTGAATCCATTGACTATAATATACCAAGCCCGGCGACATTCGTGAAGCCGCCTGAGACAGCGGCACTTTCCGGGAGGAGAGCTTGATGTGCCCTGACAGCCCTCGAGCGGTCAGGATTCTCTTTTTAGCCGACACCCACCAGGGTTTCGACACGCCATCGAAGCCGCGCGTTCATCGCAGGCGAAGGGGTCCTGACTTCCTTGCAGCCTACAGGCGAGCCCTTTCTCCCGCGCTGGAAGGAAGAGTCGATCTGCTGGTCCACGGCGGGGATCTGTTTTTCCGCAGCCGGGTTCCGGACGCCCTGATCGAGAACGCCTTCGAGCCTCTGCTGCAGATCGCCGATCGAGGCGTTCCCGTCTTCATAGTTCCGGGAAACCACGAGCGCAGTGTCATTCCTCTGACGCTGTTCGAGAGCCACGCGCGCATATTCGTGTTCGACAGGCCGCGGACGTTTATATACGAGAAACCGCCGCCCGGCCGGGTTGCCGTTGGCTCGCCGGGCCGTTCGATTACAGTGGGCTTGAGCGGTTTTCCCTTCGTCCGTGAGGGAGTGCGGGGGCGTTATCCGGAGATCGTGTGAGGAAAACCGGCTGGCGGGAGAGGGAGGCCGATGTCAGGCTGCTCTGCCTGCATCAGATTGTCGAGGGTGCGCGCGTGGGGCCGCGCGATTACACGTTTCCAGGCGGGCCCGACGTTGTGGACCCGAGGACTACGCCCTCGGAGTTCGACCTGGTGCTCGAGGCGCAAGTCTCGCCTGGCATTTCGTTGAACTGCCGACGCGGCCGATGAGAACGGTCCTGCTTCCCGCGAGGGAGTTGAGAGCGGGGAACCCCGCGGTCTCTGTGGGCCGGCTCTTGTCTCGTTTGGATCCTGAAAGCGTCGTGCGGATCAAGGTGACGGGCAAGATCGGGGAGAGGGCGTTGGCAGGGCTTTCTCTCTCGGAGATACGGCGGCTGGCCCCGCCCACGATGAACGTGTCGATCGCGATTGAAGGGCCGCGTTTCTGAGCGGCGGCGGCGAGGACCGCGGGGAGCTATTTGGCCCCCTCGTCAGGCTGCATCAGGCCTAGCCTGTTGCGCTCGGGGTCTTCGATCTGGGCGAACCAACCGACGCCGGGCTTGTCGTCGGGACCGGTCGTGATCATCCAATACTCCATGGGACTGCCCTACCATTTCTCGAATTTCCACCCGAAGATATCTTCGTAGAACGAAACCAGTTTCTCAGGGCTTTCCGCCGAGATGTCGAAGTGCGTAATCCGTGCCATTTGTGCCCCCTAACCTGATATATTATATAAAATATAAACTTCGTGACTCGCGATCAACATGATTTACGTTGTCAGGCATCTGCAGTCGTTGGCAGAGCCCCATTGCGAGAATTTCTCAAAGAGGTCAGGCACTGCACCGAGCGCTATTGTGTGGGACCACCGTCGAATAGCTCCGCAAGAAGGGCGACAAGCCCTTGCAGGTTCACAATCCGTACACCTTGCTGCACCCTCGAATCGCTTCCATCATACACCAGGATTGGGTCCCTGGCGCCGATCACGGCGTTGGAGAAACGGTTCAATCCCTTGAAGAAGTCCATGTTGGCGGTGGCCGCCGCTTTGATTTCGATCGGCACGTACTCGTGTGCCAGCGGAATAATAAGGTCCACCTCGTTGCCATTGCTGTCTCGGTAGAAAAAAAGATTGCGCCGGGGTCCGCGGTTTAGAAAGTACTTCATGATCTCGACGACGATCAGGTTCTCAAACAGCAATCCGCGCAGAGGATGCACGGCGAGCTGGGTCGGGCTGCTAATGCCCATCAAATAGGCGGCCAGGCCGACGTCGTAGAAATACAGCTTCGGCGATTTGATCAGGCGTTTAGATACGTTGGCGAAGAAAGGGGGCAAGCGAAACGCAATATAGCTGGCCTCCAGGAGCGAGACCCACTCACGGGCCGTCGTCTGCGATACCCCCGTATCATTGCCCAGGCTTTCCAGATTTAAGAGTTGCCCGACGCGACCCGCACACAACCCGAGAAACTTCTGAAACTGTGAAAGGTCGCGGATCAGGCTCAGCTGACGAAGATCTCGTTCTACGTAAGTTCCCACATAATCGGCCAGGGCCTGAGTGGGATTGAGTCGCCGGTCGTAAATTCGCGGGTAGAATCCCCGGTAGATAAGCTCATCCAGACTCAAGTTCGGCCAACGAGCTGAGAGCTCATCGAACGCAAAGGGGAGAAGGCATGCAATGGCCGTTCGCCCGGCAAGTGACTGGTTTACCGTGTTCCGAATGGCAAGGTCCTGGCTGCCTGTAAGCACGAAGGTGCCGTCAAAACCCGGATCATCCACGATTCCCTGGATATAGGACGTGAGCTCCGGCACTCGCTGGAACTCGTCGATTATGCCACCATGGGGAAACCCCGCGAGAAATCCACGAGGATCATTGGCGGCGAACTCCCGTATGTCCGGATCCTCGAGATTTGAGTAATCCAGATCATCAAAGGTCATGCGGCAGAGTGTAGTCTTTCCCGCCTGTCTAGGACCGGTCAGGGTGATAACGGGATACTGACTGAGCAGGCGAATCAGCAGGCGCTCGCATGTACGTGTGATGAAGTGATTCATGGGGCGGTGTACTCTTACATATAATTATGCAGTTCTAAACTTTGACTGCCAAATTACATAAACTGGGGATACGTGTCAAGGTCCTGGCTCAGGTCGATGCTTGCCGGTCAGTGCGCCTCGCCGTGAAGCTCCTGAAGCCTGGCAGCCTCGGTGTCCAGCAGCCATTCGTCGACCTCGTCAGCGAAGCGTTAGTAGTACGCGTGTTGGCGATTTCAACCAACTCATCGGCCTGAGGGTTAGAGCGCTTGTCCACAAGCAGCACACACACAATTTCGTGAATATCTTTTTCGGCTACAATCCATCGCCCAAAGGGAAAGCGAACACTATCGAGAAGCGACTCGAGTTTATTGACACTTCTCATGACATCAATCGGGGCCTCACCACGGAAGTGACACCAGTCAACGCTGACCGCGGCAAAAAGCTCGGACCGAGCCCACATTCCAGTAATCCCCGCAGTCAACAGTTCCCCGATGCCACTGCACCGGGACACGGTCGGGAATATCACCTTTGAGAACAGCGAGCATTCGCTCTTTTGACCTCATCGTATGCATGACTCACGTGATCTGGTTGGGCATCAGTGCTGCGCCTTGCGAGAACACACCTTGCTGATCCATTCCCGTATTTCCATACGGGCAGTTGATGAGACACGGCTCGGCAACAACCGGCCGGAGCTTCTTGATCGAGTCGAGGCGCTTGAGCGCGTCGGAAAGCTTCTCTTCAGCTACCGTGCCCTGGGGATCGATGTCCGTGTCCGATCCGGCGTATCTGAAGCCGCTCTCGCCCTGCAGGGCGTAACGCTTGGTCCAGTCGCACAACCTGTTGTCGATGCGGTTGAAAGAGAATCCAACGCCGCCGCACTCAAAAGAAACCGGCTCGGCCGACAACGCCCTGGACGGACAGGTCGACACGCACGCCTTTCCGCACTGCTCACACAGCAAGGTGCCGATATCGACTACCGGTGACTCGGCAAGAGGAGCGTCGGTAACAACCGCGATAAAGCGCTGGCGTTGACCGAGCTCACGGGTGACCGGCCGGCCGTTTACCGCGATGGATGCGAGCCCGGCCGCGACCGCCGCAAATCTATTGGAAAACCCGTCCGGCTGCAGGCCCCTAGGAGTCGCCGTGACCGAAGCTGAGTTCAGCAGATCCATGGAAAGTGCAGCTCTGTAGCCCATCTCCTCCAAACGCTTCACGATACGCACGCCGATGGACGAACCGAGCCAATGAGTAATGTAGGTCTGAAAAGAGTACGGCCCGACTGCCTTGTCGCGTATTTTAGCACAACTTCATGCATCCTCAGGCCGAAGACGAGCACCGATTTCGCCCCCGGGAGCCAGTCTTCCGTCGTCATCACCGCGCGTGACTGTGTTTCGATCTCGGGCTCCCACGGGTAGTAGTGTTTCGATCTATCATGGGCAATGAAGAGCTCCTGTCCCTCAAAATACGGGCGTACCTGTGCCGCAATTTCGCTAATGCGAGTCGCCGAGGCCACACCCACGAGATCGCCGCCCAGTTCTTTGGTAAATTCCACCAATGTCTGGGTCAGGTCAGACGTCATGACGTTATGACGTTATGCCCGGACTCAGGAATCTGCGTGCCCATATTGAACGACGGCATCCGAGGCGCCATGCGCTTCCTCGTAATGACGGTATTGGCCGACACCGCGGCGACACGACGTTCGAGGCCGGCGATACGTTCCAGTATAGCCCCCGTGAGCTTTCTCAGGGGCGTTCGGGAAAAGTCCCGATCCCACTCACGCTTCTCCTTAGGCACGCAGAACTTCAAACACTGGCCCATCTCGCCGCTTCTGGTACCGTGCTCGGCGATCTTTTCAAGGATCACTTTTTCTTCTACCACGTCAGGGATTTCCAGATCAAGGTCCAGGTCGAAGTGCTCACCCCACGAACAGCGCCACAGGTTCTTGTTGGGAAATCGATATTCGTACCCCTCAATCTCGAGCACTTTCTCTCCATTCACCTCTTTCTCAAAGGCATCTGCCGGACACTGCTTTTTGCACAGCATGCTTGCACCGTTCCACGTTGCCGAACCCGACGAGATTCTTGACGTGCGGGTACGCCACGTCGATGGCCCGCAGCAGGGCGCTCGTGTAGGGATGCAGGGGATGGGCAAAGAGCGCATCCGTCACGGCAACCTCCGCAACCCGCCCCAGGTACAGCACGACAACGCGATCGCAGAAGTGGCGGATCACGCTCAGGTCGTGCGCGACGAAAAAGAAAGACAGCTGCAGTTGGGACTGGAGCTTACGAAGCAAGTTTAGTGAAACTTGAAAACCCACCGGCTTTGCCGGTGGTCATGTTCTGATGGCTTTGCCGTAAGACGGATGGCGAACACGGAGAGAGAACAGATGGCAAGCTCGTTCACGATGTGTCGTATGGGGATGAGGAAAGCGCAGTGGAAACGACGTCTGGAATTAGGTGCTTGAGAATCATGGGGCTTGATGGGAAAGGATCAAGAGCCAGCGGTTCGTGAAAGAAGGAAGCAAGCAACGTTCAGAGCAAGAGCAGCAGCAGGGATTCAGCTCCTTTTAGGGGTAACCCAAAGCCACCTGCTTTGCAGGTGGCTTTTTTACTGACGGGCGCACCGGCGTTGAGGAAACAGGCGGTTGTTTTTTTTCCTGTCTTAAATCATAGTTTCTTCTATCAGTTTCTCACAAAGGGTTGTAACAGAATACCGGCGGGAATAATTTTCTTGATTTGTGATAGCATAGCTTATTTGGTAATATAGCGAGTTCTTCGCAACAGGAAAAGATTCTAGTGGCCGAAACTCAGGCATAATCGAATGATTGATTTATCACCCACTAAACTAGTATCGGAAGCGCTCAAATTATTGAAGGATGAAAAACAAAATCATGTTCTCAGACTCCACTATGGATTTGACGGAAGTCGATATCAATCATTTGAAGAAATTGGCAACAAGCTTGATTGCTCAGCAGAAGATATCATTCTGGTCGAGAAGAAGGCTATAATGAGATTACGGGGTTCCAGTACGCGCAAGTTCATAATCGAGGCATTAGAAAAAGGAGATCGAGAAATATGGTGCGCGCTATCAGAATCTAATGGGTTAGATTCGGGGAGCTGGGTTGACAAGAATAATCTTACACGTAACATTTTAACAAATCTGCCAGGCGAGTTGCTGGTGGCCATAAAGTGTTTTTACGGAACTATCGCTGGATGGCTTTTTCAAAATGCTTGTAAGGTAACGATCGGTTGGTTTCGAAGTGAATATCCAGACAGAGATGTACTGGAAACAATTCACAGAATAGAGAAGATGCATCAAGAGGTGTGCCTGCCAATTGAAATATGCTTTCTGGCAGGAATCTTCCGGATTGATTCGCAGTTGCTACAACTGGCTATCAATCTTAAAAAAAACCGTTTCGGTATTTACAAGGGATATGTAGGTCGGATTCCCATCGCGGCTCGCACCCTGCGAGCTATTCGTTTGCATCTCATCTGTTCCCACAGATATCCGAATCAGAATGTTACGGTAGACAACCTTATAGCGGACTATAGCCGGATATATTCTGACGACGATATCATCTATAGAGACGCGATACTCGCCATGAACGCTAATAGACATCTGTTCCTGCGATTGAAAGACGAAGGATGTGCCGCTGTCGGAACGTTAATAGGTAACGGTGAATATATTGATGCTGGCGACGGCTTGAGGATGAGCCATGCGGATTTAGGTAAAGAGATATACTTCTGGAGGCGGTCCAAGTCGAAACAGAGCGCCGAAGAGATGCTCAAAAAAATCGTTGGAACTAGAGGAATATGCCACCGTTCCGAAATAACAAAAGACTTCAAGGAGAAATCAGGTGGTAGGTTTTCTCTTCTCAATATAATGTTACATATCGACATTTCGGGTCATTTCACTCGTTTGGCGCCAGGAGTTTATGGGCTGAAAAATATGGCCTGTAATCTGGACCCAATCAGTGCAGTGTCTGATCAGTTGCTTAGAAAGAAAGACTGCTTTTTTTATGTGATCGCTCGTTATGCCGGCGAACCGCTAAACGCATACCCGCTCTGGACACCAGCCATGGAACGTAAATGGTGCATTTGGGCAGACAAATACGGTGGACAGAGGTTATTTGAGTCACTCCTTTCCATTGTGAATCCAACGTTGTGGCGGACATCCGAATCGGAGAGAACTGAATGGCAATCAAAGAAGAAATGGCATGGATTTTACCAGTTGGAAAAGGATCTCAGACGGCCCATCTGGCGAAAAATACCAAAACTTACCAGCGTATTGAAGGTTGCTGTGTGCACAAAGCGAGATGGGTCCATGAATTGGGTACGCATCAATCGAATATTGGGAGGGCTTCCGCATGATCAAAGAGCTACTTCAGTCCTGGCATTGTTAGTCGCATTAGGCGGTGTGGCGCCTGCAAATCACTGGCAACAGTCTCATGATGTCGGACCAGGAATCGAACTGTTGGTGTCGACTCTGGCCAATGAGTTCTACATGAAAGGTGCAGTTGAATGGCAGGATGGTCCTGGTCTTACTTTGTGTGAGCAACTGCGGGAAAGTTGTATAAGAGAGGACCATGGCTGGATTGACGCTGAGGATTTGAAGATCCTCGTAAGGATGATTAGTGGCGAGAAGATCAGTCGAGAAATACTTGACAAAAGATTGAATCAAATTCCGCAACAACTTGAGTTGCCCTTCTAGGGTACATTTAAACGCATGACTGAAGAATCAAGTGAAAATCTCCCACATCGGGATCAGTTAATCCGGAGTGAATCATCTCTTTTGGATCTCGCACGTTTTTCGAGTTCGTAGATTTAGTGTAGATGCAGCATCCAATGGCAGACATTTCATAGGGGGAGCTTTCCCTGGAGTTCCTTCGTCAAAAAGAATCCGCTGCCCATTCGCCAGTGTCCTCCGTGACGGATGTGCTCGATTACATCCCGCCGGGTAATCGTTCGGACCCCTATATACTTAAAATTGGGCTTGTGGAAAACTCTAGAATAGGTGGAGGATCAAATCCTTTTCTTCGTTCTGCGATTACTTCTGCCGGGTAGTTCCCTGGAAGTACATTCCGCAAACGACATGTTCCAGTTCACCATAATCAGAACTCCTGCATATTCCGGTGAAAATTGCCATCGTACCGGACCCTACTACGGGGGCCGGCTCCTGTCGAATGTAGGCGAGCCGACGGGCATCACGCCAGTCCAGTGCCTGAATTATGTTTTCTCGCAACCCGTAGCGACCACAGTTCCGGGATTTCGGAACGCCGGCGAGGTACGTCAGGCTCTTGCCTATCTCGAGGCATCGGAGGAAGAGAAACAATTCTCGTACCTGCATGACGAGTTGAAACAGCGTCTCCGCGGTCAGTGCGTACGCTGCGGGCACTGTCTGCCCTGTCCTCAGGATATTAGAATTCTCGGTGTAATTATTTGGCTCGATTATATAGATTACTACGCACATGGGCCTGAGCGGGAGCATGTGCCCCGTCGTGCTTATGACAGGCTGAAGGCCAAAGCTTCGGAGTGCACGGAGTGCGGGGAATGTGAAAAACGGTGCCCTTTTGAGGTCGATGTCATCGGCAAGATGCGTCGAGCGGTGGAGGTGTTCGAGGATGTATAACTCAAAAAGGGGATTACAAGATGCAGATGGATTGTCGAATCAGCATGTGGAACTATACACATTTCAGGCGTTCCGGTTTTTTCTAGGAAGTCGTCGGGCAAAATGCCTCGATCGGCTAAGGCGTGGAGATCTGGAATCGCTTCCATGATGAAAAGAATTTGTTCGATGAGGTTAGCCGGGAACGTCCGAAAGCCCTTCTCGATGGTATCAATGCAAGCATGCACAACTCCAGGTAAGACACGTTCGAAGGGCACAATAAAGCAGATAAACATGGCCGCTTTCATCGGCACCGATATGATCGTAGTTCACACAAATCACCTCCGGATCGAGCAGAAGATGAATGTCCTTCTCACAAGAGAAGTCGTCGAATATGCACAAGAATACGGCGTAATGATCGCTCGCGAAAACGGCCCCCTTGCCGTACTGAAAAAAAAGTTTTGAGCTGGTGGAAGCCTGGATACCGAGCATATCTACACTCTGTCTTTTCCGACTTCAGCGGTCCTCTGGTTCCAGAGCTTCCCCCTTTTTTGCCACCGTGATCGAGGAACCGCACCCCCCAAATACCTTCACTTTTGGTCAGCGACAACAAAAAAGCCCCAAGCATCCCCAGTAGGTGTTGGTTAGTAAAAACGAAGCAACAATCAGTCTTGATGGGAGGTAGCAGAAGCAAGTCAGAGAGTATGATAACGCACTAAAGCCCACCGAACCCGGCAGTTGATTACAGCCAGATCATGGAACATCTGCGATACGAGCAGTTCTCAATTTGGCTCCGCCAAATTGAGAACTGCCGCCTAACATTGATAAAACCCCGCATTTTCGGGCGTCCGCAGTGGCGGTGGTACGGCATCCCGGCCATCGACGCTTCGCCG